>SL_3KL_010_SEDDRAFT_10002313_pt1 | contig 17456 bp, 12 predicted proteins | sample SodLakKL_010_SED_2_FD_10381 | JGI IMG/M metagenome (IMG submission 10381) | reverse complement strand
GTGGTTTGACTAGTCTGTGCGGTTTGGCTGGTTTGTGCGGTTTGGGTAGTCCGCGCGGTTTGGGTGTTTGGCTCAGATTGGGATTTCGGGACAATGGTGAGCAGCAAGAATGCCGCAAGTATGAAGTTGAAAAGGAGGAATCGTGCCATGATGTGCTGTGTCATTTTGTTGGGTGAATGTTGGATGGCATTTGCCGGATATTGAATATTGTTTGGATGGGACATGGTAAATGGTGGAATGGAATGGAATGGTTGGAAATGGATTCAGGAATCGGGTGGATGGAGATGGTTTTCATATCCCGGGTGGATGTGGTTGTCAGCGTGGTCCGCCACTTATGTGCAACCAGAGGAGGAAGGCCATGATCGCCAGACTGATCAGACATAGGGTCCCAAAAAGCAGGTAGCGGATGATTTTTCTGAGGGTGTTTTGCCGGTTCATATCACGGTTGTTTTGTTCGTGTTCCACGGATGTCGTGGCAACTGCGACAAATATGGCAAGATGGGCTCTGAGGGTCGTCCAGACGTACAGGGATGTACGTTCGGACCGGTCCAAACCTGCAGGATTGGACGCCGGCCTTCATGATTGGACGCCAGCCTTCATGATTGGACGTTGCCACAGGTATGGGACCGCATCCAGAAGCAAGGGAAGGTATCCATCAGGAAGGGAAGGCATCCACCAGGATGGGATCGTATCCACCAGCATGGGAAGGTATTCAGCATGATGGAGTGGTGGTTCTGAGGAGGGGATGGAATGCACCATTAAGGGACGCTATCCAACAGAAAGGGACGGTATCCATCAGGATCGGCGGCAGCCAACAGGAGGGAGGGCAGGGATGTTGGCGGGGTCAGGGCTTAGGCTTCCGAAACGTACTGCGACGGGGTTTTGCCCGTGACTTTCTTGAAGACCTGGTTGAAGGAGGATTTGGAGTTGAATCCGGAGTCCAGCGCGATGGCCAGGATGCTGTAGCTGCTGTTGGCCGGCTGGGCGATGCGTTGCTTGAACTCATCCACCCGGTAGGTGTTCACAAAATCGAAGAAGTTTTTTCCTTCGTACTGGTTGATGACCTGCGAGAGGTGGTTGGCGGAAATGTCCAGCTCGTCGGCCAGGTGCCCGAGGGAGAGTTTCGGTTCGAGGTAGGGTTTCCTGGTGCTCATGTAGTCGAGCAGTTTCCGGTGGTAGAGCTGCGCGAGTTCCGGTTTGAGTCCCGACCTGACGTACTCCCCCGATGCTTTCGGCTCCACGATCTGCTGTGCCTGTACGGCTCCATCGGCGAAGACATTCCTGTGCCGGATCCCGGAGTATCCCAGGAAGAGGATGAAACCGACTCGGTACGGTTATCCAGTTCATGCGGCTTGATGAGTACACGATCACCGATAATGACAAATTTTTCGATGTCGTTGAGATAGGATTTGATCATTGGATAAATTCTTGTGTCGGATTGTACCAAAGATACCAAAAACCGCCATTATGTAAAAAAGGGTGTCATTGACGAGACATTTTTTTTGTGAAAACAGAGCTAAAAACCTTGAAAACCTCTGCGCTTTATACAATTAGGCTGATTTTGTTCAGTTTTTTGGTAAATCATTGTAAATTTTTATTTTACTGAATCACTTAAGACAAGTCCATCAACAGCAGCACTATTCACGTGTCCTGTTTTAACAGCAAAAAAGCATCCAAACCCCAAAGTACCTGATATTGTTATGCCTTTTTTTTACCCTCGCTCCAACCGTATTCATATTCTTTCAAGTGTTTTTATCCTCTTTTTTATTTTAACAAGCAATTTTTCCACTGCACAATCGACACATGGCGTTGCCGACACCACACCTTTTTCGGGTGGAAGTGGAACGTCCGATGATCCCTATCAAATCGAAACGGTGAAGGAACTTCAGATGATGCAGGATTATCTCAACGCTTATTTTGTGCTGACAGCCGACATCGATGCCGGTGAAACGGAAAATTGGAATGGCGGCCTCGGTTTTGAGCCGATCGGCTTTTTTGAATCATTGTTTAACAGTGACAACGAGCCCTTTCGCGGCAGCCTGGACGGCAATGGCCATGTGATTAAGAATCTTGTTATCAATCGCCCCGATGAAGCTGGTGTGGGTTTATTCCGGGTACTCGGGCCGCAAGCCAACATTTCCCGTTTGCGTTTCGAAGACGTGAATGTTACAGGGGGACATGCCGTTGGAGCACTCGCGGCGCAGAGTTACGCTTATATTCATGACACCAGAGTGACGGGGGATGTAACAGGAACAACATATGTGGGCTTGATGACCGGGGTCAATGCTAATCTGATTAACTGGTCAGAGGTAGCCGGTACCGTGTCGGCCATCTCTTTTGCCGGAGGCATTACCGGCGGCAACTATAATGAAATAATTTATTCAAACGCATCCGTTTCAATTATTGAAATCGACAACGAAGAAGGCCTGTCCTCTTATTTCGGAGGCCTCGCGGGTTTCAACCTGAATGCCCGAATTCACGAGAGTTTTGCTGAAGGTGAAGTAACCACATCATCACACATATCGGGTGGCTTGTTGGGAGCTAACCTGACTCTGGATGAGTTAAGGCGGCCGTCTGTGATCTCACGATCCCATGCGTCTGTGGATGTGCAGGGAGCAGATCGTACCGGGGGACTTGCAGGATGGAATGATTCCTGGTCCGTGATCTTCGATTCTTTTGCTGATGGCACCGTTCAGGGAGCTGTAGCTGTAGGCGGGTTGGCCGGCAATAACAGTGTGAATGCCTACATATCAAGATCCCATGCTCATGGCAATGCCTCCGGGCAGGGTTCCACCGGCGGCCTGGCAGGCTTTTCAGATGGATATATAGGCGATTCCTATGCCAACGGTTCCGTTACAAGCGGCCAGGATTTTGGATCGGGAGGGCTGGTTGGATCATACACCGTTGCCACTTCCAAAACCGTAAGTCCACAGGTGTCCGGCGGTCTTGACCCGGCGGGAGCGCCCGGTGTTAATTATCCGGAGGCGGCCCGGATCGATGCGCGCTCTGAATTGCCGGTATCTGGAAGGGAGACGGCATTTAGATTCACGTATGCTGCCGATGAGCTACAGGACGATGAGACCAACGCAGTCATCAAGCGATCATACAGCACCGGAGAAGTCACAGGTGATAATCAGCTTGGTGGACTCGTAGGGACGAATACTCAAAATGCCGCAATCCAGGACAGTTATTGGGATATGGAAAGCAGCGGGATGACCACCGGTGTCGGGCTGGGTTTGAACGAAGGCCTCATCGGCCTTACTACCGGGCAGATGAGCGGGACAAATGCGGTTGATAATATGCCGGGGCTAATATTCCACCCTGACGGTTTCTGGCAGTCCACAGATGGCGGCTATCCCGTCCTCATCCAGCCGGAAATCCCATCTCCGGCCTATGCGATGGAACTTACGGGCCCGAGAAATCTGGCATCATCCGGAACGGAAAACGAGCCTTTTGTGATCTCCGTGGTAGATGAGTTTGGCAATCCCGCGCCGGTTGAAACTACAACCCGGTTTAAGTTCGAGTCTGATAGAGATGCCGTCATCCTACAGCCCAATGGCGAACAGTTAGGCGAAGTTCCGCTGCAATGGGGAATGAGTGAAGCTTCCTTTTTTTACAGCAGTGACCATATCGGGCTGCATGATATCCAAATAACCTTCTCGGAAGGTGATTCGGCTCTCGCAGGACAATCCGCCGGGTTGACGGTGAGAGTCAACCATCCCAGAGCGCATGATTGGCGGCTGTACCCCGATCAGGGAGGCAATCAGGGCAGAACGGTGGCTACACTGACCGGGGACGATTTCAACGATCAAATGGAGGTTGTGCTTGTCGGTGATGGAGTTCCGGACATCCCGGGAGAAATTCTCGAGATACTCGAAGGATCCCGTTCCATGGATATTCGATTTGATCTGACGGGTCAGGAGCCGGGAATCAGGTCGCTTGGACTTACGGATACCGATGGAACGGTACGGGTACTGGATGAAGCTTTTATTGTTGCAGAGGCAGACGATCTGGTTCCGCAATTATGGACTTCCATCCAGGGAGCCGATAATCTCGAGGCAGGCTCCACATCTACCGTCAATATACATTACGGCAACAGCGGGGATATGGATTTACATGATATCCTGTTGTATATCCAAATACCCAAAGGCCTGGATTTCACCATTAATGAGCAGGATTTCAATACGCCGGAACTGACTGAAACCATGGCGAGCGAGCACTTTGATGATGAGGGTGAACTGGACTCTTTGGTGCCATATTTTGAAACGGATGATGTGATTGTCCTTCCACTGTGGGTGTACCAAATCCGGGCGGGACATAGTCAGACGATTCGCCTGGAAATTGAACCAAACGATGTGTCCATAACACAACAACTCTCGGAAGTTTATGGCAGGTCGATCAGTGCTGAAATTATGGCTCTTCCACCGGAAACAAACCCTTTCACCCTCTCCGGCGATTTTGAAAACTCTGTTCCGGAGTTGCTGTTCCTGTACATCGATACGGTTATTATGGATGCGCTGGAGGAGGAAAATATACTGAAGGTGCCGCCGCAAGGAATGTCTGCGGCAAAAAGCGGCAATTTGAATACCGGCAGTCCGGATGCCGGGCAAAGGATGTCCGGGGTAAATGAGGAGCATTTTAATCGGCAGATAATTACTTCGGGTGGCTGTGTAGAAAACGAAAACTATTCGCCTCCGGATAATGAATATGTCAGTAATACCAGACAAAGAGTTTTCAGTGACTTTCGGAACCGGGATGTTTTGCCAAGCGGTGGAGATTTTGCGAGGGGGGCTTTTCTTGGCCTTGTCGCCACGGTAGCCTGTGGATCCAATCCGATCGGCTGGAAAACCTGTGGTTCACTTGCCCTGGCGGCCGGAGCGGACAATTTAAATACATTCAGAAGGGTATATAATGCTTACGACAACCTGGGAGAACCCGAATGCGATCCGCCCGAAGACGATGACGATTATGATCCGCCGGTTTGTGACGGCTGCGGTGGCGGAGGCAGCACGTATGGCGATCCGCACATCATTACTTTTGACGGCATGGGTTACGGTTTTCATGCCGTCGGAGAGTTTATTCTCACACGAGCTTTGGATGATGAGTTCGAAATACAGGCGCGGATGGAGCAGATGCGGCAGAATATCAGGCATTTCAGCATCAATACGGCGTTCGCCATAAATGTGAATGGCGACCATGTGGTTTTTGAACAGTCCGGCGATATAGGGTCAAATATCGTTGTGCTTCCCGACCTGTTTGTGAATCAGGTGGAACAGGAGTTGCCCGGGGATGGAGATGCAGGGATTGACCTGCCGAACGGGGGTTCCATTTTCAGGCGAGGTCAAACCGTGACGGTCCGGTGGCCTGATAACCGTGCGCGTGTTGATGTGTGGCAGAGCAACGCCCGCCCGATTGTTGGCAACCGTGCCCTGGGCATCGAAATCAGCCTGTCCGACCAATACACCTCCAGGGTCGAAGGGCTGATGGGCAGCAACAGTGGTGACCGGAGTACAACATTTGTGACGAGGGACGGCACAAGGCTGGCCGGCCCGCTCTCATTTGACGACCTGTACCGGACTTTTGGTGACAGCTGGCGCATCACCCAGGATGAGTCATTGTTTGGCACTACCACTTTTGCAGATTTCAGTATGCCGGATGAACAGAAGACCATTGAGTCGCTTGAGAGTCACGAAAGAGAAGCCGCCGAGACAGTATGCCGGGATCAGGGAATCAACCACCCGACACTTTTGAACAACTGCATCTTTGATGTCGCTTTCAGCGGAGAGCCCGGATTTGCCTTTGACAGCTCCAGGCTGATCGTCCAGGCGCCTCAGAGAGAACCGGAGCCGTTGCTGGCAGCTCACGAAGGCCGCATCCAGATAACCCTTCGCACCGCAAAAGCCGAAGGAATTCCTTTCTCATTCCAGGTTCCTGATGCTGATATGACGTTTGAACTGATGGACGACGGAGACGCAAGTTCGCTTTCCGATACGCGGGTTCTGTCTCCGCTGGATGCCGGCACATACGAGATCGCCATGCAAGCGCCCTCAGGGGAATGGGAGCTGCTGGATGCATCATGCAATATTCCCGATGGCAGAATGGAAGTCGCATGGGATGATTTTCTGGTCACTCTGGACCTGCTTCAAGGGGAGTCTGTGACCTGTTCTTTTGATGTGATGCCGGAAGGTCTGCTTGTACCATTCGAGTTGCAGTCACCGCAGGATGAAGATCTGATTGTTGTTGAAGGAAGTGGCAAGGACGAGGTTGCTCTTGCGTGGGAGTCGGCTACGGAACTGGAATCGGCTGATATCATGTATACCTGGTTATTGGATAACGATACCGCCTTTTCCGAACCACTTATCGAGGCCGCGTCGGACGAAGATGGATTGCAATCCGGCCTTACCCTCACCTTTGGCGAGATAGACGCGTTTCTGGCCGAAGAGGGAATCGCGATGGACGAGGTATTTTCCGGTTACTGGACGGTAGAGGCTTCTGCTGAAGGCCTTACAATTCGGGCTGCCGAGCCTCATGGCATCAGCTTTCAACGCGGACTTGTAACTGCCGGTTCAACCGGGCCGGAAACTCCTGAAAGTTTCAAGCTGGGACATAACTATCCGAATCCTTTTAACCCTGTCACGAATATTACATTCGACATTCCATACGACACACATGTCCGGATGGATGTCTATAATATTCTTGGCCAGCATGTCCAAACGCTCGTAAATGAGCCCAAAACGGCCGGTAGTTACAATGTCACATTTGATGCTTCGGTAATGGCCAGCGGGGTATATATTTATCGACTTTCTACGGATGATTTTATGCAGTCACGGACTATGACCTTGATAAAATAAGTCTCCAAGGGTTGTCAACGCGTTGTTTTGCCACGGCTATTTTCCCCGAACAGGATATAAATTATTTTGACAATATATTGTCCTGGTTCATAATGTCCTGGTTTATATTGTCCTGATTCATAATGTTCTGGTTCATAATGTTTTGGTTCGGTGTGTTGCCGTAAACATTGCCCCATTTGGTTGCAAACCTGTTCCGGTTACTGTAAATTGAGCGATTATGAAAAAGGCGGGAATCATACTTGCAGGTTTGCTGCTTGCGACAGTGCTCATCCGCTGGTGCGGCAGTACGCGGGCCGTTTCTTACGGGGCTGGAATCTTGGCGCCGGATGAGCCGGTACAGGTGGATTTGGCCGGAGCTTTTCCGATCAACCATGACGGATATTTTCTGACGCCCGTCGCCGATTTCGATGTCCATGCCCGGGTGTTGTCCCGCAAAAAGTATTCCAGGGACGGTGGTTCGGTCCTTTCCCCGTTGGACCTGGCACTGGGATGGGGGAGGATGTCAGACGAAAGCGTTTACAGCCAGTTGAAGATCCGGCAGCTCAAGCGTTTTTATATCTGGAGGGCCCGGAGAATGCCTGTTCCACAGCGGGAAATTGAGATCAGCAGCGCCAATATGCATATGATTCCGGCTGATCGGGATGTCAGGCGGACTATGATGCGTGCCAGAAAGGGCGACCTGGTGCGTTTTTCGGGCAAGCTGGTAAATATCGAGGGTCCGGGCGGGTTCCGTTGGAGGACATCCACGACACGCACCGACACCGGAAACGGTGCATGCGAGCTGGTTTACGTGGAGTCGTTCGAGATCGTCCGGCCGTGATTATCCGCAAATCCCCAACTTCAACATTGTGGCATTAGATCTGACAAGTTTAAAAAAAGCCCTGGAATTACTTCAAAATGCTCTGCGGGTGGCCGGCCCGGAGGCACTTGATCGTGACACTGTTCGCCTGTTGAAGGAAGATTTTGAGAATTCCATCCTGCCTTTTCGGGTGGATGTGCTGGATTGGCATCAATTCGACGCATCCTTCCGGGAAATCATAGAAAAAGAGTCCGAAGTGCTTCAGTAATGATATGGATAGCGTTCGATCAGGCGTGCGCTTAATGAGGCGCGTGCTCAATCAGATGTGCGCTCAATCAAATTAGCGCACCTTCACCACTTGAAGGTCATCATCCAGATCAACCACGGCCATGCCAATTCCGGGTGAACTTTCCTGCTCCGGGTAGACAAAGCGCAAGTCGCGGATGAACACCCGCCAGCCGTCATCCAGCGGGCGAACCTCGTAGGCGGGGAACCGTATCCAGCCGCGCAGGCCCTGCACTTCGGGTGCGCGCAATGCCGCTTCGGCGATCGGGTCCGGCGCTTCGATCGGCACCGGTTCCCGGGTGAGGACAAAGCTGCCGGGACGCATCCAGTTGATATTGAACAGATAGTAGTGGGTCGGTGATGCCGCCACACCCGTGCGCATCAGCGGACGCGCCGGCAGAGGGTTGGCCATCACCTCGGTTGCTTCGATCCCATTGGCGGCCAGATGGCTGCGGGCATGCATGGCGGTCATTCGCGCTCCGGCAAACATGAAGGCCGTGTAGAGCACCGTGGCCATGAGCAGCCCAAAGGCAACCGGTTGTGCGGCATGGCGTTGCAAGCCGGTCCACCGGGCCAGTACAATCGCGGCAATTCCTGCCATCCACACAATTTTTGCGGGCAGCGGTACCATTTCGGTTGGGAGGATCAACGCTGTGAGCGCCGTACCCAGCACAACCCATGCACTGATCCCGCGCCACGATTCCGACCTTGCCAACACCACCCCGGCCCCGGCCAGCAGCCAGAACCATGGGTCAATGATGAAGAGCGTGTCCCCATAGAACCAGGTGTCATTGAAGGGCATCAGCAGGCGGATTCCGTAGGTATTGACCCAATCGAGAAGCGGATGGCTCCAGACGCCCAGGAACGCGATGCCCAGCAGCACGGCCGGACGCATTGGCGGCCTGTCTACCGGCATAGATGCGGCCGGTGGCCGGCTCCGTCTCGATCGCCAACGTTGCAAAAGCCTGTCCAAACCAAGCATGGCACCGGTGAGCAGGAACGGCCAAACCATCAGTGCAAGGATCCCATGGGTCCAGCCCCTTCTGACCAGCAGGGCGTAATTCTGGCTGACGAACAGCGCAACAGCATCCACATCGGGCAGGTTTGCCCCGATGATGAGTGTGGCGGTGGCCAGCGCGGTTTTTCGCTTGAGTCCGGCCTCGGCCATCGTGGCCCCAAAAAGTGTATGAGCAAGAGGATCCATTATGTGTGCCTGTATTTTGCTATTGGTAAATGCAACAGGTCAAAGAACACAAAGCACAAGTCATTCATTCAGCACATGGCATCAAATTTCAGTCCGAAATTATGGTTCAAGTATTTGTTATTTATTCGTATAGTATTATTTTTTCCTGTCTTGCAGTGCTGAATGGAAAGGCCTTTGGCACCTTTTCATCTGTTGATATCAATTTTGATTCTTATGGTCAGAATGAATTCACATGACAGGATATAATCATGCGCCTGTGTGTCTGTAATATCGGTAATAACCAGTGTCCGGATGGATTTCCACATGTACATACCAGAGGGGAAGCCGCTCAGTGATGCGGTGCAGGCAATCTGGCAGGTTGCAAGGGAGAATCCGTACAGGAGGGAGGTGATTGTGCCGAAGGGAGTGGTTGAGATCATCTTCAACTTTGCCCCCGAGACGGAATTTCCGGCCAGTTTGTACGGATCCGGTTTCATCATCCCGAAATGTTTCATTCAGGGGTACCACACGGGCCCCATCACCCTTGAATTGCCCGAAACCCAGTCGCTTTTTGGTGTCGTGCTGCACACTACTGCGACAAAATACTTTTTTGAGGTTCCGTCCGGGGAGTTTGCCATGAAGTGCATCGACCTGACACTGGTGGATCCATCCATTCAAACCCTGTGGCACCGGCTTGCCGAAGCGGGCACCTTCCACCGGAGGTCAGCACTCCTGAAAGATTGGCTGATGCGGCGGGTTCCGCGTCTGGATACTCGTGAGCTGGCTTTGAATGACCTGTTTACTTTAAAAACGGAACAATTGCTTACCGTTTCGGGGCTGGCAGACTGGCTCTGCTACTCACCGCGCCACATGGCACGGAAATTCCGGGAACTCTCCGGGATGGGTACCGAGCGAACGATCCTGTATCTGAAATATCTTAAATCCAGGACCCTAATTCATCAAAACGGCCTCTCACTGTCGCAGATCGCCCATATCTGTGAGTTCTCCGATCAGTCGCATTTCATAAAAACCTTCCGGTCCTTTACGGGGCTGACTCCCGGACAGTACCGGAAAAGAAAGAGCGGCATTGACGGTCACTACTTCGAAAATGTCCGCCAGGTACAATTTTCTGAGTAACCTGCTCCACAAATTTCACGTCATCGTTCCATTCGGATTCCATACTGTAGGAGAAAACTATGGCAAACGAGCAAAAATCGACAGTCAAACAAATATCGGAGAACCGACAATCTGTCCGGGTTCGTACCGGCCTGGGAATCCTTACCATTGCATTGATTACTTTCAGTGCAGTGGTTGGCGGCATGTTCTATCAGCTCGTCGTGGAAGTGCCAAACTGGGCGGCCGACATCCCCGGCAGTCTGCAGGCATACAGGGAGTTTTTCCAGGTGACCCATGCGGGGTTCTATTTCCAGGTGCTGGTACCACTGACCATTTTGTGCCTGGTCGGGGCCACCATTCTGCTGTGGAACCGTCCGAAATCCACAAATTTGTGGATGCTGGCCGTCCTTGGCGGGGTGATCTTCACTGAAGCGTTTACACTCATTTACTTTCTGCCCAGAATCATGGTGCTGTTTTTGAATCCGCTGGATGGGGCTAGTACGGACCAGTTGACGGCGGCTTCCGCACAATGGCAGGCGGCCAACTATCTGCGGATGGTAATTGTCCTGGCCACGATGGGCATGTTCCTGAGGGTTTACAGAATAGCAGGTCAAAACAGTACTTCGGAGTAACAACTAATCCAGAAAAACATGACGAACAAAGAATCCGCAGGCAATCCGGCAGTAGTAAATAAAGAGAATGATCAAGTACTTGAAGTGACAAAAAAAGAGATCAACCTCTACCTGGAAAAGGACAGGAAGAGGTACATTTTTTACGGTGAGCCGGACAGCAGTGCAGCGATTGTGGAGTTCAGGCACGAGCTTGAACCCGGCGGTGATGGCCCGCCATCGCACATTCATACGAAACAAAAAGAGACATTTCATGTAATTTCAGGAACCATGATAGCCCGAATCAAGGGTCAGGATGATGTGACGCTGGGACCGGGAGAAACGATAGTTGCGCCGCCTCATATAGCCCATTCGTTTTCCAACGGCAGCAAGGAGGAACCGCTGGTGCTGCACATTTCGCTGGAGCCGGCTCTTGACTTTCAGTGGTTTATGACCGAAGCAATAAAATCGGGACTCCGGAACGGAGGAAGCCAGAACGACATGCCTCTGCTGGAGGGCGGACATCTGATGTGGCTGTCGCGGGATGAGCAGCGCATCGGCGGCTTGCCGTATTTTTTGCAGGATATTCTGTTCGGACTGCTGTCACTATTGGCGCGAATTGCCGGAAAAGCCGGTAACATCGCCCCGAAACCGTAGCAGCCGGGAAGATAACCGCGAAACCGTAGCAGCCGGGAAGATAACCCCGAAACCGTAGCAGCCGGGAAGATAACCGCGAAACCGTAGCAGCGTCACTGCTCTGAGGGGAGCGGTTATGGGGCAGTTCCCGAGGCAGTTTCAGGGACAGTTTCAGGGGCAGTTTCCGGTACTGACAAGTGCATATTTAATGTGCCGCCGCAGATACCTTCTGGTGTCAGGGCTGGAAATATGCCGGCAGGACGTCATCCACCGAAAAAATCATGAACGGGAATAACTTCGGCGATTTTGCCGTCCCGTTTAAAACGGTCGGACTGATTTTTTGTGACGATGAAGCCTTTTTTCATTTCAAAGAAGGTTAGCGCTTCAAATAAGCCGTTCAGTTCACGATCAAGATTATCCGGGGTCAGCTCGTAACAGACTTGTACGATGTTTCTTGCTTTACCTTTATCAAAAACCACAAAATCACATTCCCCTTTCTCCGAGAAATAGCAGATCTCATGGAAACTCCTGCGAAGGAATAAAAACACCAGGTTCTCCAACACCCTGCCGTGGTCGTCAGAAAAAGATTTGGTATTCACATTGACCAGGCCGGTATCGATGGCATAGACCTTGCGCGGGTTGATGGATTGCTTGCGCATGGAATAGCTGAACCTCGGAACAAAAAAGAGGAGCCAGGTCTGTTGCAGGTGGGAAAAGTATTCCATCACCGTACTGGTGGCCCCAACGCCAAAAAGAGACCTGAGCTTGTTTCCGGAAACGAGGTTTCCGACGTTCGAGACAAGGTACAGGGCCAGCCGCTGCAGCGTTTTCACATCCCGAACCCCGTAGCGGGCAGCGATATCCCGCAGCAGGATATCCTCAAACAACTGGTGCAGAATGTCATCGTTTCCGGTTTTGACATATTCGGGGAATCCTCCTGCTTTCATGTATGCCGTTAATGAGGCTTCTGATAATCTGAGAGACTTGAATTCACAAAACTCTTTCCATGAAAAGGGAAACAGTTCTTTAGTGATGTGCCGGCCTGTGAGTTTCGTTCCCAATTCATGGCTTAACAGGGTAGCATTCGAACCGGTTATGACCAGCTGGAATCCTTCATCCAGCTTTTGTCGCACATACCGTTCCCATCCATCCAATACCTGTATTTCATCAAAATAAAGCGTTCGGCTCTCCCGGTCTGCTATGACTTCATCAAGCCGGGGGAAGTCATTTCGTTCCAGGTCAAACAAGCGCGGATCTTCAAAGTTAAAATAAAAGGCGTCCTCGAACTTTCTCTGGAGCAATTGGTTCAGCATCGTGCTTTTTCCGCAACGCCTGATCCCGGAAATAATCAGGGCGTGGGATGCAAGTACCGGATACTTTTCCGTCGCGTGCCTGGGCAGACCCGTATCCCGATTGAGCAGGTTGCCCATTTGAGCATCTGCTACTTCCGCCAGTGTTGATTTCAGTATCATGGATAGCCTGTGGTGTCAATGTAATAGTGTTAGATAGTAAAATACATTAGTGTTGTTTATAAAACAATAAATGTGTTTTTTAGTATAAAACAATCAGGTCTATCCAGGCTAAGTGGTTTGTCGTTTCGTCCCCAGGCAGCTCAGAATCGGTCGATTATGGTGACGCCGGTCACTTTGCCCAGCTCCAACATGGCCCGGAAGGAGGTCACAAAACGTTATCCGAGGCTCGCAACAGTCTTGAAATCATTAATGATCCCGTCAAGTCCGCCGAAACAGCCCTCGCCGTCAGCGGTGAACGGCGCGATGGCGAAAATCCCTTCGGGCTTTTCGCCATCTATACCGTGTAACGGATTGGCGAACCTGGCAGCATCATTCTCAAAACTGGATCGTGCAACAGATTGGCGAACCTGACAGCATCATTCTCAGAACTCGATCGTATAGCTGATGCTCGGCACCACAATCACAGTCTCGTCCAGCTCCACGCTTTCGGTTTTGTAGTTGTAGTTGTATCCCTCCGCCGTGGCCCTTCCGAGCATGTTTTTCACCTGCAGGGCCCAGATGCTCGAGTATCCCGGGCGGTTCATGCGCCAGGTGACCGAAAGATCGGCGTACACGGTGGAAGCCAGCTGGTTGCTGAATGCCCGCGTCTCATCAAAGAAAACCAGTTCGCGTTCCCTGGACTTTTCCACAAGCACCGGGCTGACCCGCTCGCCGCCTATATAGTTGAGCCGGGTGTTCACGCCCAGGATCCTGCGGTTGCCCTTGAAGGCAAACTCCCTTCCAACCAGTGCATTGGTCACGTAGCCCTTGTTGAAACGGGTGTTTCGCCATACGCCGTCGCCGCCCTTGTAGCGCGAGGAGAACACCGATCCGGTGACCAGAAAGTAGTAGCCTTTGTGCAGGAACCGCTCGAAGGTCACATCCAGCCCCATATTCCTTCCGATGCTGTTGTTTTCCAGGACGTCGCTGAAGGCCCAGTCCTGCTGGTAGTTGATCATGGAGAAGGAGCTGTCCGCTATGCCGGGCGCGTCGAAAAGGAACTGGGCATAGGGCTCGACCTTGAGGCGCATGTTGTCGCTGACCTGCCAGTCATAAGCCAGCACGAAATGGTGCGCCCCGGAGAGCCGCAGGTCCGTGTTCGGGAGCGCAACGTTTCCGTTCACCTGATTTCTGACCAGGTAGACCTTGAGTTCTTCCCGCTGGCTGTGTTTGCCGTACCCGAGGCTCAGGGAATGGCTCTCGTTGAGGTCCAGGCGCAGCGCGATCCTCGGATCCACCCAGAAGGCCTCATTCAGGGCAAAGTATCCGCTGTTCACCCCGGCGTTCAGTACGAGGTTTTGCGCCAGGTCCCAGCGTGATTGCGTGTAAAATTCCACCAGGTTGCTGCTGCCGCGTTCATCCACCACATCCCGGTATGTCGACGGATCGCTGTCGATGGTGCTGCTGATGCCGAGGTTGTACTGCAGCCGTTTGAGGGTCAGCCCGGTCTGTGTGGTGAACCTCGGGCTGAATGTATGGCTGATGTAGGAGCCGATGCTCAGATTGCCCGATTTGTCGATCGCAGACAGGTCAGCGTGGGCCACCAGATCATCATCCTGCCGCTGGGTCACCATCCGGTTGCGGATGCCGGTTGCGGCCAGCGTGGTGTTGACATACGTCCTTTTTCCGGTCAGGATCCGGTGCGAGAGTCCGATCGCGCCCATTTCAATGCCCCAGTCAAAAGAGACCCGGTCCCAGTCGTTATTCCACTTCAGCGGATCGGTCTGGAACGGCTCTAAGGCCTTGTCGATGCCGCCGACCCCCCACAAGGAGAAGGTGCCGGCATTTCGGGTGGGCATGTTGAACTTGAAGGAGAGGTCCTGGTACCGGAACTCCTGATCGGTCGGAATCATATTGAGATCGGTGAGCAGCCCCAGCGTCGAATACCGGTAATTGAACAGGTAGGATGCGCTGGATCCGGGCACGACGGGCCCTTCGGATGCGATATCCAGCCCCATGGTTCCGGCCTGGAAGGTATGCTGGTGGACGTTGCTGTTCCCGGTGCGCAGGTTCATGTCGAAGACCCCGGCCAGCGCATTGCCGTACTCGGCAGGGAAGGCACTGGTGTGGAAGTCAGAGTTGGCCAGTATCTGGCTGCTTAACAGGGTCACCATGCCCCCGCCTGTGACGTTGCCCCCGGCAAAATGGTGTGGCGTCGGGATTTCCACCCCTTCCACCCGCCAGGATATGCCTTTCGGACTGTTGCCCCTTACGATGATCGCATTGTTCTGGACGTTTCCTACCGCAACGCCGGCGTAGGCGGATACCAGTCGGGCCGGATCGTCCATGCCTCCCGCATACCGCCGTGTCTCCTCGACGCTGAACGACCGCGAACTCACCGTGGCCATGGCGTTCAATGGCTTGTTTTTCACGATTTCCGGTGTGATGACCACCTCGCCCATTTCGGAGATGGACTGCCGCAGGCCAATATCCACCACTACCTCCCTTGCGGATGTGGCCATCACCTCGGGGATGATCACCGGCTCGTAGCCTATGTAATTTGCCTGGAGCGAGTGCCTGCCCAGCGGAACCCGGGTGATGCTGAATTGGCCCCCGGCATCGGTCGATGCGCCCATCAGGGGTTCGCTGTTGCGTATGATCACGGTGGCGCCGATAAGGGGCTCCCTGGTCTGGATGTCATAGACGGTGCCCTTGATGGTCTGGGTGATCTGGGTGGCCTGGGCGGACTGTGAGGTTTGGTTGGCCTGTGAGGCCTGGTTTATCGGTGAGGCCTTGGGTGACTCTGAGGTTTGGTTGATTTGTGAGGCTTGAGGATTTGGTGTGATTTGTGAGGTTAGGGGATTTGGTTGCGAGTTGGATTTCGGGACAATAATGAGCATCAAAATTGCAGCCAATAAGAAGTTGAAGAGAATGAACCGTGTCATGGTATGTCGTGTCATTTTGTTAAAGGGATGTTGAATGATAATTGCTGGATGTTGAATGATAAATGCTGGATGTTGGAGACTGGTTGGATGCAGCATGGTGAACAATGGAAGCTGGTGGATGGAAATGGATTGATGGTAACAGATGGATGAAAATAGATTGAGGGTTTTCTGGATGATGTCAAAAGGATTGCAGCTACGGGTGGATTGGAATGTATAGAGGTGTCGGGTATTGAGGTTTTCATCCATGGATTCCGCTTATGTGTATCCAGAGAATGAATGCCATGATCGCAATGCTGATCAGGCAGATTACCCCGTACAGCAGGTACTGGATGATTTTTTCGAGGGTGTTCTTATGCTTCATCATGGTGCAGGTTTCCGGTTTGTGTTCCACGGATGTCGTGGCAACTGCGACCAATATCGGAAGGAGGGATATTCTGGTCGTCCGGACGTGCAGGCGTGGACTCCTGACGTGTCCAATCGTGCCGGTTTGGACGCTGCCGCTGTGCCCGGATTGGACGCTGCCCCGGTGCCCGGATTAGTGAATCTTTCCCTGCGCCCGGATTGGTGAAGCTTTCCCGGTGCCCGGATTGGAAGATGATCCTGCGCCCGGATTGGACGCTTTCCCTGCGCCCGGATTGGTGAAGCTTTCCCTGCGCCCGGATTGGACGCTGCTCATTAGCGGGGGCAGTGTGCAATCAGTGTGAGCGTTTCAGGACGTTTCTCATGCTCCGGGCATCAGTTGGTGCATCCGCGACAGGTTGGTACTGCCGGCTCCAGCTTGTGCTTTGTGAACAGGCTTACACCTCCGACACATATTGCGTCGGTGTTTTGCCCGTGATCCTCTTGAACACCTGGTTGAAGGATGATTTGGAATTGAACCCGGAATCCAGTGCGATGGCCAGGATGCTGTAATTGCTGTTGACCGGATCGGCAACCCTCTGCTTGAACTCCTCCACACGGTAGGTGTTGACAAAATCGAAGAAGTTCTTCTCCTCGTACTGGTTGATGATCTGCGAAAGGTGGTTGGCGGTGATCCCCAGTTCATCGGCCAGGTTGCCGAGGGAGAGTTTCGGTTCGAGGTAGGGCTTCTTCGTGTTCATAAGCGCAATCAGTTTTCCGTGGTACTGATGCGCCAGCTCCGCCTTCAGTCCCGACCTGACATACTCCCCGGAAGGTTTCGGTTCCACGATCTGCTGGACCTGGCTGGATCCATCGGCGAAAACGTTTCTGTGCCTGATGCCTGAGTATCCCAGAAACAGGATGAAAACGACGAGCGGCACATACAGGACCAGGTCGGTGTTGAATCCGAAATCCACCCCCAGTCCCAACTCCAGCACGATCACGATCGTGGTAATAAGGAAAATCATCCCGATGCCCCAGATGAAATATTTCAGCCAGTTCAGGTCGATCGATTCGTTGAAGGCGAAATTCTGGTTCCTCAGGTCTTCGTACCAGCCCAGCAGCCGATAGGAGGCAATGGCATAGCCGATCCCGGATATGATGAACGCAAACAGCGAAAAGCTGATGAAGGCGGCATAGTCATCCACCTCCCCGTGGTTCACCATCAGTTTCCTTTCCGCGG
>SL_3KL_010_SEDDRAFT_10002311_pt1 | contig 17460 bp, 9 predicted proteins | sample SodLakKL_010_SED_2_FD_10381 | JGI IMG/M metagenome (IMG submission 10381) | reverse complement strand
ACCTCCGGACCGACTTCTTCCCTAAATCCGGCAAGTCGCTGTTCAAGCTCTTCAATCTGCTGACCAAGCCGGTCTATTTCGCCCACAGCCACACCGTGCTTGTACACCAATTTTGCTCCCTGTTCGCCTGTGTACCAGAGCATTCCTGTACCAATTAATGCAGGCACAATTAGTGCGGGAAGTACCCAGCCTTTTTCCAGCTCTTTCCACCAAGTCCAGAGGCGGATGGCGGTAAATATTCCGAAAAAAATCAGCGTGTAGAGCGCCCAATCTTCGTGTGAGGTGACAACCGGAACGGCATTGCCGGTAACGGAGACGGTATCCACCGCCTGTCGGCCGGACCAAAAAGCAGCAATCAAGCCAACGGTTCCTGTGCTGTAAAGTGTAATCACTGTATTTTGCAGCCAGCTCTGTTCTCTGAACCAGAGACGGGCAAGATCAAACAGAACGGCTATTACAAGCAGAGCAATGGGAAAGTGAACAACGAACGGGTGTATGTTGGGTATCCAGTCAGGTAACATAGTTAATGGTGTATTGGTTATTGGTTAATTTGTTTTTTTGTGGTTTTTGATTCATGTACAACCTGTCAGCACCCACTGGATCTGACAGCGTTGATAAGCCAGATCGACGCTGTCAGGTCTCTCCCCCTATTCTCAATTCAGCCATCGTCAACAACAGTTGTCGGAGATCTGTACCGGCGGACACGGAAACGTGCCGTAACTGCAAAACACACAGCAGTCGCCTTTTTCAGGTTTCAGAACCGTTTTGCAGGATTCACATTCGTAGAAAAACTGGCAGGAAGATTCCGGCATCTCCTCTTCTTTCTGATATCCGCATTCCGGACAGGTTATAGTTGATGTTGTTTGAATGCTCATGGCTGATTGGTTTGGAGTTAATAATCCCCTCTCCCCGAATGATCGGGACGCAAGAGCGAGAGGGGAGAACGACTCAATTTCTAACCCTCAATCCTCTCAATTACTCCGCCACAGCCCATCATAGTATCCGGCATGTAAGGATTTCGGATCTGCTCCTCGCTGCTCAGCCAGCTTCCACCTTCGTTATCAAATGCCATTGGGCATTGCTGGTGATAGACCACGCCTTCGACATCAAAATCCTTCACACCTGTAATCAATGTCTCAGATAGACCGTAAAAGTGGGTTCGAATCTCTTCCAGGTCAGTTGAACCGGTGATTTCGGTCAGGTTTGATTCGATCATGCTGTAAGTGTCCATCCATTTCATATGGTCATCACCTTCCAGCCTGTGTTCGCCTATCTTTTCAAGTTGTGACTCCATTTGAGATGCAGCAGAAAGAGCTGCCTCAGCATCAGATTCAACCAGGGCGTCTTTAAGAACCAGGTAAGATTCAATCAGCTCGGTGAACTCCGATTCAAAGTCATCTGAATTGTGATCGTGTCCCTCGGCAAATAGAGTTCCGAGACAAATAAAGAAAAAGAGTGATGCTGTGATTATTGCTTTTTTCATAGTGTATCTGTGTTTAACGTTTTGTTGAAATTCAAATTTGTGTTTTAAACTGTCAGTAGAGTTAAAGGATTACGTCACGGTGCAGAGCACCGGACGAGGAAAGAACAAGAAATCTCACGACTCTGGACTCAAGACTCACGACTAATTTTCTAACCTTTCAATCACCTCTCCGCAGCCCAACATGGTATCCGGCAGATAGGGATTTTGAATCTGCTCATCATTGCTAAGCCAGGTTGCGCCCTCATCATCAAACGCCATCGGGCAGTACTGATGGTAAACAGCCCCGTCGATGCCGAACATCTGCACGGCCGCGATCAACTCATCGGAAAGTGTTCGGAATGGGGAGCGTGCCTCATCAACATCATCAGATTCTATAATTTGAGTGGCTGACTCTTTGAGTGAATTGTAACTCTCCATCCACGCCTCATGTCCATCGCCGGAGAGTCCGTGTTCACCTATTTCTTCCAGCTTGGTGATGAACGCCTCATACGCTGATGAAGCCTCCTCAAGGTCCGAATCGATAAAAGCATCTTTGCCGCGAATGTAGATTTCAATCGCTTCGGTCAGTTGTGCACGGAAATCATCAGGCACATCATCAAAGGAGTCATGGTCCGCCTCTGAGTGGTCGTGCTCTTCCATATCATCGCCATCACCATCCATCTGCCCATGATCATGACCTCCGGGCGCAGCTCCGGTTCCCGGTTCGCGATTCATCATGCTGAAGCGATCGGCCAGCTGAAATTCACTGTCGATTCGGAAATTGCCGTAGAACACAACTTCCTGCCCGGCTTCAAGGCCTTCCTCAATGATATAATAATCTCCGGTTCGGCTGCCCAGCTCAATTTCCTTCACTTCAAATCGCGGAGTATCGGCAGAAGTATCTTTCACATAAACAAGAGAACGCGGGCCTGTCCAAAGAACGGCCGATGCCGGAACCAACAATTTCTCCTCGTCCATTTCAGACTGAACCACACCACGCACGATCATTTCGGGACGCAGAGAGTGATCGGCATTTTCCACATCAGCCCGAACACGGATGGTCCGTGTTTGCGGGTTGAAGGTGGGGTCAATGTAATCCACACTGGCCGTATAGCTGCTACCCGGATTTGACCGGCTTCTGAATTCAATTTCTGATCCTTCCTGAAGCCAGCCCAAATCCTCCTCGTAGGCATCAAACGTTACCCAAAGGTGGTCAAGATTGGCCACTTCGTAGATAACAGACCCTTCCGTCACATGCTGCTCATCTACTACATTACGCTTCATTACAAATCCATCTACCGGTGAGAGAATTTCCATATTTCGCATCACCTCACCACGGTCAACAATGTCCTGAATTTGTTCATCGGTAAACTCCCACAGCTTAAACTTTCGCACGGCCGATTCATACAGACCGGGATTTCGATCCTTCACCTTCACTGCTTCCAGCAGCTCCCGCTGGGCGGAAACCAGTTCCGGAGAGTAGATGGTAGCCATCACCTCACCCTCGCGAATCGGGGCACCCGTATAGTTGATCTCCACATCCTGTATGCGACCTTCAAAGTGGGCCGTCACATAGCTGATCCGCCGCTCATCAATCTCCACTCGGCCCGGAAGATGCAATTCACGTTTCGGTCGCTCACGAATTACCGGCGTGGTTTGAATATTGGCAAGCTGCATGGAAGCTTCGGTCATTACCATGCTGTAATCGTCCTCACGCTCTTCGGAGGATGCCGGAATCAAGTCCATGCCGCAGATCGGGCATGAGCCGGGTCCGTCCTCACGAACGGATGGGTGCATGGAACAGGTCCAAACTTCCTCCCCGTTTTCTGTGGTCACTTCGTGATCGTGGCCGGCATGCGGGTCATGATCATGTGATCCGCCGAAGATCAGCCATCCGAGCAACAGCCCGGTGATGAGGAGTCCGGCACCTGTAAGTAGTTGTGTTTTTGTGATGTTCATTTTTCTATTGTTTAACTGTGATAAAATTTGGTGTAACACTTCCCCTCCTTCTCAAGGAGGGGATTGAGGGGTGGTTGGGTTCTATCTCCCAAACTTGGGCTAACCACCCCTGGCCCATCCTTGGTAAGGAGGGGAACACCTGATCGTTATTTCTTCCATTTCAAAACTCATCCCCCTGCGCCTGTGGCGCTTTCCCCCTTCAAAGGGGGACTATTCCCAATCAAACTTTCAATCCGTACAACAGCTCTGTTCTGCCCCACAACTGCTTCAATTCGCTCCAGTTCCAGGTCAAGCAGTTCGCGCTGAATTTGCAGGAGTTCATCAAACCGTGCTCGGCCTACGGAATACTCATCACGGAGGATATCGAGGGCCTGCTGTGCACGGGGAACGAGTTCTTCGTCCAGCAGCCGCAAATTTCGTTCTGATTTTCTCAGCTCTTCCAGTGCCGATTCCACTTCGCTAGAAAGCCGGTTTTCGGTTTGAAGGAGTTCAGAGTCGAGCGCACGCTTTCGGCTGGTAATTTGCTGTTGTTGAGATTGTGTACGAGAACGAAAAATGGGCAGACGAACCGTTGCCATCCCTATAAAGCTCTCGGTAGCATCGGGAAACATCGACATAGGCCCGAAATCGCGGCCCATTACTTCCAGGCCGAGCCCAAAGGATGGGCGACCGTCAAGCTGTGCAGCTCGCTGCTGCTGATCGAGTGCATTTCCGCGGGATTCAATTCCATCAAACCGGGGGTTTTCTGCCCGTACCAACTGATGGATTTGGTCATCGCTGTAAAGCAACTCTTGCGTTTCTACCTGCTCGGTGGTTTCTACATACGAGTCAGACGTACGGTTCAGATATTCATTAAAGTTGGCTTTTAGTGGTATGAGCTGATCTTCCAGATTTTCGATTCGGTTTTTGAGCCGCTCTTCCTCCATCTGGATTCGCAAAATATCTGCCTGTGCAGCACCTCCGGTTTCGTACCGAATCTCCACAAGATTTTCCAGCTCCCGAACCAGCTCAATCTGATCATTCACAATTCGTATCTGCTGCTCAACTTTAGCAATCTCAAACCAGGCGATTTGCAGATCACGCAGTATCTCGAGCTGACGAACATCGATTTGTGCCCGATCCGCTTCTGCAGCAGCCCGCTGCGCATCACGCATCGTTCCAAGCGATCCAAACCACGGAAACATCTGCATCGCCGACACCGAAAAGCGTCCCAGTTGGGATTCAGACATCATCGGGTTGAAATCGTACATCACAGTCAACTCCGGATCTGGCAGCACACCTACTTCCCGTGAACGGTCTTTCTCCGCTTCATAAAGATGATACAACGATCGAAGCTCCGGGTTCTCTTCTATGGCAATTCGGATATACTCTTCGAGTTGAGGATAGTCAAAAATCTCTCCGCCGGCTGGCGGAGAGATGGTTGAACCAGATATTCCTGGTTCAACCTGAGGGGTATTCATCTGATTGGTTGATGCTTCAGAACTCTGAGCATGTAACGAGGTTGTGAAAGCTCCGACGAAAAGGGCAACCAATAGAGCAACCGCCACAGGGAATCCCCTCTTGAGAGGGGATATGTGAAGGCAAAAAAGCGAAGCCTGGTTTGCCGAACAAGGGGTGTGTTCTGCGGGGGCAAGGTGCCTTGAATGGTCAATGACCCTACTCAACGCCCCATCAACACACCCATGCCAGTTTCGCTGTACGCTCAACTGTCTGTCCCCTCTCGAGAGGGGATTTTTCTTGCCCCTTTTCCCATAGGGATCCTTTCCGGGAAAGGAGGAACACCCCCCTTTGTCCCCCCTTGTTAGGGGGGAATTCTTGTACCCCTTCAAGATCGGAGACTTTTCACACTCTCCCCTCCTTGTGCCGGGGCTTTTCCGGCATAGGGAGGGGCCGGGGGTGGGTCTANTCACTACTCGATACTCACTACTCATAACTTTCCTCCAATTCATTCACATTTCTCAACTCAAACTCTTTCCACATTGCGTATAAAAGTGGCACGAGCAACAGGCTCAGTACTTGTATCAGCATACCACCAAAGATCGGGATCGCCATGGGGATCATGATTTCGGATCCTTTACCGGGTGACGTCAGAATCGGCAGCAGGGCGAGTAGCGTGGTGCCGGTGGTCATCAGGCAGGGACGCACCCTTCGCATTCCGGCTTCTATTGCGGTGGCGTAAATACCTTCACGCCCCTGCGGTTTTTTACGCTCGAAGAGCTGATCGAGGTAGGTGGCCATCACCACGCCGTTATCCACCGCGATTCCGAAAAGAGCCAGGAATCCAACCCAGACCGCCACACTCATATTAATCACTCCCATCTGGAAGAAATCGCGGATCTCCACGCCCAGTATCGAGAAGTTGAAGAACCAGTCCTGGCCATAGAGCCAGAGCAGGATAAATCCGCCCGCCCAGACCAGTATTATTCCGGAAAAAACAATCATCGTTGTGGGCGAAGACCGGAACTGGAAATAGATGATCAGGAAGATGATCAGCAGGGTGATGGGCAGCACAACCGATAACCTATCGGTAGCACGTTGCTGGTTTTTAAATTCTCCTTCAAACGTGTAACTGATTCCATCAGGGACGTCCAGAGACCCTTCACTGATATTGTGATCCAAATGCTCACGAACCTGATTAACCAGGTCTACCGGCGAATGGCCGGGTTGTCCATCGAACGTGACGTAGGCACTCAGAAATGTATTTTCACTTCGGATGTTCATCGGGCCGGTTTCGAAGCGGATCTCGGCAAGTTGTCCAAGCGGAATCTGGCTCCCATCGGGTGACGGAACGAGAACACGCTCCATCATCTCCGGTGAGTTGCGGTATTCCCGTGCATATCGTACCCGCAACGGATATCGCTCACGGCCTTCCACGGTCATACCCAGCATTTGTCCGCCAATCGCCGTGCTTATTACCTGCTGCACATCCTGAATGGTAAGTCCATGCCGACCAATTTCCTGACGGTCGATATCGATTTCGATATACGGTTTTCCTACAACCCGATCGGCAAATACCGAAGCGGGACGAACCCCATCTACTTCACGGATCACCGGCTCGAGCGCGGTGGCAAATTCATCGATCACATCGAGGTTGGGTCCGCTGATTCGAACGCCCATGTTGGCGCGCATTCCGGTTTGAAGCATAATGAGCCGTGTTTCAATCGGCTGCAGTTTCGGGGCAGACGTAACTCCGGGAATATCCGATGCGTGCAGAATTTCTGTCCAGATATCATCCTGATCTTGAATATGATCGCGCCACTGACGGTAATATCGCCCGCTTCGATCAGCAATCAAGTCGCCGTTATCATCCCGAACAAATTCACCGTTTTCCGTTTTGAACCGAACCCGTTGTCCACGCTCATTCGTTTTATATTCGCTCTTATATTGGATCACATTCTCAAACATCGAGATCGGAGCAGGATCAAGTGCCGATTCTACACGTCCTATTTTCCCAACTACGGTTTCAACTTCAGGAATGGACGCAATACGCATATCCATTTCACGCATCATCTGCAGAGACTCCTCCATCCCGGCGTGCGGCATAGCAGTGGGCATCAGCAGGAAAGATCCCTCATCAAGCGTTGGCATGAACTCCTGTCCAAGACCGGGAAAATGTTCATCAGCAGCCGACCAAAACGATGTCTCTTCGATTTCGATGCCTACTGCATTGAATCCGTCAGATAGATAACTGAAGGTAGTATCAAAGCCTCGCCAGCTCATGAGGCCGAAGATCAGAATCAGTACCGGAAGAGTGAGGAAGGCCGCTTTGTTGCGGAGCGACCAATCGAGAATGCGCTCGTAATATTTCATAAATAGCCAGAAGAGGCCGAATATCAGGCCAACCAACAGCAGTATAAAAATCAGGCTGAACGTAACCGGGTTTTCCGGGCCGAGCGGGAGCCACTGCCCCGCCAGCAGCCAGGCGACACCCAGCAGAATAATGATGTTATTCACCCATGGTGACCAGGCTTGATACTCCTCACGATAGACCGACACCAGGTTGTTGATCCCGAGCGCTATAAGAATCAATCCGCCCCAGCCGTAGAGGGTTACGGCGATAATCAGTCCGGCGACGATCATCACACCGTTCCAGAAAATTTTCCACCGGTGTTTGCTGATTTTTTGTGAAAAAAGCCAGTGGGAGAATGCGGGGATCAGGGTGATGACAATCACCAGCGCGGCGATTAGGATAAAAGTTTTGGTCCAAGCCAGCGGGCCGAACATCCGTCCCTCCTGCGCTTCGAGCATGAAGACGGGCAGGAAGCTGACGATGGTGGTCATAAGCGCGGTAATTACGGCCGGACTCACCTCAGCGGTGGCGCGGTAGATTGTTTCGAGCAGATCCTCACCCGGATTTTTCTCCTCGATATGTTTGAGCATATTCTCGGTGAGGATAATCCCCATATCCACCACGGTACCTATCGAGATGGCGATCCCGGCCAGGGCCACCACATTGGCGTCCACCCCTACGTATTTCATCAGGATGAAGCTCATTAGAACAGCGAGCGGAAGAAGCGCCGATATGACAAACGAGGTGCGGAGGTGCATCACCATAATGATAATGACGATGATGGTGATCAGGATCTGCAGAGAAAGAGCCTCCTCCAGCGTACCGAGCGTTTCATAGATCAGACCTGTACGATCGTAAAACGGCACGATTTTAACCTGCGAGGTGGAACCGTCAGCCAGCTCCTTAGAGGGTAGTCCCGGGGCAATATTTTCAATTTCTTCTTTTACGTTGTTGATAACCTCGAGTGGATTTTCACCGTGACGGGCAACAATTACTCCACCAACTGCTTCCGCTCCGGCTTTATCGAGAGCACCACGTCGCTGAGCCGGCCCCAAATCCACGTGAGCCACATCTTTAATTCGAACCGGCGTGTTCTCCACTGTGGCAACCACGCTCTCTTCCAGATCCTCCAGCGACTCGATATAACCGAGTCCACGCACCACATATTCGGCACGATTCATCTCAATGGTCCGGGCGCCCACATCCAGGTTCGATTTGCGAACAGCTTCGGCGATCTGGTTCACATCTACACCAAACTCCCGCATCGCCACCGGGTCGATATCCACCTGGTANTCTTTTACGTAGCCGCCGATACTGGCCACTTCTGCCACTCCATCCACGGCTGAAAGCGCATAGCGAACTTGGAAATCCTGGATCGATCGCAGCTCCTGTGGATCCCACCCGCCGGTTGGATTGCCGTCACTATCGTACCCTTCCAGCGTGTACCAGAAAATCTGACCCAGTGCTGTGGCGTCGGGGCCAAGTGCGGGCTGTACATCTTCAGGCAGAGTACCGCCGGGCAGTGCATTCAGCTTTTCAAGAATTCGCGAGCGGCTCCAGTAAAATTCCACATCATCCTCAAAAATGATGTTGATGGATGAGAAGCCAAACATCGAATTACTGCGAACAGTACGCACGCCCGGCAGGCCGAGCAGCTCGGTCGTCAGCGGATAGGTGATTTGATCCTCAATATCCTGCGGCGATCGCCCCTCCCATTCGGTAAATACAATCTGTTGATTGTCGCCGATATCGGGAATGGCATCCACCGGAACGGGATCACGCGGCAGAAAATCAATATCCCAGTCGAAAGGAGCCGTGGCAATTCCCCAACCCGCCAGTGCTAAAAATAGCAGTAGTGCGATGAGTTTATTTTCGAGAAAAAAACGTATGAGTTTGTTTGTCATGCTGAATGTTTTTCGAAGTCCCGATAGTTCGGGAAGATTTTAGTCTTGAGGACTCACCCTCTGTCTGAAGCTGTGCAAAAAAGGGCGTGTTATTGATAATAAATTATCCATGATGTCATCCCGGACCTTGATCCGGGATCTCCTATCTATATCAATGTTTGGAGATTCCGCATCAAGTGCGGAATGACGCCCTTATTGGACAGCTTCAGGACTCTTTAAAGTGGTATTGTGTTGGTTTTTGGGTTTGGTGGTGTTGGTTGGATTGGATGAGAAAACCTCCCCTCCCTGGAGGGGAATAGCGTAAACGAAACGGTATTGGCCGGATGAGTTTAGCGAGGGGTGGGTTTGTGGGGGCTGTTAGCTTTAAATAAACTCTTTGCTAACTCAACGCTCCGTCAACACACCCCTGATGAAACCGCTGAACGCGTTTTCATCTGTCCCCTCTTGAGAGGGGAGTTTTCTTTCCTTCCCAATAAAATAGATGAGCTACATCAAAAAGGTATCGTAGAGAAGCCAGAGAGGTGGATCATGTTCGCCGATTCGAGGCTGTTGATCGGCAGAAATTTCTCGTGTAGATGTGAAAAATGGAAAGTGTGTTTCACTTTCAGAGAGAGTTACTTCAGCATCTTTATGAGTGGGAACCCAATCTTTATCACTGAGCTGACTTTGCCCAATATTACAGGCACAGATAAATCCCCAGTCGCAGCTTGGATGCTCTTGGTTGTCTTCTTGCTCTTCAGCCGGCTCTGTATCGCAATGATGGTTTGAATCAGAAGTGGTGGTTTGAGTCGTTTGATGACTACTCATCTCCATCATACAAAATTCAACCAGATCTTTTGCCTGCAGACCGGTTGGAATTAAAAATGCCATCAACAGCAGAATTGCTGTAATTTTAGTGATGGCTCGATATATAGCTGAAGAATTTTTCACAATATGAGAATACAAACTCTTTAAGAGAAACCCATTGAATCCAAAAATATTACACAACTTGCAAATCTTTTCATTAACAGCACTTGACTGATCACATAAAAAAGGCCGATACAAAAATGTATCGGCCCGGTTGTAATTAATAACTATAAATCATTTATGATATCAATTCCCCTTTGATACTGAAATAAATTCAGCACAAGTATAACCGCAGTGTCGCGGGGACGCAGGAGAAAGATTTCGTTGGACACCCCTCTAAACCTCTCCGCCAGCCGGCGGAAGACTTGTCCATTGAAAAAATTTAATAATCGAGCTCAGGTTATAAGCTAATAATTATGCAGGCATATCCGGCAGCGTCCAGCCATCCCGATAATCTGTTTTGATCAACCCTTCTGCAAACTCTTTTGCATTCATTGGGTCGGTCATATCGCGACTGAAAGTTGGATGGCCATCTTCTATTTCAAACCCATCTTTTTCAACAATAGTAAGCTCTTCGCTATCGGAGATATTAGTGAACTCCATATTTTCTCCATCCCATTCCAGCTCTTTGTTCAGGTTTTGTAGGCGAACGGCAAGCACTCCCATCACAACCATTTCGTTAAATGGTCCGGATTCATCGAAAGATGATTTACACTCGGTACGGCTTTCCGGGCTCTCTTTACAGGCACGAACCCAATCCATAACGTGGGCCGCCTCACCCTCAACGCCGTCTACTTCAACACGCCGTTCAGTTTTCGAAACATTGGGCTCATTGCCGCTGAGTAACCAGGGATCTGACCCGTAGCAACCACAAACAAGGGTATCTTCCGATCCGTGAAATAGCACCCCTCCTCCGCGATGATTCATATTTCTACCCTCAGGCCAGCCTTCCGGTTTGTTTGGTTTGATACCGCCATCGTACCAGTGAATATCTACTTCAGGCAGATGTCCAAAGCTGCTTTCGCGCTCCGGGTAGGTCAGTTTTACTTTTTGAGCTGTAGGGGCAGAATCTTTCAGCAGTAGCGTTGAACTTCCCTGCGCTTTTGTTGGGTAGCCAAGCTCAAGTGCTTTAAATGGGGCGTGCAGAATGTGGCACGCCATATCGCCAAGTGCACCGGTTCCAAAGTCCCACCAGCCGCGGAAATTCCAGGGTGTATATATTTCGTTATAGGGACGCATTTGAGCCGGCCCAATAAACAGATCCCAATCCATTGTGTCGGGAATTGGCTGTTCCTCCTCCGGGGTATTTAAACCCTGTGCCCAAATCGGCCGATCGGTAAAGGCCTCAATTTCTCGTACATCACCAATCACGCCGTCTCTTACCCATTCTACCATTTGGTTTATTCCTTCGCCCGAGGCGCCCTGGTCGCCCATTTGGGTTGCTATATTATATTCTGCAGCGAGGTTTGTAAGCAGTCGTGATTCATAAACGGTGTGCGTAAGTGGTTTTTCAACGTACACATGTTTCCCCATCGTCATGGCGTGAGCGGCAACGGTGGCGTGGGTGTGATCGGCAGTGGCCACCACTACGGCGTCAATATCATCGCCCATTTCGTCGTACATTTTACGCCAGTCCCAATACTTCTTTGCGTTCGGGTAGTGATCAAATGCCTCTTTGGAATATCGCCAGTCTACATCACACAGAGCTACAATATTTTCTGTCTCTTCAATCTGCCTAATGACGCCGAATCCGCGCCCACCGACTCCAACACAGGCTATATTCAGCTTATCACTTGGAGCTTTGTAACCCAAACCGCTGATTACATAGCTTGGCAGAATAGAAATTCCGGCTGCCGCTGCTGCGGTTTTACCGAGAAAATCCCTTCGAGATATTCCGTTGATCACATCTTTCGTATTCTTTTTTCCCATCACAAAAAAGGTTTTGGTTTATAGTTGCCCTAACATCTTCGTTCGTTATCATACAAAAAAAGTATGCGTGCTGCCGTAAAAGAATGTCGGTTGATTAGGCCAATATACATTTTTGATTTTTTACTTTTAAATGATCTGATAAATAGCCCTTATATTTTTACGAAAAGTGAGTGATTACGATTTGACAGAAGTACTGCTAAGGGTTGATGAACATTTTTTTACATTACGCCGCAGTCAGTTTTATAATAGCAGGCTTTGACAAACCTTAAAGCAGTACATTTCGACTTCCACCTCGCCCCGAAGTATCGGGCCCGGAAACAAGACCGGCTTACACTCGGGCGCAATGAGGAGCAGAGCGACGAATGAAGTCGAAGTATTATTGTGTTTTCAAAGCCTTCTAACCCACAAACCCCAACAAATTATGAGCAGTGATTTAAAAAATATCAGCCCAAACCGCCCCACTCCGATTGAATTCAGTGAAGAGCTGCCGACTGTGGGCAAAAAGGAGTCTGCAGCAAAAGCTATCGAAACACTGCGCGCCGGGGAATATGTCGTGGTTGCCGATCAGTTTTCTGTTGGGGTTGATGTTCTGTCGAAGCTCCGGAAAGAGGTGATTGGCGATCATCAAAAAGAGGATTTTAAAGAGTACCGCAACCGGCGAGCAGAGTATCATGAAGCCTCGAACCGTTTGTTGGCGCCCATCAAAAAAAATAGTGTTGCCTTGAAAAAGTCACCGGAGATTGGCTGGCTGGAGAAACTCTATCCCGACGTGGAGAATTTCCTGCTCCCGTTTCCAAAAGTGCAGGGTTTGAACAGCTCCTGGCAGTGGTACGTCAACGGAATTAAGTACCCGGGACTGAAACAAAAACTTCACCCCTTTTACGGAGCCTATTTCCCCACCCGGCACGATCATCTCTACCTGTTTGATTACTGGCTAAAAAAGAAGAGAAAGGTGAAAACATCTGCCCTGGATATCGGGACAGGTTGTGGTGTGCTCAGTTTCCAACTGTTGGAGCGTGGGTTTGAACAGCTTATTGCGACCGACATTAACCCGAATGCGGTGATTTCGGTCCGGGATGATGCGGATAGACTGGGCTTGAGCGACAGGCTTGATGCGAAAATATCAGACCTGTTTGAGAATGTAGATGAAACCGTAGACCTGATTGTTTTTAATCCGCCGTGGCTGCCGGCTGAGAAAGAGATTTCCGGGTTGGATAGGGCAATTTATTATGAGAAAGGGCTGTTTGAGCGGTTTTTTGATGAGGCCAAAAATCATCTGAATGAAAAAGGGAGCCTTGTTATCCTGTTTTCTAATTTTGCTGAGGTTGCCGGTGTCGACGTTCATCACCCCGTAGAAAAAGAGCTGGAAAATAATTCGCGATACAAAAAGGTGAAACGAATTCAGCGAAGGGTGACCAAACCATCAAGCAAAACGAAACGGCCGGACCACAGGAAGGGGGAATTTGTGGAATTGTGGGAATTGACATCGGCTTAATTGGTGTTTTAAAATGTAAATTTTGGCGGTTACGATTTGGAGTCCAAATTCTCAGCTGTTAAGCTTGTTCACCCGGCAGAAAAAATCAGTATTTAATTTTATGGCTTAGAAAAGTATATTCGTACGCTAACAAACGTTGATTGTCTACTTTAGGGTGTAGAACGGATCAGTATTCTCATGAAGCCCTTCTTTAATTTATGGAAAATAGAATTGTAGCTGAAAATTTGGCTGAACTGTACCGCGAGGCGGCAAACCGTTACGGTTCGCTTCCGGCTTTTGCCACCCGTAAAGAAGAGCTTGAATGGGAACCTGTTTCATTTAAAGAGCTTTATGAACGGGGGGTAAATCTCGCCACCGGGCTTATTGAGATGGGGGTTGATGCCCGCGATCATGTTGGGCTTTTTGGCGATAATCGGTTTGAGTGGATACTGTCCGATTACGGCGTACAGCTCTGCGGCGCTGCCGATGTACCGCGAGGACGTGATGTTACCGACAGCGAACTCACCTATATTATAAATCACGCCGAAATTTCTGTGGCGTTTGTGGAGACCCAAAAGCTTCTGGATCGGGTTCTGAATCTCCGCGATGACATTCCCGGGTTGAAAACGCTTATTCTTTTGGATCCGGATTCGGATGCTCCCGATGATGTTCATGAGCTCAGCAATGTTATAGAACATGGGAAAGCGCTGAGAAATAATGGGGATCGACAAGTTGAGGAGCGGATTTCCAACATTAAACCGGACGACCTGTTTACGCTGATCTACACATCGGGCACAACCGGTAAACCGAAAGGTGTGATGTTGACACACGCCAATATGATTTCTCAGGTGAAGGCGATTCCGATTGAATTGAACTGTACGGATCGGTTGCTTTCCATTCTACCGGTCTGGCATATTTTTGAGCGCGTTTTTGAAATGTTTTCGATTACGTGTGGCGTATGCACCTACTACTCAAATGTTCGCTACCTGGCGGATGACCTGAAGAATGTGGAACCTACATTTATGGGCTCGGCGCCGAGGCTGTGGGAAAGTCTCTACCAGAAGATTCTGAAGAAGGTTAGGGAATCTCACCCAATGCGTCAGCTGCTTTTCCATACCGCCTATTTTTTAAGCCGACAGTATAAAAATTCGCAGTTTTTTCTAACCGGACGAGATTTAAAACTGGAGCCTTTTTCTAAAATTAAGCGCACACTTTTAGCTCCCCTTCATGCTCTTCGGTGGTTAGTTGTAACTCCATTTTATGGATTTTTTAACGTCGCCGTGCTGGAACCGGTTCGGATGAGCGCCGGTGGCTCATTNAANGCNACNGTTTCNGGTGGNGGNGCNCTGCCCGTGGAGATCGACCGATTTTTTAATTTTATCGGCATTCCTGTTCTCGAGGGGTATGGGATGACTGAGACCTCCCCGGTAATTGCCGTTCGCCTGGAAGAAAATATCGTTATTGGAACCGTGGGGCCCGCTCTTGAAGACACAGAAATTCGGATTGTAGATATGGAGTCTGGAGATACCATCTACCCTAACAGCAGCCTGCCGGATGAAGGCCGCGGCCGCCGTGGTGAGATTCATGTAAAAGGCCCACAGGTAATGAAGGGGTACTATCGCGATCCGGATCAAACCAAAAAAACCATACAGGATGGATGGCTGAAAACCGGTGATTTAGGGATGATAACCTACAACAACTGCCTGAAAATTCTGGGACGGTCCAAGTCAACGATTGTACTGTCGAGCGGGGAGAATATGGAGCCGGAACCGATCGAAATGCGTTTAACGCAGAGCCCTTATATCGAACACTGCATTATTGTGGGGCAGGATCAAAAAAATGTGAGCGCATTGATTGTCCCTACCCTATCTGAGTTTAAACACAAAGGGTTTGATGTTGAAAGCCTTGAGGATCTGTCCAAGAATGAAGACGCCCGTGAAATTATACAGCATGAGATTAAGAGTAGCATCAACGTAGCTAATGGGTTCAAACATTTTGAACTTATTCACGATTTCAGGTTGCTGAAAAACGATTTTAACGTGGGTGAGGAACTTACGAGCCTGTTTAAAATGAAGCGTCACGTTATTCATGACAAACACGCTGACGTGATCGAAGAAATTTACAACCCCGAACCCGCGAGGACAGCGTAGATATGGAATTTACCACTCAGCTTCTCTACCCGCTGGATCAGGTGCTGCTCGCCGTGATGATTTTTTCCATCATGTTCGGGATGGGTGCAAGCCTGACCATTGATGATTTTAAAACCGTGCTTCGATATCCCCGAGGAATATTAATCGGGTTTTTGTCGCAGTTTGGGTTGATGCCGTTGTTTGCCTTTGGCCTGGCTGTATATTTTGATCTTCCTCCCGCCTACGCCATTGCGCTGATTTTAATCGGTTGTCTGCCGGGCGGAAGCACCTCCAACATGTTCGCCTATTTTGCGCGCGGCTCGGTGGCGTTGAGTATCGCCATGACCACAGCCTCCACTATTTTAGCGCTGTTGATGATGCCGATTCTGCTCGAGTTTTACGCATCCGGCTTTACGCAACAGATTAGTGCTGAGATGCAGGCGGCTGGAACCGATGCCGAATTTGTTATCCCTACAGCCAATATTATAGGTTCGCTGCTGCTGGTATTGGTCCCGGTTATTATGGGGATGATCCTCCGTGCTAAATCAAGAGTTTGGGCAAAAACGGCGGAAGATACTGCCGGGTTTATGGGAATTATTGTTATTCTATTTCTGATTCTTACGGCGTTTATCCGCCACACCGGCCTGCTTCTGCAAACTCCCAAAGAGATCTACATCTCCGCAATTCTGATTGGCCTTCTCGGTTTTCTGTTTGGCTACTGGATGTCGCGGCTTTTCAGGCTCTCCCCCATTTTTCAGCGGGCAATCTCCCTGGAAACCGGCATTCAAAACGGGCCGATCGCCTTTGCTATTATTCTGCTTAGTTTTACCGATCCGGTAGAGAGCCAAATGCTCTGGATCGCCATTCTCTACTCCACATTTATTGTGATGACCTCCTCATTCATCACCCTCTACTACCGAAAAGTTGGGAAATTTGATTACGAGGTGTATAAAAACACATCTATCCACAACCGGCTTTTTGGGGATGATTACGTAACCGGCTATCCCGATGGATTTCTGCCAAAGCGCATCTCTGATGATCCGAGCCAGGGATCTACACCGGCGCAAAAGAGATCTTAAACCGACCGAACCGGGTTGAACGAAACAAGCGGCTTGGGAGGTTCTTCTACAAACACTTAAGACATTCATTATGACTATTCGCAAAGCCATTTCGTCATCTGCGCTCGTTATTATTTTAACAACTGCCCTTTTTCTGATTCCACAAGAGAGTGTAAAAGCACAAAATTTCACTGTTGAAGCCGAATCCGGGGCACTCTGGTTTAGCCAAAACGATGTGCGAATCCCCAACGAAACCGGTACCGATTTCGACATGCTTGATCTCATCGGCACTGATGCCATTCCCTACCTTCGGCTCCGTTTCAACGTTACGTTTAATGATCGCCATACCTTTCGGGTGCTGTTTGCCCCTATTCGTAAAATTGGGACGGGACAATTTGATGAGCCGGTATTTTTCGAAGAGACCACCTTCGCTCCCGACACCCCAACAGATGGACTCTACAAGTTTAACACCTACCGGTTCACCTATCGATATACGTTTTACGACCGCAACAACTGGACGCTTGGCGCCGGGGCGGCCGGGTTGATTCGTGACGCGGAAGTGGAGATTACACAGCCGGATCGCAGTGATTCAAGTACCGATATCGGTTTTGTGCCACTGCTGCACATCTATGCTGAACGGCAGTTTGGTGACCGGTTCTCCCTCGCCCTCGATGCAGAATCACTTGCCGCAACACAGGGCCGAGCCACGGACGCCTCACTCACACTGAACTACAGGCTAACAGAGAATTGGAGCTTGAGCAGCGGCTACCGGGTTCTTGAAGGTGGTGCCGATGTAGACCAGGTGTATAACTTCTCTTGGATTAATTTCGGTTTGATTGGGTTGAAGCTGAACATTTAACAAACTGCCGAAAGTAACCTCCCGGCAGTTTAGTTCTTACGTGGTTAATT
>SL_3KL_010_SEDDRAFT_10002310_pt1 | contig 17460 bp, 12 predicted proteins | sample SodLakKL_010_SED_2_FD_10381 | JGI IMG/M metagenome (IMG submission 10381) | reverse complement strand
TCGCCCGCACCAATTGCATCGGCAAATTCTGTGATTTGCAGGGCGTGCTCTTTCAAAATTTGATCTCCTTTTTTCAGGGTTACACCCTCTGCACCATTTTTGATGACCAGGCAGCAGCCGGTATCCGAGTACTTGTCAAATGCCTCATCAAGATTATTTACATCTGCAAGATTCAGAAATTCTTTCTTGTTTGGCATAAAAAAGTCGAGATGCGGCAGGAGTTGGTTAAGATCCAGGTCCCAAGTCTCTTCAGGATCCCATTGTGTGTCCATTGAGGTGGTCATTCCATGCTCTTTCGCCCGTTTCAGTATTGAAACCAGATCGTTTTTTAGTACAGGCTGAAAGAAAATGGATGATGTATGAAAGTGCCGGCACCGTTTAAAAAGAGCATCAGGGATATCACTACCAGAAAAATGCTCCATCGCGCCGGGGTATGTTACCATCATACGGTCATCGCCAATGCCCAGAATGGCTGTTGCACCGGTCTGAACGTCCGGATCTTTGATGATGTGGCTGGTGTTTACTCCAGTCGATTCAAGTGTTGAGATTACCAGTTCACCGAATGAATCGCTGCCGACTTTGCCAGTAAAACAGACGGACAATCCGAGAGTGGAACTGTTGCTTGCAAAAATGGCGGTTGAACTTCCCATGATTACGTTCAGCTCTTCGGCTTTCTGCTCTTCGCCAATCTGCGGCATTTTATTGATCCGGTTGAAGATGATGTCGGCATTCAATTCACCGGCTACAAGCAGGTCAAATTCTTTCTTATCCATGAGTTTCGTCCAGTTTTTGAACGTTTGATCGTTTTAAATAAAATTTCACATCACTCTTTTTAATCATACCCAGATCGGGATTTACACAATTTGCAGCTCCACAGGCAACTCCTGTTTTGGCAATTTCAACGGGATCTGAATCGCGATAATGGGAGTGCAGGATTCCCGCGGTCAGGCAATCCCCGGCGCCCACAGTGCTGATGACTTCATCAACCGAACAGACAGCATGATAATACCTGTTTTTAAATGCAAGATATAATCCGTTTGCACCGTCGGTAAGTGCAACCAGTTTTACGGTTTGATGAAGCTCACGAATCATTTCTGATGGCGACATGTTTTCATCCAGTAATTCCGCGGCTTCTTCTTTATTCAGATGGATGCCATACGGTTGTACTTCGAGAGCCAGCTTCAGGTTGTCGCCGCTGGCATCCACCCAGAGATCGGCCCCCATCCGTTCACAAATCTCCTTCAGTTTTTTGTACCTGTTTTCAGGGGCGCCTTCAGGCCACGAGCCACTTACACACAATGCCCGGGCTGTTGATGCTTCTTTTTCTGCTTCTGAATAGAATAATGCAACCTGATCCTTTGTGATTACAGGGCCGGTTTCAAGGATTTCGGAGTTGTTAAATTCGTCCCGTGTCAACAGGGTAATGCAGCTTCGGTTCCACTCGGATGTTTCTGCACCGGATGTAGGAATACTCTTTTTTTTGCATTCATCCCGGATCCATCGTCCCGTAGGCCCGCCCCAAAACCCGAGAAGGGTGGTGTTGGAATTCAGCTCTGAGAGTGCAAGAGCAACATGGACACCTTTTCCGCCGGGGAATGATTGGGTTTCAGAACACCGGTTCACACCGGGAGACATGGAGTGTAACCCGTAGATTTTATCGACAGAAGGATTTGGGCAGACAGCAGTGATCATTATCAAAAAAATTATGCCGGATAAATGGTTACTCCTTTTACCACACGCGAAATGGTACCGTTTTGTGATGGATTATCAGGCTGCAGGCCAAGGTTCAATGATTTGTAAAAACCAATAAGCTGGGCCGGAATCACGTAGGGTAAATATTCCAGGCCTTCATAATGATTGTTTTTGTACCCAAGTACAATATTATGATCAGTTTTCAGCAATTGGGACTTCTGTTCATCAGGAAAAACCCCGACAACCTTCATCACTTCTCTGCCCAGAATAATTTGTTCTGTCAGATCTTTTTCATACTGAAAGACATAATCATCCGAAGAGAAAAGACTGACCAGAATGGTGTCTTTGTTTACAATAGCCTTAGGCCCGTGCCGGAATCCTAAAAAAGAATCGAACTTCCCGATCACAATACCATCACACAGCTCCTGTACTTTCAGGTGAGATTCTTCTGCAATTCCCAAAAGTGGCCCGGAGCCGAGAAAAATTATTCTGTCAAACGGAACTTCAGCCAGCTCTTTCAAAAATCCAGAGTGGTTTGACAGCACCGATGAAGCCGCAGCAGACACCTCTTCAACCCAATCTGTATTTGTCTGGTTTTTTACTACAGATGGCAGTAAAAATGCTATCAGCATCATGCTTGTATAGCTGCCCGTCATGGCAAGGCCTTTGTCTTCAGTTTCGGGCGGTAGTTCAATGCTGAAACCGTTTTCCATCTTTCCCATTCGGTTTGCAAGGTCACCGTTTGCATTGCAGGTAATGGCAATGTGATAACTCTCTTTACAGTAATTTTCGGCCAAGTCTACAACAGCTATACTTTCGGGGCTGTTGCCCGACCGTGCGAAAGAAATAAACAGAACCGGTTTGTCGGTGTCTATTTCACTTTGAAAGTGGGTGACAAGAGTAGTTGTGGGAATAGCTCTTGTGTTTTTTCTGAATTGTTTAGCTACATTATTCTTTACGGTAAAACCGATAAATGCTGAACTCCCGGCACCTGTAAGTACAATATTCAGATCATCTAAGCCGAGGAGGGGAGATAGAAAAGCCTGTATTTGATTTTTTTCGGTGAATATCTGGTCGTGCACATGTTTCCAGAGTTCCGGCTGTAATTCAATCTCTTTGGCCGTGTGGTGCCCGTTATGCTCGTAAAGAAAGTTGTCAGGAATATTTAAATATTTATGGTTCATTCTTCAGCTGATTAACTTGCTAATTGGTCTAATTTGGTATTTCGTAAAAATATATAGTGTCAAACTCTATTGTTGNTCCGCTATCACCAANTTAGCAGAATATACTAAGTGAAACAATTATAAAAATAAAAAGAAAATTAAAAACACGTAAAAAGAAAGATAATGAAAAAAATATTTGTTTTTATTCTCTCTTTTCTTATAGTTTTAGAGTGATTATGTGATAAATATCAACCAGATTTAAAAGAATATTAGTATAAAGTTTGTCCGTTGCAGCTTTTGACACTGTTGCCAGCCGCTGAAACGGTACAGGCTCAATCGATCATAGCAGCAGAAAAAATTGGGTCAAAGATTGATGTCTATTTTGATGGCAGGTTTTTTACGAGTTATACATTTTCTGAAAATGAAAAATACCCGTTCTTCTATCCGGTGAACGGACCATCTGGTGCAATTGTAATGTCAAAAGGTAAAAGCAAATTTTCTCACCACAGCACACTGTTTTTTGGAGCCGATTTTGTTAATGGCGGCAACTACTGGCAGGAAGGGTTCGATCGTGGACATGTACATTCAGTGAACACTCAAATCATAGATAAATGGGGTCGGTCGGATTATCACTTCAGAGCCATTAACGAAATTTTGTGTTGTCAGGTGAAGAATCACCGCCCTTTAATGAAAAGCATTCCCATGGAGCAGTTATTCGTTGAAAAAGAATCAAAGGTCCTATTAAAAGACCATCAACCCTCTTAAACCGGGATAAATTTGTCTCGTTCGAAATAATAGACTAAACTTTAAAATTAACTCTTGGTTGACCTCATGCTTCAACAATTTTACCGTTTACATATTTTTATTGTTTCGACCATTATCCTTTTCATGTCTGCTGAGGGCCTGTTTTCTGATATAAGTTTTGCTCAGGAATCATCGGAAATTGCCGAAATTACTGTAAAGTCCGGAGAATTGAAATATTATAATGCACCGGTAAACAAAAGCCTGCAGGGGATTCAGCTAAAGTTGCACGAAGGGGTTTTGCAGCTCTATGAAACAACCGATGGGCATGAAATACTGGTGAATTCTCAATTAAAACCGGGTAACCCCGCACAATTGGCCTGGATATTGGACGGTCGAACCGAACCGGGAACCACCAGAAATTATGTTCTTAAAGTTGTCCATCCTGATCAGGCGGATGCACCGGCTAAACCGGGAATTTCTGTTGAGGACGATGGAAACAGCCTGCTGTTTACTATGGCTGATAAACCGGTGTTGAACTACAGGTACACCGAAATGGATGTTCCCGATGGTGTAGATGAGATTTTTAAACGGGGCGGATACATTCACCCAATTTGGTCGCCGGGCGGGGAGGTTCTGAGTAGAATCCAGCCATCGGATCATTACCACCATTATGGAATCTGGAATCCCTGGACCCAAACCGATTTTNAAGGCAGGCAGGTAGACTTTTGGAACCTTGGAGATAGAAAAGGCACCGTACGAGCAAAACAGATCGCAGAACGGCATGAAGGCANTGTTTATGGAGGATTTAAATCGGTGCACGATCATATAGACTTGACAGACAGCTCCGGTGGAAAAGTGGCAATCACCGAACAGTGGGAAGTGAATATCTGGAATGTTGATCCGGATCAAAACGTCTGGATGATCGATTTTACGTCTACCCTGAATCCCGCAACTGAGGATGGAATTACGATTAAGGAGTACAGGTACCAGGGGTTCAGTCTGCGCGCAACTGAAAAGTGGAATGATGATAACACGGACCTGCTCACATCAGAAGGATTCGACAAAAGCGATGCCAATGCAACCAGGGCGCGCTGGATTGATGTGAACGGAATTTCGGATGTGGAACAAGGAACGTCCGGTATTTTGTTTATGACGAATCCTGCCAACTTCAATTATCCCGAACAGCTACGCATCTGGCCGGTGGGTGCAAACCAGGGCATTGAAAATGTATTTATCAACTTCAATCCTGCGCAGGACAGAGACTGGGATCTGGATTATGGCAACAGTTATTCGTTAAAGTATCGAATATTTGTTTATGATGGACGCATCAGTGAAGAGGAAGCGAATCTCTACTGGAGCAATTTTGCGCATCCAACCAGCATTCAAATCACCCCGGTAAACTAAAAATCAAATTATAGTTATCAGGTTAAACACCTTGTTTGTTTTTACTAATAATCATAAGAAGATATCTCGTATGTTGAAAAATATAAATTACTTAATAACTCTGCTAATAATCTTTTTGTTGATGTTGCCATTCACTGAGCCAGTAGAAGCTCAATCAACCATTACCGCAGAAAAAATTGGCTCGAAAATTGATGTCTATGTTGATGGGCGTTTTTTCACCAGTTATACCTTTTCTGAAAATGAAAAATATCCATTTTTCTATCCGGTAAACGGGCAGTCTGGTGCCAGTGTAACCTCAAAACGTAACAGTAACTTTCCGCACCACAGCTCACTCTTTTTTGGCCTCGATTTTGTGAATGGTGGCAATTATTGGCAGGAAGGGCTCGATCGCGGTCAGATTTTATCAGTAAATACCCAAATTGAGGAAAACAACGGTTCCCGGGTGGTTATTACGGATGAATGTATTTGGGTTCGGCCCGATGCGGAATCCCCCATCAAAGATAGCCGAAGAATTATCATCAGTTCACCCGGGGATGAGATTTATATCATTGATTTTGAAATCAGTTTACTGCCCCTGCACGATGTAACCATCAGACGAAATAATCACTCCCTGTTTAGCGGAAGAATGGATCCTGACCTTGCAGTGATCAATGGCGGTACAATGGTGAATGCCGCCGGCGATGAGGGTGAGGACGGGACTTTTGGAGTCAGATCTCCCTGGATTTCGTACTATGGAGAACGAGGTGGCAGATATGAGGGGATGACCATTATGCAACATCCCAGTAATGATTGGCCCGAAGCCCCTTGGTTTACGCGCGATTACGGGTTTTTCTCTCCCACTCCAATCTACTGGCCGGAGGATGAAGATGCCGGTACATTTATGGGAAAAGGGGATGCAGTTAACCTGTCATACCGGGTAGTAGTTCACACTGGAAGCCCCGATGAAGCTGGAATCTCTGGCTACTATGATGAATTTAAAAGCGAATAATCAACATGTTTAATTGTATGGGAAACTATAGATCTGAGCAATAAAAGTCTTCCGCCGGCTGGCGGAGAGATGTTGAGGGGTAGTCCCCATTGTTAGGGGAGACATCCCCCTAAATCCCCTTTGATAATGGGGAGTTATTCTTTCTCATAAAAATTACTCCATAATTAACATAATCCAACGCAGGTCAAATCAATTTCAAAAATACAAAACGAAAAAAGATCCAGGCATTATGACTAAGCAAAATAAAAAAACAGGAATGAGCAGGCGTAACTACCTGAAGACCTCATTATTTGGAACGGCAGGATTGTTTATTGCTCCATCAATCGTACCCTCAACAGTTTTTGGTAAAAATGCACCGAGTAACAAAATTAATGTAGCTCAAATTGGCTGTGGCCGAATTGCGCGTGGGCACAACATGCCGCGTACCATGGATAACGAAGATGTGCGTATGGTTGCGGTATGTGATGTAGACCGCAAGCGAATGCAAGAAGGCAAGCAACTGGTGCAAGAATGGTATGCTGAAAACAAAGGGAGCGAGAATTATGTGGATGTTAAAATGTATCAGGACTACAGGGAGTTGCTGGTACAATCCGATATTGATGCTGTCATTATCAGCACTCCGGATCATGCACATTTGTTGCCTTGTGTGGAAGCTGCACTGGCAGGTAAAGATATCTATATGGAGAAACCTCTTTCACTTACGGTTGAAGAAGGCAGGATTATGAGTAATATTCTGCATCGCACTGGTACGGTGTTTCAATTAGGAAGCCAGCAGAGGGGCGATACACCCTGGCCGCATTTCCGCCGTGCTTGTGAATTGGTGAGAAATGGAAGAATCGGGCAATTGCATACTGTACAAGTTGGTTTGCCCGGCGATCCGGCCGGTGGTGATCCAATTCCGATGCCTGTGCCCGATCATTTTGATTATGATGCGTGGTTAGGTACCACTCCACACCAGCAATACACCGAGCAAAGAGTGCATCCGCAGCAGGGTTATGGCCGTCCGGGATGGCTTCGCATCGAACAATTTTCCGCGGGAATGATAACCGGCTGGGGAACCCACCACGTAGACACCGCACATTGGGGAATGGGTACCGAATATACCGGTCCGCTGGAAATCGAAGCGGAAGCCGAATTTCCTACTGATGATCCGAATTATGACGGATTGTGGAATGTGCATGGAGATTTCCGTGTAGAAGCAAAATATGCGAATGATATTAGAATGTTTATATCCGGAGACTTTCCCAATGGTATACGGTTTGAAGGTGATGAAGGATGGATATTTGTTACCAGGGGCGGCGGTCCGGTAACCGATGATGATCCAGATACCGGAGAAGTGACGAGCGGCCCCCTGCAGGCCAGCAGTCGTGCAATTCTTGATTCTGAAATAGGCCCAAATGAAATACAATTGTATAAAGGAGAAGAGCAGCACGCAAACTGGATAAACTGCATTAAAACACGTGAAAAAACAGCCGCTCCACCAGAAATTGCGCATCGCTCAGCAACAGCCTGTCTGATAGCTCATATTGCGATGAAGTTACCACGCAAACTCTATTGGGATCCCGTAAACGAACGCTTCAAAAACGATGACGAAGCCAATGCAATGCTATCAAGGCCACAGAGGTATCCCTATAAACTATCGCAAGTTCCGGCGTTAAGGATATAGCATTTATACAGGTCCCTGATTTATTTGAAGCTGGGAATGATTGAACATTAAAATTTACAAATCAAAGGCCGGCCCACCAGTTACCATTTTTGGATTTAATTGCTCATTGGCAGGCCTAAATAATACAAAAACATGAAGGTTGAGTATTTTTTTTACACACTGCTAATATTTGCACTGATATCGTGCCAACAGGAAACCACAACTGATTATGATGTACGTCTTATCAATTTAAACCCCGGCCATTTTCATGCCGGTTTGATTCATATGCATGATTACCCTCAGGTTGATCCAAACGTCTATGTGTATGCGCCTGGCGGAAGCGAACTCGATTCCTATCTGAATATGGTCAACCAGTTCAATAATCGGTCCGAAAACCCCACGAACTGGAACCCGGAAGTATATACCGGCGAAGACTATTTAAGCCGGATGATTGAAGAGAAGCCCGGGAATGTAATGATGGTGGCAGGGAATAATGCCAGAAAAATTGAATATATCAATCAGGCAATTGACAACAGAATTAATGTATTGTCTGATAAGCCCATGATTATTCACCCAGAGCAATTTTCAGTTCTTGTTGATGCCTTGGCTGCAGCGGACGAACAGGGTCTGGTAGTCAATGATATGATGACCGAGAGGCATGAGATTACCAGTATTCTGCAGAAGGAGCTTTCCCGGCAAAGCGAACTGTTTGGAGAAATGGTGCCCGGAAGCCCGGATGAACCCGCTATTGTAAAAGAGAGTGTGCACTTTTTCTATAAAACAGTGGCCGGTGAAACACTTGTTCGCCCTGAATGGTTTTTTGATGTGAACCAGCAAGGGGAGACTATAGTGGATGTGACTACCCATCTCATTGACCTGGTTCTCTGGCAATCTTTCCCTGAAGAACCCATTGACTACAGACTTGAGATTGATGGGGTTAAGGTTGTAGATGCAAGGGTTTGGAATACCGAACTTACCCGCTCACAGTTCGAACTGATTACCGGCGCAGAAGATTTCCCCAATTATTTGATGGATGATGTAGTTGCTGATACGGTATTAAATATGGTTGCCAACGGCGAATTTATATTTAAAGCCAGAGATGTGTATGGCAAGGTGTCAGCGCAGTGGGGCTTTACCAATCCTGACGGTGGAGACACCCATTATTCAATCATGAGAGGAACACTGGCAAATCTCATTATTCATCAGGACATTGAACAGGATTTTGTAGCTACTCTCTACGTGGAATCAACCGAATCGGCCAATCAGGAACAGTTTGAGGATATCTTGAACAGCGCCATTGATAACTTGAGTGACCAGTTTCCCGGGTTATCTGCCGAGTATACAGACTTAGGCTGGAAGATTAATATACCCGATGAATTTGTTGAAACCCATGAAGAGCATTTTACAAGAGTAACTGAACGCTATTTACATGCTCTGAATGCAGGTGCACTTCCGGATTGGGAACGTACTAACCTGGAAACAAAATATTACTTAACGACTCAAGCTTACTCAAAAAGCCGATCAATCAGGTAGATGTAAAGTTAGAATTTTACAAGTGAACAAGAATCGTAAGCTATTAACAAAAAAAGTTCTGTTAAAATATAAAATATGAAACATTCTCATTTTGATCTCACCGAAAAAATTGCTGTCATAACGGGTGGAGGCACAGGATTGGGTTTTGGAATAGCCCGCGTATTTGCCGATATGAATTGCAAAGTGATTATAACAGGCCGCAGAGAAAAAGTTCTTAAATCGGCATGCGAAAAATTAACAGGGCGGGCTGATTATGTAGTGAATGATGTTACGAAATTAGAATCAATACCCGATTTCGTTGAAACAGTAGAACAAAAGTTTGGGCCCATTGATATTCTTGTAAATAATGCAGGGATAAATTTAAAAAAGTACGTTCTAGATACGACTGATAATGAATTTAATCATATTTTGCAGACAAATCTTAACGGCTTATTCGCTATGTCTCGTGAAATGGGAAAGCGGATGGTGAAGCGTAATAAGGGGTCGATCATTAATATAACATCGATGGCAGCTATTTATGGTATTCCAAAAGTAATCGCATACTCAGCATCCAAAGCCGGAGTTTTAGGACTCACCCGATCGCTGGCTGTAGATCTTTCTCCTAAAGGCGTTCGTGTAAATGCAATTGCACCGGGTTTTATTGAATCCCCTATGCTACATACCGCATTTAATTCAGATCCAGCCCGCAAGGAAAAAGTACTGTCGAGAACACCTTTGCAAAAACTGGGTACCCCGGAAGATGTAGCATATGCCGCCGCATATCTTGCATCTGATGCATCGAGCTTTATAACCGGCGTAAATTTACCCGTAGATGGAGGAAATTCAATAGGATTTTAAGCTGATCAATTCAAAACCAATAATTAAAAGCTTGCACTTTGAATATGGCTTTACAAAAAACATGGCGTTGGTTTGGAGAAAAAGATCAAATTCGACTTGACGATTTACGGCAAATAGGTGTAGAGGGTATTGTCACCTCCCTACATCATATTCCGAAAGGAGAGATTTGGAAGAAACCAGAAATCCTCAATACAAAAAAAATAATTGAAGAAAAAGGAATGGCATGGTCGGTTGTAGAAAGCCTTCCTGTTCATGAAGAGATTAAATTTGGTGGTGAAAACAGAGACCTGTTGATCGACAACTATATTCAGAGTATCAGGAATTTAGGAACATGTGGTATAGATACAATTTGCTACAACTTTATGCCGGTGATTGATTGGATTAGAACGGACCTTAATTATAATAAACCAAATGGGACCTATTCTCTATATTTCGATTACGCACGCTTTGTAGCATTCGAAATTTTTATGTTGAAGCGCGAAGAAGCAAAAAATGAGTATCTATCAGATGTTGTAGAAAAAGCTTTGGCCATTGGTAAAGAGTTAACATCTGATGATAAAAAGATTCTTGTCGAAAATATCATTTTGAAAACTCAGGGTTTTGTCGATGGCCTGAAACTGGATGGTGAAACTGATCCGATTAGAAGCTTTAAAGAGTTATTATCTCTTTATAAGGGTATAGACAAAGCCAAATTGCGAGAATTTCTGAAATATTTTTTAGAGAGAATTATACCTGAAGCAGAGAAAGCGGGAGTTCGTTTTGCAATTCATCCAGATGATCCTCCAAGGCCGGTTTTGGGCCTCCCCAGAATTGTAAGCAACCTCGAAGATATTGAGTGGATTACAAATTGCGTTCAATCTCCTGCGAATGGACTTACGTTTTGCACAGGATCATTAAGTGTAAATCCAGAGAATAATCTCGAAGAAATTGTAACACGTTTTTCAAATCGAATCCAGTTTGTTCATTTAAGAAATACAAATCTCTGTGATAATCTCGATTTCTACGAATCCGGACATATTGATGGTAGAGTGGATATGTTTGAAATATTGAAGAAGTTGTTAATTGAACAGAACAGACGGATTAAGGCGGGGCAGGAAGATACCGCTATGCCGATGCGGGTAGATCATGGACTACAGATACTGTCAGACGTAGAGCATGCTTACAACCCTGGTTACCCGCTTCTTGGGCGAATGAAGGGCTTAGCCGAAATTACCGGCCTGGAACTGGGGGTTGAAAGAATGATAAAGGATTCTTAAAAATCCGACATTAAACTTTCATTAGATTTCAGTTACATCAAGTCAAACAAGCGTGGCAGAGCCAGGCTTAAGTCTTCCCAGAAGGTGACTAATAACAGGGTTATTATCATTGCGATAAATAATGGCAACAGTGGTTTAATCACCTTTTCAATGGTAGTTCCGGCCACACTCACTCCTACAAAAAGAAGGGTACCAACAGGTGGGGTGCAAATTCCAATACAGAGATTCATAATCATAATGATACCGAAATGAACCGGGTCGATGCCCAACTCAAGTACCACTGGCAAAAAGATGGGGGTAAAGATCAAAACCGCAGGGGTGATGTCCATGAACATACCTACAAAGAGCAACAGCAGGTTGATAATCAGCAGAATCACAATTTTGTTGTCGCTCAGAGATAACATCGCCTCACTGATGGAATGGGGAATATGCCCGAAAGACATTACCCACGACATACTGATGGAAGTGGCAATGAGTAACATAACTATAGATGTTGTCTGAACTGCACCCATAAGTACATCTGGCAGATCCTTAACAGTAATTTCGCGATAGACAAAAGCCAGACCAAGGGTATAAACCACGGCAATCGCTGCGGCTTCAGTGGCTGTAAAGATACCTATTACAATTCCGCCGATTACAATAATCAGCAAAAGAAGACTTGGAAAGGCACGCATAAACGAGCGCACGGTTGCTTTCATTGAGCTTCGTTCACCTACAGGAAAATTCATTCGCAATGCCCATACCGCTGCTACTCCCATCAGTATCAACCCGGTTAAAATTCCCGGAATATAACCGGCAATAAACAGGGCGGCAATTGAAGTGCCACCGCTGGCCAGGGAATAGACAATCAGAATGTTTGAGGGTGGAATGATGAGTCCCATGGTTGAGGATGTAATATTAATAGCAGCCCCAAACTCTTTGGTGTAGCCTTCCTTCTCCATACGTGGCCCAAGGATACTGCCAATAGCAGAGGCTGCTGCAACCGAAGAGCCGGCAATAGCCCCAAAAAGCATGGCTGCAACCACATTAATATGGGCAAGCCCACCGGGCAGCGAGCCGATCAGGTCTTTGGCAAAGTCAATCAGCCGGGTGGCAATTCCTCCTTTGTTCATGAGTTGCCCGGCAAGAATGAAAAATGGAATGGCCAGTAGGGTAAAGCTGTCCAGGCTGACGAGAACCTGCTGGGCCATGGTTGTAAAAGCCGTCATTGTTTCGAGTGAGAACAATATGGTTAGCACACTGGCAATGCCCAGTGTCCATGCCACTGGCACCCCGATGGCCAGCAAAATGAGGAAACTTAGTACAAGTATCAGTATCTCAAGTAATCCCATAGGGCGTTTGTTTTAAATAGATCCTGTAAATTCTTCCCGGTCGAAAGGCTGCTCCTCCTCAACTTGCTCGGGAGATGATCGCATAATTTCCAGGATATCGGTTAGTTTGTAGTAGATAATCAAAAACCCGCTTATTGGTCCAATACTGTAGACAACCGCCATGGGGATCTGAAGGGACGGTGTAATCTGCATGAAGGTAAAAGTTGCCCATACAAGCTGCGCTGCTCCAATCACAAAAACGCAGCTTACAAACATAATTATAATCACATTGATGGTGATGTTCAGGCGTTTACGGTTGGCCGGATTAAGGCGCTCAGGAAGTGTGTTTATAGCAATATGCTGGTTTTTGCCGGAAAAATAAGCAGCACCCAGAAGGCTAACCCAAATCAAAAGAAAGCGTGCCAGTTCATCGGTAAAGGTGCTGGGCGCATTGAGGATGTAGCGGGAAAAAACCTGCCATACAACCACAATCACCAACAAGCCCATTAAAAAAACGAGAGTGTTCCGAACAGCAGTATCAATAATTTTTCGCACGGTTAGTTAAAATGTTTGAAGTTGACAGTTTCCTTATTCGGCCGCTTGCTGAATACGCTCTACCCAGCGGTAAAGTTCGGGGGTATTGTTTCTGAAGCTTTCATACAGCGGGCGGGAGTGCTCGCGGAAGGGTTCAATATCCGGATTAATAATTTCTACACCGGCTTCCTGTACTATTCGGTAAGATTCTTCAACAGATTCTTCCCAAAGTATCCGTTGCAGTTCAACCGAATCATCCACGGCTCTTTGCAGCCATATCTGTTCCTGTTCGGTAAGATTATCCCAAACGTGAGTGCCAAGTACCAGTACATCGGGGATGGTAGTATGCTCATTTAGGATGTAATAGTTGCAAACTTCATAATGCCTGGATGTGTAAAAGCTCGGCGGATTATTTTCTGCGGCATCTACAATGCCTCCCTGGAAGGCGGTGTACAGCTCACCATAGGCAAGCGGAGTGGGCGATGCATTATAGGTTCTGATGAACATCGTGGCCATTGCACTTGGCATGACCCGGATTTTCATACCTCTGAGGTCTTCCGGGGAGTGTATGGGCCTGTCTACAGAATAAAAACTTCGGCTGCCGGCATCATAATAAGCTATACCTTTTAAGCGATATTTTGTACCGGTTTCTAAAAGTTCTTCCCCAATTTCACCCCATAAAACATGTTCCATATGTTCTTTATCCCGAAAAAGATAAGGCAGGCTAAAAACGCGCATCTCGGGTACGATATTTTCGAGCGACCCCGCAGAAACTTTGGTCATGCCAATAGTTCCGATTTGTATTAGTTCCAGAAGCTCCCTTTCGCCACCAAGCTGACCGGCAGGGTATATTACCATATTCAATTTTCCATTAGAATACTCATCCAGATACTCAGCCATAGACTCCATTGCAATGGAAACGGGATGAGTAAGATGCATGGCATGAGCAAGTATAATTGTTTTCTGATTGCGTTCAGAGTCAGAACTATTGCAGCCCAATAAAACCAGGATAAATAGAGAGCAAAAAAAGCAGAACAGTTTAAGGCGCTTCTTGGCTAAAAACATGTAAGATAGATGGATAATGAAAATATACTTATGAAGTATAGCAAATACTTGTGAAATAAAGCAAAGGTGTTGCCAATATATTTATTTTTTGGATTAATTGTGAGGATCAAAATTTGTTAATCCTTTCATAATATATTTTAAATAGTTATTATTTCTTTTGTATATTAAAATAAGAGTTACTTAAGCTGTCTTTAGTAGGGCAAGGTAAATATTAAGTAAACATCATGTTAAGAGTGGCATAAATTTGATGTTTTTTATTTAAAGGTAGCTCAATTTAGATTGTAGTGTATAAAACGGCTTTTTTTTACAATAGTTGAAGGGTTATTAGTTGTAGCCACGAGTACATATTATAATTAAAACATAGATCGTGAATATAATTGTTGTAAATCATAGTCCGGATAAAACAGTTTTGGAATATATTCCAAAGGAAACAAAAGAAATACACATACAATAAAAAAATAAATGCAAATCAAATCTAATGGAAAATGAAATCAGATAATACGAAAGGCCATGAAGATGGTTTTATAACGAGCAGTTCATCCAGGTGGTGGTCATTGCTTGTTCTGAGTACTTTTATTATGCTGTTTTCCGGTAATTTACTGGGGCAGAATAGCGAAACAACAGTAACTGGTGTTGTAGTAGACGCTGAAACTGAGGAGCCACTTATTGGTGTTAATGTTGTTATTGAGGGAACTCAAATTGGTGTATCTACCAATGTTGAAGGAGAGTTTTCTCTGAGCGTTCCCTCTCTGGATGTTAGGCTTATCTTATCATACATAGGATATGAAAGTAAAGGTGTGTCGCTTGATGGCCGGACAGAGCTAATGATTGAAATGGAACCTCAGGTTTATTCAGCAGATGATCTTGTAGTTGTAGGATACGGAGTACAGCGTCGTGCCAATCTTACCGGATCGGTCGCTACTGTGAGTGCCCGTGATGTTGAGGGACGTGCGTTATCCAATGCTGACCAGATGTTGCAGGGTGTTGTACCGGGTTTGAACATTCAAACGGCAGGCATGGGAGGAGAATTAAACCAGCGTATGAGCATGAATATTCGTGGGCTGGGATCTATCGGTGTTGGCTCGAGTGCTGAACCTCTTATCCTTATTGATGGAATGGAGGGGGACTTAAGGGCGCTAAATCCCAACGATATTGAATCGATTACCGTGCTTAAAGATGCTGCCTCATCGGCAATTTACGGTTCACGGGCTGCATTCGGTGTAGTTATGGTTACTACCAAAGAGGGGGTTAGTGGTGCTCAACAGGTAAACTATAACAGCAACCTGCGGTGGAATTCACCAATGGGCATACCTGAAATGATGGACTCTTATACCTTTGCTCTTTATTATAATGATGCTGCATTAAACGTGGGCCGTGGAGCTGTGTTTCCTGATGAGACGCTCACCCGCATTCAGGATTTCCAGGCAGGAACACTCACCGAAACAAACATTCCGCATCCCAGGAATCCACAAATCTGGGCTGCTTATCCTTTTGCCCACGCCAATACCAACTGGTTCGATGAATGGTATAAGTCAGCAGCTTTTTCTCAGGATCACAATTTGAGTGTGAGTGGAGGTTCAGATGCTATTACTTATTATGTATCCGGGCAGTTACTGGATCAGTCTGGGTTGATGAATGTTGCCGAGGATCGTCTTGATCGATACAATCTTACTGCACGTGTTACGGGAGATGTTCGTGAGAATATTACCCTGAGCCTGACCAACCGGTACACTCGCCAAGAATACGACAGGCCACAGCAATTGAACTCTCTGGCGTACCACAACATAGGCCGCAGCTGGCCTACCAATCCGGTTCGCAATCCCGACGGCAATTATCATTTCGCATCTGAGCTGAACCAAATGGAACAGGGTGGCCGCTGGAACGAACTTTTGGAAACGTATGTATTGCAGGGCAGTGCAAGAATCAGCCCCTTGACAAACTGGGATATTAATGCTGAGATGAACATAAGGGTAAGGAATCGTAATCAAAGCTCAGTATATCTGCCAGCCTCAACCACAGGTCCTGATGGTTCCGCCCAACTGGCCCCTGTTGTTTGGGCGTCTGCAGGGTTTTCTGGAGTCAGCGAACAGCATCGCAGGGAAGATTTCAGTAATTTCAACGTCTATACTAACTACCTGTTTAACCTGAACGATAGCCATCGCTTTACGTTAATGGGTGGATTCAGTTCAGAATTGAATAAATATCGGCAGTTTGGAGCTGCCCGTGATAATCTCATTACACCCTCTATTCCTGTATTGAACACAGCAACCGAGAATAGCCGGGCAACAGGTGGACAATATCAGCACTGGGCAACAGCCGGTTTTTTTGGTCGTTTGAATTACGACTATCGTGAGCGGTATCTGCTTGAAATTAATCTAAGATATGATGGCAGCTCCAGATTTCTGGATGATCAGCGATGGAACCTGTTTCCCTCCGTTTCGGTTGGATGGGATATCGCACAGGAAAACTTCTGGGCATTCGAATCGGTGAATCAGTTTAAATTGAGAGCATCTTACGGTGAACTGGGTAACCAAAATACTACCAACTGGTATCCTTTCTTCCCGTCAGTGCCTGTCAGTGTAAATTCCAGTACATGGTTATTGAATGGAGAGAGGCAAACCATATCAAGTGCACCACCACTGGTGAGCGACCAACTCACCTGGGAGCGAATTGAGAGCTCAAATATCGGATTTGACCTTTCCGTGTTCGATAACAAACTGTTGGTATCACTGGATCTGTACGAACGGCAAACCAAAGGGATGGTTGGCCCGGCACCCTCACTGCCTGCCACGCTCGGTACCGGTGTCCCAAGAATTAACAATGCCGACATGAAATCCCGGGGATTTGAATTCGAAGCACGCTGGAGAGACCAGATTGGCGGTTTTCAGTACTCAATCCGTACAGTACTGTCGGATGACAAGCAGACCGTTACGAATTATCCCAACCCGGATAATAGTATAAACACCTGGTACAGCGGACGTAAGGTAGGTGAAATTTGGGGATTTGAAACCGAAGGCCTGGCCCGAACCCAGGAAGAAATGGATGCCCACCTGGCGAATGTAGATCAAAGCCGCTTGGGTTCCAATTGGCAAGGCGGTGACATTATGTACAGAGATCTAAATGGTGACGGTGTGATTGATGGAGGAAGTGGTGTATTAGGAGACACAGGTGATCGAAGAGTGATTGGCAATTCTACCCCAAGATACAGATTTGGCATTGATTTTTCAGGTAGTTATAGGGCTGTTGACTTCCGGGTATTTTTGCAGGGTGTTGGAAAAAGAGACTGGAT
>SL_3KL_010_SEDDRAFT_10002309_pt1 | contig 17463 bp, 10 predicted proteins | sample SodLakKL_010_SED_2_FD_10381 | JGI IMG/M metagenome (IMG submission 10381) | reverse complement strand
TGCCGGTCACGTCACCCTGCGGCGCGGCGAAAGATCTCGACTGGCGGATTTCGCTTCCGAGGCGCTGTAGGATCCGGACTGCGGCATCAGCCGGGTCGCGAGCCTCAGGCTTGTGCCCCCCCTGATGCCTGCGGCCTAATCAGGTATCCTGAACGGATCGTCAATAACGCCAGACCCACCGGGGGAGCACGGGGATGTCCGGAGACAGCCATGACAATGACGAAGATCTGACTCGGCCTGTCACCGTACTGGACGACTGGGACAACCTGCCCGAAGCGACGTCCGATTGGCAGCCGGGACAGCGGCTGGGGCCGTTCGTGCTCAAGCGCAAACTCGGCGCCGGCGGCATGGGCCTGGTCTGGCTGGCTGAACAGATGGTCCCGCTGCGCCGCGAAGTCGCGCTGAAAGTGATGCTGCCGGAACGCCGAACCCGTCTGGGCGAGGCGCATTTCGAGGTCGAGCGCCAGGCGCTCGCCCAGCTCTCCCACCGCGCGGTTGCCCAGATTCACGAAGCCGGGGAACTGCCCGACGGCGGGCTGTTCTTCGCCATGGAGTACGTCCCCGGCCTGCCGCTGGACCGCCACATCGAGCAACATCCGCCATCGCTGCGTGAACTGGTGGCCATGATGGTGGAAATCTGCGGCGGCGTTCAACATGCCCATCAGCACGGCCTGATCCACCGCGACATCAAACCGGCCAACATCCTCGTTGGCCAGCTTGAGCATCAGCCACAACCCAAGATCATTGATTTCGGCATCGCCGTGGAAAGTGCCGGGGAGGCACCGTCGGCCGGCCAGGGCCATTACTACGCCGGAACCGTGTCCTACATGGCACCGGAACAGCGTCAAAAACACGGCACTCATATCGATGTGCGCACCGATGTTTACGCACTGGGTGCGGTACTGGCCAAATGCCTGCTCATTCATGCCGGTGTCCAGTGGGGCGAAAATGAATCGTTTGACGGCAGCACGGCCTACGCTGCACTGAGCCACCGCTTCGGCAACGCCAAGGGCGGGGCAGCGGAGGATCGGCCACTGCCGGAATGGTCGGACCGGTTGGGACAGCTGTCGACCGAACTGTGCGCCATTGCGCTGCGGGCCATGGCCTCCGAGCGCGAAGATCGCTATCAGTCGGCCACCGCCCTGGCCGAGGACCTGCAACGCTGGCTGAATCTGGAGCCGGTCAGGGCAATGGGCGAGAGCCGGCGCTATCGCCTGCGCTGTTTTCTTCGCCGCAATGCCCTGGCCAGCACGGCCGCGGCCCTGATCAGCCTGGCCCTTATCGGTGGCACGATCACGGCCCTGTACGGTTTGACCGAGGCGCGCGAGGGCCGCAGCCAGGCTGAAAGCGCGCTGGCGCTGGCCGAACAGCGGCGCGCGGAGGCCGAGGAACTGATCCAGTTCATGCTGGGTGATTTCGCCGAACAACTGCGCCCCATCGGCCGCCTGGACCTGCTCGATTCCATCGGCGGCGAGGCCCTGCGCTATCTCACCGCCCGCGGTGCTGGTGAAGACCCCGAAAGCGCGCTCAGCCGAGCCCGGGCTTTGCGCACCCTAGGCGAGGTACAAGTCCATCGCCAGGAGTTCGACGAGGCTGCCCGCACCCTGCAACAGGCTGCCAAGCTGCTCGAACCATGGCATGAACAGCGAACCCCAGAGATGGATCAAATGCATTTCGAATCGGGCCAGGTCGCCTTCTGGAGAGGCGCAGTGACCTACCGGCAGGGCGATCTGGATGCCACCGAGAACCACTGGCTGAACTACATGCATCATGCCAGGGTGTTTGCCGAACTGACTGATGATCCGCCGCACGGGCAACAGGAAATCGCCTACGCCAATATCAACCTGGGCACACTTGCCGAAGGTCGCAACCAGTTGGAGGAGGCCTTGGGCCACTTCGCAGAATCGGTCGACCTCCTGGAGGGGTTGACCGACATGGAGGATGTAGGCAGCGTGCTTTATCTGGCCAACGCATTGTCCTGGACGGCACGTGTCCAGTCGGCGCTCGGCCACAGTGCCGACGCCTGGCATCATGCCTCCCAGGCTCTGGACATTGTTGCGGCGCATCGCCAGACCGCGCCCGAGCATGCCCGGCGCCGAAGCGTGGAGATCAACCTGCGCTTCATTCTCGCTCATCATGCTCGCTGGCTGACTCTCGACGAAAAGGCCGCCAAACATCTGCATACCGCTTTGGAGCTGGCCGAAGAGGAAGTTGCCAACGAACCCGGACAGCCGCGCCGCCAGGCCAACCTGGCCCGCATTGCCTACATGCTGGCAACGCTATCCGATCCCGCCAGCGAGGAAACCGCAACTCTGATTACTCGCGGTGATCGCGCTCTGAATGCTGCGATCGAGTCGGGACTGGACCAACAACGCAGCATCGAGGTGCCGGCAGAGGCGGTGCAGGCACGCTTGCACATGGATCACTACACCGTGGATGATGAAGACCTCCAGGTGCTCGAAGAGGTTCTCGAGACACTCGAAACACGCGATGAATTCGATGCCCATTTCTTCAATTTGCTCGACACCGCCACATCACTGATCGAGGCATTGACTGATCGGGGCAAGGACTTGCCGGCGCAATCGACCGACTTGCTCCAGTCCCGATTCGAGGCAGTGCCGCCGGAACAGCAAGACAGTCTGCGCTACCAGGTCACCCGTTACCGACTCAACCGGCTGATCAACCCCGATTCCCCGGCGCTCGACGAGCTGGAACGAGAGCTGGAACACCTCAGGGAGTCGGTAATCGATCACATCCCCAAGAGCAACCTATGAGGGTTGCCAAAGCCTTTGCTAACATTCCACCAGGCCGGCGTCCGCCGGTCACCATTCGTCCCACCAGCCAAGAAGGGAAAACTTGAAATGAGCAACACTCCGGTCACCGTCAGCATTGCCAACGATCAGCCGCCCTACTCGGTCACCCTGGATCCGCCAGGCCCCTATCGCATCACCGAGCGCAACGCCACCGTCACCTTGTCACTGGACGAGCAGAGTGTTCGCAGTGGCTTCAAGATGTTCGGCATCGGCTTTCGCGACCCCGAGGCCGAGGAGCAACTCAGTGCCGTGGTCAGCACCACCCGACACCAGGACGACACGCTGACCATCACCGACGCCAAAACCCGTAACGGCCAATTCGAGTTCATTGTGCTTTACCAAGACCGAAACGGTGGCTCCACCGTCTATGGCCACGACCCCATCATCGACAACGACGATCCCCGATTCTAACGGGCAGTCTGCCTCCACTCGCTTGGGGGCTGTCCGAAACGCGTTCGGAACTGCCGGGTAAAATACTGCGGCGTTGAAAATCCGCAAGACAGGGCAATCTCGGTGATGGTTCGATCAGTGGTGCGAAGCTGGGCTGCCGCCTTCTCCAGGCGGTAACTGCCCAAGTACTCGGCCGGAGTCATGCCCAGCAGGGCTTTGGTCTTGCGTTGCAGGGTGCGCGCTTCGATATTGAGCGTGCGGCACAACTCCTCAATGCTGGCCGAGGCGTCGCCATACCGGGCCTCCAGCCAGTCATCCAGTTGCCGGATCAACTTTCGGTCCCGCCGCGACAGGGCCGGCACTTCAGTCAGCTGCGTGCCCGCACCCTCGATCTCCCGACCACCAGGATCCCCGGAGCCGGATATGTCTCGCAGAAGCTGTTTGCGCAAACGTCTCCGGTTGTCGATCATGCGCTTGAGCCGCAGTTGCAGTTCGGCACTGTCAAAAGGCTTGGCCAGGAAATCGTCGGCACTCAGCGCCAGCCCCTTGAGGCGGGTTTCGGTGTCCTGGCGGGCAGTCAGCAAAAGCACCGGAACATGACTGGTGCGAATATCGGCGCGTAACGCCTCCAGCATCTCGAGCCCATCCATGTCGGGCATCATGATGTCGCTGACGATCAGATCGGGGGCATGAGAGCGGGCGGCTTCCAGCCCCTCGTATCCATTGCCGGCCGCGATCGTGTGCCAGTGGCCGGCAAGCGTATCGACCAGGTGCTGCCGCAGGTCGGCATTGTCCTCCACCAGAAGCAAGGTTCCCTCGGGATGGGGCGGCAGACGCCTGGACGTTTCCCGGTCGAATCGATGCGGCTGTGCAAGGGATTCGGTTTCCAGAAGCAAACGGTCCTTGTCCACTGTTTCAACCACTGCCTCGACATCCTGGCTGCGGCGCGCCGCCAGATGGATGCGAAAACGGCTGCCCCCGCCCTGAATGCTGTCGAGCTCCAGCCGCCCATTCATGGCCTGGGTCGCTTCACGCACCAGTGCCAGACCGATACCCGCACCCCGGGTCGTATCGGTCTCGCTGGCCGGCAGTCGATGGAAACGCTCGAAGATCAGATCCTGCTCTTCGGGCGGAATGCCCGGGCCGTTGTCGGCCACTTCGAGTGTCACCTCGTCACCCCGGCCGCTCAGCGTCACCACCACTTCGCCTCCGTGCCCGGTGTACTTGATGGCGTTGTTGAGCAGATTGAGCAGGATCTTCTCGACAAACTCCTGACGACAGGTGGTTGTCCAGCCGTTTTCCAGTTTCGACTTCAAGCCGAGGCCGCGCTGTTCGGCCAGCGTGCGGAAAGCCTCGACGGTATGGTTGACCACCGGGGTCATGTGCCAGGGCTCGCCAAACGCGCTGCCCGACTGCACCCGCATGCGCGACAGGTCGAGCAACTGTTCGACCAGGCGCTGCAGACGACGCAGATAACGTCGTCCCTGACCGATAGCCGGATGATCATCGCCGACCCGATGCCCCAGCCGTTCAAGACTGGCCCCGACCAGCGTCAGCGGCGTTCTGAATTCGTGAGAAACATTGGCAAACAGGGTGGTTCGAGCCTCCAGTGCTTCCTCGAGCTGACGGGATTGCCGACTGATGGTCCGGTTTCGCTCGGCCAGCTCGCGGGTACGATGCGCAATCAGCGATTCCAGCGCCCGACGCCGACGCAGGACGAGCGTGGCAAGTGCGGCGACGGCCAGCGCCGCGGCGAGCAGATACACGAGCCAGGCCAGCGGGCTGCGCCAGGGCGGCGGCCTGACCGAGACCGCCGCCAGTTGCCGCGGTTCGGACCAGATGCCGTCGGCATTGGCCGCCCGCACCTCAAAGCGGTATTCACCGGGCGGCAANGCCGGGTAACGTGCCTGGCGCTGACTGCCAACCTCCACCCACTCACTCTCCAGCCCGTCGAGCCGGTAGGCATAACGAATGTTATCGGATGCGGCGAAATGCAGGCCGACATAATCGAAGACCAGGTAGTTTTCATCGTGACCCAGGACCAGGTCACGCTCGGGATTGGCGACGACAGCGGGTTGCAGCGACTCGCCATTCACGTTCACCGATTGCAGGTAGAGCTTCGGCGGCTCGGGATGATCGACGATATCCTCGGGGTGAAAGACGTTGAACCCGTCGACTCCACCAAAGTAGAACCGGCCATCGGGACCGATATCGGCCACCCGGCCGTTGAACTCGTACTGGCGCAGCCCGTCTCGTCGTCCATAGTGACGAATCTGCCCACTGCCGGGGTCGAAACGCGTCAGGCCGCGATTGCTGCTCAACCATAGCCGGCCGGACGAGTCGGGCAGGATGGCGTAGATGGTGTCGTCGATCAGGCCGGAGTCCCGGGTCCACCAGTCAAACGCCGGGTCGTCGTCATCGAGGGCGGACAGCTCGACCCGCGCCAGGCCACCACCGCGCGTGCCGATCCAGAGCGTACCCTGCGGATACTCCAGCAGGCTGAACACGAAGTTGGCCGGTGCCTGCGGCTTCTCGCCACCAGGCAGAAAATGGCGCGTGCGCCCCGTTTCCGGATCGATCAGCACCAGGCCGCCACGCCCACCCCAAAGCAGGCGACCGTCACGCGTCATCGTCAGTGCATGGGCGCTGATCTCGCGATCCGGAGGTTCGAAGGAAAGGGGCTGGAAGGCTTGCGGTGGCGCGTTCTCCACGGCTGCGGTATCCACGAACCAGATACGTCGGGATTCCGAAACGTAGAGTCGCTCCCCGGATGGCGAGAATGCCATGTCCCTCAGGCTGGATGTCGGCCTGGGGACCTCGAACGGCACCTCGAGAATCTCCGGCCCTCTGGCATCCAGCCGCGCCGCCCAGCGCTGCCCGATCGCCCAGACCCGACCATCACCGGGATCGCGCGCCATTGCAGCAATACGATCGCTGGGGGTTGCCGGCAGCATGCTGCTGTCAGCGCGAATCCGCGCCGCCAGTCCGCAGGATCCGTCACTGCCCCGGCGCCACAGGCGCAGGCCTGACTGGGCGCTGCCGGTCCAGACCCAGGTCTGGCCATCGACTTGTTGCTCGGCAACGCCACGAATAATGTTGTCGGCACCCGGTTCAAGATCGCGCACATGCTCGAATCGGTGCCTGCGTGGCTTGTAACGGGCCAGGCCGGCCAGATTCGCTCCGATCCAGACCACGCCGAAGTTATCGGCGTGCAGCACGTAACCGGCCAGACCGAAGGTCAGCGGGAGCGACTCCGGATCGGCTGGATCGTTGCCCAGCACCTGGAGACGCTCCCCTGACTCGGTTTGCACGCCCACACCGAAATGGCCAGCCACCCAGGTCAGACCGTCACCACTTTTGGCCACCTGCAATCGCTGCAGCCCCCTGCGGCCCAGTGAAAGTGCGTCGAATTCCGCCATGACCTCCCACTGCCGCTGATCCGATGACCTGACACGAACTATTTGTCGCGGCAGGGCCAGCCAGAGATCACCGTTACCGGCGGTCGCCACGGCGTCAACCTTGTCGCCATCCATTCCGTGACGCGACGGCTGATCGATGGAAAGCAGTTCGCCATGGCCGGAGTCGAAGCGACGCAACCCGTCACCACTGGCCCAGAACACCGAGCCGTCAGCAGCCAGTGCCAGGGAATTGGGGCTGGCCTTGGTCCGGGCGGCGCGATCAGGCAGTTGATCGACCACGCGAAATGTTTCGGTGCCACAAGGCTTGAACCAGAGCCGCCGGCCATCGGCCACCCAGACGCCGCCGTTGCGGTCGGACAGGATTGATCCCCAGAACCGGGTATCCTGCCGGCCGAGCAGCCCTCTGGCTTCCATCCGGCCGCTTCCGTCGGGAATGACCATCAATCCGCCTCGCGACAGGAACAGGATATCGCCCCGGCAATTCTCCGTGATTCCCTGCTCGAGCACCCGCGTGCGCGCCGCACCCGTATCACCGGCGGACATGAACCGGTGCACACGCCCGCTGGCCGGGTCGAAACGGTTGATACCGTTCTGGGTGCCGATCCACAGGCGGCCATTGCGATCATTGAAGAAGCTCTTGACCGCGCTGTCGCTGAGGGAATCCGGCTCGCCGGGCTGGTGGCGGTAGTTGGTGAACTCGTAGCCGTCGAACCGGTCGGCACCGCGCTCGGTTGCCACCCAAAGGAAGCCCTTGCTGTCCTGCGCCAGGGCGAACACACTCGATTGCGACAAGCCGTCCTCGACCGAAATCCGATCAAGGAGAATCTCGGCCCCGGCCCGATTGGATATCAGGATCAGCAGGCAGCACAGGACACCTGTAAGCAACCGCATCACTTCCCCCCTCCTGTCATCGCTGCAGGTCTGCCCCCCTCGCGGGATTCCGCCCCCATCCGCCATCGTTCGCAAGACGAAAGCGGCTGCTCGAAGCCATTCCGGAATGTCACGAACGAGACTGAGTCTGCATACCGCATGTCAGCGTACTGCGGTCGGCGACGGGTTTCAATCTCCAGCGCCCGGCCTGGCCTTGAACCGGTAATGAAGCCGCGCCACCGGATCGCCATTGCGGTCGTGACTGCGCTCGACTGCTTCGCTGCACTCCCCTAGGGCCAGCACGGTGGAACAGCGTGTCCCGTACCTGTCACCGACAATGAAAGGCGAGGAGAGGAAACGCTCCAGTTCAAGACCGACACCGGTATCGGGCAATTCGGCATCCTGCGCCGGCTCGCGGTCGTGCATGAGGTCGAGCAGGCGCTGGCAATCGACCGCGCCGGCAGTGCCGGCCAGACCGCCCAGTGCGGTGGCAACGCGCCGGCTCTTGGGCCACGGTTCGTCGATCAGGCCATTCGACAGGGCGTGCACTCCGGGCTCGACAGCCTGCGCTCGGGCATGCGTCGAGCAGTACCACAGACTCTCACGGGTACCGACCAGCAGGTTGAACGGACCATATTCGTCCCGGCGACGATGGACAAGCCCCGCGTACTCGGCAGGCGACCGCGAGCCCTGCAGGAATTCGAGCGGCAGATCGCCACGTGATCGCTCACCGGTACTGGCGTGCGGGTCGCGAAAATTGGTTACCGCCGCCCAGCGACCGTCTCGTGCAACGGCCAGCCAGGTGCCGCCGGCCTTGTCGTCACGCCCGGCCAGCGGCCCATGCGGCCATTCCCACCAGGCCATGGGACGCGCCGGCCGTTCATGAAACTCGTCACGATTGGCCGCCAGCAGCAGGTGGCGGCGGTGACCGGGGGTGAAGGAGAAGGCGATCAGGCACATCAGGGTTCAGTGTTCAGGGTTCGGTTTCCGGTTTCCGGTTTCCGGTTTCCGGTTTCCGGGAAAGCATACAGCCACACCGTCGAACAAACGAAAAAACGAAACACGCCCCCTGATGTCGATCAGAAGATTTCTGATTCCAGGCCGGCGGCCATGGCCATGCCGAGTTCTCGGCACTGGTCGAGAAAAGCATCATCCCACTCGCCGCGACAGATCAGTGGGTCCTGCACCGGTTTCCAGTTGAGTCCGGTACAGATGCTCTCGATCGCCCGGCGGGTACCGGTGCCGTCCTTTCCTGCCCGGATGAAGACCGCGTAGGGCATGGCATCGGTCTTGTCGAGCAGATCATAAAAGCAGCGGTCGAAGAAGTCCTTGAGTGCGCCGCTCATGTAGCCGAGGTTTTCAGTGGTGCCGAAGATTACCGCGTCGGCCGCCAGCACATCACTCGCGTCGGCCTCGAGCGGCCGCACGTGACGAACCCTTACCTGCTCGATCGCCTCATCTTCGGCACCGTCAATTACGGCCCCGACCATGGCGCGCGTGTTGGGGGACGGGTCATGGGCAACTACAACCAGATGCTTCATCAATCGAAAACGAACGGAAATTCCTGACATGCAGAGAATAGCATCAACAAATCGTCCCACCTTGCGTGGCCGTCCCACCTTGCGTGGCCGCCCCGCCAGGACTAGACTCGAAAACAGTCCATGCCGTGGCGAGTCCGGAATCATGCGCCATCGATCAATCCATGCCCTGGCCCTCTGCCTTTCGATGTTGCTGGCAGCGGGCTGTGCTACGTCACCCTCGTCATTCGACCCCGAACCGACTCCGCAGCCGGAGCTGAACCGGGCCATGTTCGGTCAACCCCAGGATGTACCCGAAGTTCAGGACATCTTTGCGCTGTCCGGACAACAGATCGAGGCCCTGGACGCGTTTCTTTCCGAACATGACGACGACTCCGACTTGTACTGGCAACTCGCCCTTTTTATCGACGGCTACCTGTCGAGCTTCGACTACTGGGGACAGACGCTGACCGCATCGCAGGCACTCCAGGACCAGCAGGGCAACTGCATGTCGCTGGCAATCGTGACCGCCGCGTTTACCCGCCACCTCGGACTTGAGCACGACTTTCAACTCATGCGCACCCCGCCCACATTCGAACAACAAAGTGATCTCATACTGGTCAGCGATCACGTGCGGGCCCGGATCTATCCCCCGGTTACCGAAGGGAAGAAAGACCGCTCGGTCGGGCCGCGGCAGCGTGCCATCATCGATTATTTTCCGAGCCGGGAACGCATGCCCTCGCGTCAGGTTTCCAATGAGGAATTCCTGGCCATGTACTATCGCAACGTGGCAGCCGAAACACTGGTGGAGGGCGAACTGGAACGTTCGTTCTGGTTTGCCGAAAGAGCCTATGTCATCGATCCGCACAACGCTTCGGTGCTCAATCTGCTGGCAGTCATCCATCGCCGCGCCGGGGATGCCCGAACGGCCGAAGCGCTATTCCTGCATGCCCTCGGACGGCATCCCGATGACGTCAACCTGCTGCACAATCTGCATGCACTGCTGGAGAGCCAGGGGCGCCATGATGATGCGGACGCGGTATACGCTCGACTGGCCCGTCTGCCCGACCACAACCCCTACCCGCGCCTGATGCTGGCACGCGAACTGACCGAACAGGGCCACCTGCGTCGCGCACTGGAAATCTATGAGGCCATGGTGGAGCAACTGCCCCACATGCACGAGGCATACTGGGGAATATCGATCGTCCGACACAAGCAGGGCGATCGCGCCGGGGCACAGCAAGCCATGGAGAAGGCACTGGAGCTGGCCAACGCCCCACGGCACGAACGCCTCTACAGCGCCAAGCTTGACTCACTGAAAGTGGGCAGTTCGCTGTATCACACTGCTCCATAAGGACCCGGCCGGGCCCTCCCGTCTCCGCGCAGAGTTTCTTAGAGCCCCCTGGCCCACTCCGGGCGCAACGCGACCCGCTCCGGCTGCCGTATCGCCAATTCGAGTTGTTCGAGCAGGCGCGACTTGTCGGCGTTTAGCGTGCCCTTGAGCACCAGCCAGTTGGAGGCGTGGTCGGAGCGAAACACGGTCTGTTCAAGCTCCAGCGCTTCGATAAAACGGCGCATTTCCCGAAACAGCCCGATCTGGTCCAGCGGCTCCCATTCCGGAAAGTTTTCCCGGAAACGCGTCTCACCCTGCGGAAAGCTGACCACCAGCGTGGCCAGGAATTCGGGTTGGGTGGCGTTGGCCAGCCGGGCGGAGTTTTCGGCATGCTGACGTGACAGCACCTCGCCGCCCAGCCCGTTGAGAATCATCACCGAGCGGCTGATGCCGGCCTCGCCGAGCTTGTCGAGGGCCGAGCGGGTTGAGTCGAAGGTTTCCCCCTTGTTGACCTTTTGCAGCACTTCATCGTCACCCGACTCGGCGCCGATATAGGCCATTTGTAATCCCGCCTCACGCAGTTGCGTGAGATCGGCCACGGATTTGCGCTTGAGGTTGCGCGGCAGGCAGTAGCTGGACACACGCTCGACATGCGGCATGTGTTCATTGATCGCTTCCAGGATGCGCAATAGGCGGTGGGTGGGCAGAATCAGCGCATCGCCGTCGGCCAGAAACACGCGCCGAACACGATCGCCGAACATCTCGCCGCTTTTTCGAATCATCTCCAGCACCTCGCCCTCGTCGCGCGCGCGGAATTTCTTCTGCGGGGCGGTGTACATCTCGCAGTAGGTGCACTTGTTCCACGAGCAGCCGTCGGTCACCGGCAGGATCAGCGAGTGCGCCTCGCTGGGCGGGCGGAAGACGGGCTCGACGTAGCGGATGGGTTGGGTGTAGTCAGTTTCGGCCATGGTCTGGATGGTACATGAAACAGTCCCGTCGTCCCGGAGTCGCCGCAGGCGATATCCGGGACCCCGCACGGTGGCCCCGGCACGGTGTCGAACAAGGATGGGCTGCCGTGCAGATTCCCCCGCGTGCGAGGCCCCGGATCAAGTCCGGGGCGACAGGTTGCAGGATCTTCGTGCTCAGCTCGCTGCCACGCTTTCCGCACCGGCCTGGCGAGCAAACACGAGCTCCCCTTCACTGGCCTCCACTGAAATGGTGTCGCCGGGGGCGAATTCGCCTGCCAGGATCTTGCTCGCCAAGGCATTTTCCAGCTTCTGCTGGATGGCTCGCTTGAGCGGCCGGGCGCCGTAGACCGGATCGAAGCCGACGTTGCCGAGCAGATCCAGGGCCTGGTCGGAGATGTCCAATGCCATCTCGCGGTTCGCAAGGCGGTTCCTCAGTCCTTCGATCTGGATCGCGGCAATCTGTCGGATCTGCTGGCGATCGAGCGGATGGAAGACGACGATCTCGTCGACGCGATTGATGAACTCGGGGCGGAAATGCGTGCCCACCACGTCCATCACGGCGTCCTTCATCGTTTCGTAGCCCTGCCCGGCCAGTTCCTGGATGCGGTCAGAGCCGAGATTGGAGGTCATGACGATCACGGTGTTGCGGAAGTCCACGGTACGACCATGGCCGTCAGTCAAGCGGCCGTCGTCGAGCACCTGCAACAGGATGTTAAACACTTCCGGATGGGCCTTTTCGACCTCGTCGAGCAGGATCACCGAGTAGGGCCGACGGCGCACCGTTTCGGTGAGATAACCGCCCTCCTCGTAGCCGACATAGCCCGGCGGCGCGCCAATCAGGCGGGCAACAGCGTGCTTTTCCATGAACTCCGACATGTCGATGCGCACCATGGCGTCCTCGGTGTCGAACAGGAAATTGGCCAGCGACTTGCACAGCTCGGTCTTGCCCACGCCGGTGGGTCCGAGAAACAGGAACGAGCCGTTGGGCCGGTTGGGATCGGCCAGGCCGGCGCGCGAGCGACGAATGGCATCGGCCACCGCCTTGACGGCCTCGTCCTGGCCGATGACGCGCTCGTGCAGCGCCTCTTCCATCTTGATCAGCTTCTCGCGCTCGCTCTCGAGCATCTTGGAGACCGGGATGCCGGTCCAGCGGCTGACCACCTCGGCGATTTCTTCCTCGGTGACCTTGTTCCTGAGCAGCTGGAAGTGGTCGGTGGTCTCGGATGACTCGGCCTGTTCGAGCTGACGCTCCAATTCGGGGATGCGACCGTGCTGCAACTCGGCCATGCGCGAAAGATCCTGTGCACGGCGCGCATTGTCGAGTTCGGCCCGCGCGCGTTCGAGCTCTTCCTTGATGTGGGTGGCATCCTGCACCGAGGCCTTCTCGGTCTTCCAGATTTCCTCGAGGTCGGCAAACTCGCGTTCGAGCTCGTCGATCTCTTCCTCCAGATCGGCCAGGCGCTTTTTCGAGGCGTCGTCGGTTTCCTTCTTGAGCGCCTCGCGCTGGATCTTGAGCTGGATCAGCCGGCGCTCGAGCCGGTCCATGGCCTCGGGCTTGGAGTCGATCTCCATGCGGATGCGGCTGGCCGCCTCGTCCATCAGGTCGATGGCTTTATCGGGCAGCTTGCGATCGGTGATATAGCGATGCGACAGGGTGGCGGCGGCGACCAGCGCCGGGTCGGTGATGTCGACGCCGTGGTGGACCTCGTAGCGCTCCTGCAGGCCTCTGAGGATGGCGATGGTGTCCTCGACACTGGGTTCCTCGACCAGCACCTTCTGGAAGCGGCGCTCGAGCGCGGCGTCCTTCTCTATGTTCTCGCGGTACTCGTTCAGGGTGGTCGCGCCAACGCAGTGCAACTCGCCGCGTGCCAGTGGGGGCTTGAGCATGTTGCCGGCATCCATGGCACCTTCGGCCTTGCCAGCGCCGACCATGGTGTGAATCTCGTCGATGAACAGGATGATCCGGCCTTCCTGCTTTTTCAGGTCGTTGAGCACGGCTTTCAGCCGCTCCTCGAATTCGCCGCGGTACTTGGCCCCGGCAATCAAGGCACCCATGTCCAGCGACAGCACGCGCTTGTTCTTCAAGCCCTCGGGTACCTCGCCGTTGACGATGCGCTGGGCCAGGCCTTCGACAATGGCGGTTTTGCCCACGCCGGGCTCGCCGATCAGCACCGGGTTGTTCTTGGTGCGCCGCTGAAGCACCTGGACGGTGCGGCGGATTTCCTCGTCGCGGCCGATGACCGGATCGAGCCGGGACTGCTCGGCCTTTTCGGTCAGGTCGATGGTGTATTTCTTGAGTGCCTCGCGCTGGTCCTCGGCATTGGGGTCGTCGACCGACTCCCCGCCACGGACCGACTCGATCGCCTTTTCCACGCCCTGCATGGTCACGCCGGTCTGGTGCAGCAGCTCGGCCAGGCCGGTCCTGGATTCCAGTGCGGCGAGAACGAACAACTCCGAGGCAATATAGGCGTCACCGCGCTTGTTCGCGATCTTGTCAGTCAGGTTCAGCACCCGGCCGAGATCGTTCGACATGTTGATCTGGCCGGCCTGACCGGTCACCTTCGGAAAACCCTCGACCTTCTCGCCGAGCGCCGAGCGCAGTTGGTCGACCTGGGCACCGGAGCGTGCCAGCAAACCGCGCGTCCCGCCGCCTTCCTGGTCGAGCAGTGCAAGCATCACGTGTTCAGGTTCGAGCATGGCATGATCCATGCCCACCGCCAGGCTTTGCGCCTCGGCCAACGCCTGCTGAAAACGCGCCGTCAGTTTGTCCATTCGCATAACGGGTTGACTCCCCTGCTGATGTTCCAGTTATCCACAGGGATGGGGGTGGCTGGAGGGCGAATCAAGCGAGAAAGGTTTCAGGACGACGTTTCAATCTTGTTCATCCGCTGCTACGTGTGTACGGGTCCGTACATGTCGTCTACCGGGGATGCGACCCCGGTCTACGCCGGCCACGCCTGATACTCGGCACGGCGGCCGCACATATGCCTTGCGTGCGAGGTCCCGGACATCGCTTACGGCGATTCCGGGACGACAGCATATGAGCCACCCAACCAGTCAAATCCCCCTGATCGCCAGCAACCGAATCTCGGTCATGTCCTCTATGGCAAACCGAATGCCTTCGCGACCCAGGCCGGAGTCCTTCACGCCGCCGTAGGGCATGTGATCGACGCGGAATGCCGGAACATCGTTGATGATGACGCCGCCCACGTCCAGGCGATCCCAAGCCTTGTGCATCTTGCCGATGTCGCGAATGAAAAGGCCGGCCTGCAGGCCGTAGCGCGAGTCGTTGATGCGCTCCAGCGCCTGGTCGAAATCGTTGAAGGTCTCAACGATGACGACCGGCCCGAACACCTCCTCGCGGTAGAGTCGGCAATCGTCGGGTACATCCACGAGCACGGCCGGACGAACCACCCGGCCCTCAAGCTGACCTCCGATGAGTACTTCTGCCCCGGCATCGGTGGCCTCGGCGATCCAGTCGACCACACGCCTGGCGTCGTCCTCGGTGATCATCGGGCCGATGAAAGTCTCCGGGTCACGCGGATCGCCGCCCTTGAGATCGCCCACGGCACTGACCAGCCGCTTCGTGAACACCTCGGCTACCTCGTCGTGCACCAGCACACGTTGCACCGAGATACAGCTCTGGCCTGACTGGTAGAAGCCACCGAACACGATGCGGGCCACGGCATCGTCGAGATCGGCGTCGGCATCAACCAGGCAGGCGGCATTGCCACCCAGTTCCATGGCAACAGGCTTCTTGCCGGCTTTTTCCTTGAGCATCCAGCCAACCTTGTCCGAGCCGGTAAAACTCAGGAAACTGAGGCGCTCATCTTCAGTAAAACGCGCCGCCTGCTCGACCTCGGCCGGCAGGATGGAGAACGCCCCGTCGGGCAGATCGCATTCGGCCAGGATCTCGCCGATCAGTAACGCACCTACCGGCGTCTTGTCGGCCGGCTTGAGAATGAACGGGCAACCGGCAGCAATCGCCGGTGCGACCTTGTGGGCAACCAGGTTGTAGGGGAAGTTGAACGGCGTGATGAACGACACCGGCCCGATCGGCACACGCTTGTACATGCCGGTGTAGGTCTCGGCGCGCTCGGCGATATCCATCGGCATGACTTCGCCACCGATACGGGTGGCTTCTTCGGCCGCGATCTGGAAGGTCTCGATCAAGCGGGTCACTTCACCCCGGGCATCGCGAATGACCTTGCCGGCCTCTACGATCAGCGCCTCGATGAGTTCGTCGCGACGTTTCCGGAAGCGCTCGACACAATGCAGCAACACGTCACGCTTGCGCCAGGACGGCAAATCGGCCATGGCACGCCGGGCCGATACGGCCGCGGCAATCGCCCGGTCCACCGCCGCGTCATCGGCCAATGCCACGCGGCAGGCCGGCTCCCCGGTGTGCTTGTCCAGGACCTCGAGATCCTCGTTGGCGAAAACGGCCCGATTGGCCAGGAAGTACGGGTAGCGCTTGAGGGACATGGTGATCACTTCACGATTTCGGCCCAGGGCCCAGAATAACGCACCTGCCGAACGGTCCCGCAAATGCGATAATCTGCGTCTGGCAAGGTGAATGAGCTCATTGCAATCGATGGCGCTTCGGCAATCGGACAAGTGACGCTCAATAGCTCGAAGCAGTCCACCCGCTCATGAAGCCGAGCAGATTTGAACGTGCGAGGTCCCGAATATCGGCTGTCGCCGATTCCGGGACGACGAAACAACCAAACGGATGAACGAACTAGAGCATGGGCCACAGACTTTCGAAAATCTATACCCGCACGGGTGACGACGGCACTACCGGGCTGGGCGACGGCAGCCGCACGCAGAAGGACAGTCTGCGCGTGGAGACCTTCGGCACGGTCGACGAGCTCAACAGCGCCATCGGGGTCATGATCGCCAGCATTGACCATGAAAAAATGGCCAGCATGCTGCTCGATGTCCAGCACGACCTCTTCGACCTGGGTGGGGAATTGTGCATCCCAGGCTCGGAAATGATTGCTGATCGGCATACAAAACGGCTGGAGGACGAACTGGACCAGCTCAATGCCGACTTGCCGCCGCTGAAGGACTTCATCCTGCCCGGTGGCAGCAAGAGTGCCGCCCAGGCTCACCTGGCGCGCACAATCTGCCGCCGTGCCGAACGCCGGCTGATCTCGCTGGCCCGCCAGGAACCGGTCAACGAGCCGGCAATCCGTTACCTGAACCGCCTTTCCGACCTGCTGTTCGTCACCGCGCGCACGCTGGCCCGGGCCGACGGTGCCGGCGAAGTCCTCTGGGATCACGAGCGCGACCGATGAGCCTGATCGTCCTGAGCCACGACCATTGCGCATTGCATCAGCCACCAAAGGGTCACCCCGAACGTCCGCAACGGCTGGAGGCGGCGCTGCGTGGTATAGAACAGATCGAAAACCACATCCGGCAACAGGCCGAAGCGGTCAGCCGCGAGCAACTGTTGCTGGCCCATGGTCCGAATTACCTGGCCAACCTCGACAACCTGGCCGCATCGGGCAGCCAGATTGCACTGGATGCCGATACTCATCTTGGCCCGCACTCGCTGGAAGCGGCGTCACTGGCTGCCGGCGCAGCCTGTCAGGCCGTGGACCGGACGGTGAAAGATGAAGACACACGCGCCTTCGCCGTCGTGCGCCCTCCCGGCCATCATGCCGAGAGCGCGCGGGCCATGGGGTTTTGCCTTTATAACAGCATTGCGATTGCTGCCCTGCACGCCCTCGATGCGCACGGCCTCCAACGAGTCGCCATTTGCGATTTCGATGTCCACCACGGCAACGGTACCGAAGCCATTCTGGCCGGTGAAAACCGCATTCTTTTTCTGTCCAGCCACCAGGCGCCACTGTATCCCGGCACCGGCAACCCTGAAGCTCCACATGCCTCCAATATTCGGAATGCGACCTTGCCGGCCGGTTCCGGGAGCAACGAATTTCGTGAACTGTGGCTGGAGCGCCTGCTGCCGGAGGTGGATCGTTTCCGCCCACAGTTGATCCTGATCTCGGCCGGCTTTGACGGACATTGGCGAGACCCCCTGGCCCAGCTGCAGCTCAAGGACGAAGACTACTACTGGATCGGCGAGCAACTCGCCGACCTCGCCCGCCAGCACGCCGGCGGACGCCTGGCCGCCTCACTCGAGGGCGG
>SL_3KL_010_SEDDRAFT_10002308_pt1 | contig 17475 bp, 17 predicted proteins | sample SodLakKL_010_SED_2_FD_10381 | JGI IMG/M metagenome (IMG submission 10381) | reverse complement strand
TGAAGAAGTCCTGGCGAAATACGAGCAAGACCTGTTCCCCCGGGGGTTGGGTATTCGTATCCTGGAGCTGAAACCGGGGGAGTGCCGGGTTGAAATGACGGTCAGGGAAGAAATGACCAACTTTCACGGGATTACCCACGGCGGCGCCATTTTTGCCCTGGCCGACACCGCTTTCGGGTTGGCTTCCAATTCCCGGGGCCCGGCCGTGGCCCTGCAGGTGAGCATGAACTTTCTTGCCCCTTCCCGCCAGGGGGAGGTCCTGCGAGCGGAAGCCCGGGAAGAGTGCCTGACAAACTCCACGGGCATTTACAGCGTCAGCGTGAAAAAAGAAAAGGGAGAGCCGGTGGCGCTTTTTCGCGGGACCGTCTATCGCATCAAGGGCAGGGGATAAAACCGCCTTTTGCCCTCCTGTGCAGCCCGACAGGCGGGCTTTTTCTCTTTTTGACCGCAGTTTTATCTTTCCAGCGGCAGGATTACGTGATAACATAGATCAAACATACGCTCATGATGGGGGAAAGAAGATGCAAGGGCAAACCTGGAAAGAAGCGAAGGGAAATCGGATCATTATCAGCGTGATTGGCCCGGACAGGGTGGGAATCATCGCCGGAGTCGCCAATGTCCTGGCTTCCAACGAGATTAACATCCTGGATATCAGCCAAACGACGCTGCAGGAATACCTGGCCATGGTGCTGATCGCCGACCTGAAAAAAAGCCGCATCGACCTGGATACGCTGAAAGACCAGCTGCACCAAAAAGGCCAGGAACTGGGGGTTCGTATCGACGCGCAGCATGAAGACGTGTTTCAGTTCATGCACCGAATCTAATGCTGCGGATGGAGGCGAAAAGATGTTAACCATTCAAGAAATCCTGGAAACCATTAAGATGGTCCAGGAAGAGAAGCTGGATATCCGGACCATCACCATGGGGATCAGCTTACGAGATTGCAGCCATCCCGACCCGTACGCCGCCTGCCAGCTGATCTACGACAAGATCCTTCGCCTGGCATCCAACCTGGTGGAGGTGGGCGAGAAGATTTCCCGGGAATATGGTTTGCCCATTGTCAACAAGCGCATCTCTGTTACACCTGTTTCCATGATTGCCGAACCCAGCCGCGTGGATTCATACCTTCCTTTCGCGCAGGCCCTGGACCGGGCGGCGAAGGATGTCGGGGTTAATTATATCGGTGGATTTTCCGCCCTGGTGCACAAAGGCTGCACCGCCGGGGACGACATTTTGCTGGATTCCCTGGCCCCGGCCCTGGCGGAGACTGAAAGGGTTTGCGGTTCCGTCAACGTGGCCACGACACGGGCGGGGATTAACATGGATGCGGTCTACAAGATGGGTCATGTGATCAAGGACCTGGCCCGCTTAACAGCCCGGGAAAATGGCCTGGGCTGTGCGAAGCTCGTCGTCTTTGCCAATGTCCCCGAAGATAATCCCTTTATGGCCGGGGCGTTTCACGGGCCGGGCGAACCGGAGTGCGTCATCCATGTCGGTGTCAGCGGGCCCGGGGTGGTGAAGCGCGCGGTGGAGAAGGTGCCTGGCGCCGACCTGGGCACCATCAGCGAAGAGATCAAAAAGACGGCATTCAAGATCACCCGCATGGGTGAACTGGTCGGTCGTTCCGCCGCGGAAAAACTCGGGGTTCCCTTCGGAATCGTGGATCTATCCCTGGCGCCGACACCGGCCGTGGGCGACAGCGTGGCCGAGATCCTGGAGGCCATGGGCCTGGAGCGCTGCGGCACCCACGGCAGCACGGCCGCCCTGGCCCTCCTGAACGACGCGGTAAAGAAAGGCGGCGCCATGGCCTCTTCCTCCATCGGGGGCCTTTCCGGGGCCTTTATCCCTGTCAGTGAAGATGCGGGGATGATCCGCGCCGTGGCCGATGGCTCCCTGGGCATGGATAAGCTGGAAGCGATGACCTGTGTTTGTTCCGTGGGCCTGGACATGATTGCCGTTCCCGGGGAGACACCGGCAGAGACCCTGTCAGCCATCATTGCCGACGAAGCCGCTATCGGGGTGATCAACCAGAAAACAACGGGTGTACGCATCATTCCTGTTCCCGGCAAGAAGGTGGGAGAAATGGTGGAGTTCGGCGGCCTACTGGGTCGGACCCCGGTGCTTCCGTTGAACCGTTATTCTTCTGCCGGCTTTATCGCGCGCCGGGGAAGAATTCCGGCGCCCATCCAGAGCTTAACCAATTAGCAAGGGAGGGCTTTCCCTTGAGGCCAAAAGAAAAACGCCAGCTGCAGATCGTTCGAGAGGTGCTCGCGCTGTTGCAGGAATACCAGTCCGTGCGCAGGGAAAGCGAGATCGAGGGGGTCTCCGATGGTTTTATGTTCAAGTATTACAAGGAAATGGCCCGGCTGGCGGAAGAATTGGAGCACCAGCACCACACCCTTCCGCAAAGTCGTTACTGCAAATTTTGCAGGCAGGATGCGCTTTTCATGTCGATCATGCCCACGACCATCGGCGGGGTAGGGACAGTCAAGCCCGAGAGAGTTGCCGATTGGTACGAGTCCCGCTCCCTTTCCAGTGAAGGGCTGTGCAGGGTATGTGAACCCCAGGTGGCCCGGGAAATAGAAAAGCGGGGCCACGTGATCAACCAGTGCATGGGGAAGATTCAAAGCGAAAACAACCGGGAAACGTTGAAAAAACTGTGCACCCTGATCCTGGAGCATGCGGAATATCTTTCCGCCTTCGAGAAACAATCCATCTCTACCCTCGACCCGCCCCCTTCCGCTATCATCCAGGAGTACCGTGAATTGTACCGGGTCCTGGATGATGCCTCCAGCTAAGAGCCGCGCGCGGACTGCATGCCCGCTGCCGGCACGGTGCAGGGAGCCCTTAAACAGTTTCTCACGGCAGGCTTGCGTTGAGAGAACACGCGGTCGGGATCAACCCACAGGAGCGCACAAAAGGCATGCGCTGCCTCAGCAAGCGTCATGATCGGTCCGTATGAAGAAATGGAAGTACATCTCATGATTTGCCAGGGCATTGATCTTGCGGATTACCACGTCAAATCGTGATCATCGCTCTCCATCAACTGGTAGCAGTGGAGGGGGAGTTCACGCACGAACTGCGAAGGGCCCCCGACATAACGCTCCCATCCTCGAAAATTTTCTTCTGAAGCCGTCAGATAGAGATAATCCTTGGCCCGGGTAATCGCCACATAAAACAGCCGCCGTTCCTCTTCCAGGTTCTTTTGACCCAGGGGTGAAGGAAACTGTCCCTCGTTGTTCCCGATCAGGAAAACCGTGCGCCATTCCTTCCCCTTGGCGCTGTGAATGGTGGAAAGGGTGAGAAAATCTCTTTCCCGGCTTGCTGCTTTCACGCTATCCAGGATCAACGCTTCTTCCAGGGCGAGAGATTCCAGGAATTCCCCCAGGCTGCTGCAGCGCTGGCCGTATGCCGCCAGGCGTTCGATGCCCAGGCTTCTTTCCGTGTAATCATCGGGATACCGGGTCTGCAGGATCTGCTGGTAGGTGCTGTTCATGATCATGCGGATCAGGCCGGGAACATCCCCTTGATCCGCCTGGGCCAGCTCTTTCAATGTACGCGTGAGCGCAGACCAGCCTTCCCGGCCGCGCCCTGGAGTGACCCGCTCTTCCAGGACGGCCTGCAGCGGGTTGGGAAAAGCACGCAGTTTTTCCCAGGTCTTAGAGAAGGTGGCTTCACCGATTCCTTCGTGCAGCACGGCGACTCTTTGCCACGATAATTCATCCCGGGGATTTTCCAGGATTTTTAGCCAGGCCATGACATCTTTGATGTGGGCCCGCTGAAGAAATTTTAATCCTCCGAAGGTCAAATAGGGGACATTTCTCTTCATTAATGCCAGCTCCAGGTCCTGCGACAGGAAAGAGCTGCGGTAGAGTACCGCCATGTCCTGCAGGTCCTGCCCGTTGTTGTAGTGCTCGATGATCTTGTCGGCCACCCGGTTCGCTTCCTGGATATTATCCCGGGCGAGAAAGAACCACGGTTTTTCCCCCGGTTCTCGTTGGGCGTAGAGTTCTTTGACGATTTGCTGCTCGTTCAGCCGGATGGAGCAGTTAGCCAGTTCCAGGATTTCGGGAATGCTCCGGTAATTCTGGACCAGCTTAATTATGGAGCATCCGGGTTTTTTCCGGGGAAGGTTAAGGATGTTCCCCACTTCCGCACACCGGAAACTGTAGATGGACTGGGCGTCATCTCCCACCAGGCAAATGGCGCTTTCGTCCCCCAGCAGCAGGACGAGCCGGTCCTGCACGGCGTTGGTGTCCTGAAATTCGTCGACGAGAATATGTTGAAATTTTTCCTGGTAGTGTTTGCGCACGGGTTCGTTTTCTTCCAGTAAAGCCAGCCAGGTCACCAGCAGATCGTCGAAGTCAAAGACGTTGGCCGCACTTTTTTTCGCTTCGTAGGCCTCTGCAACCTTTCGGACCAGGGGCAGGTAGTCCACCAGGTGGGGCATCTGCGCTTCCAGGTATGTTTCGAGATCCAGGCAGGAGTTTTTGGCGGAAGAAATGATCTTCTGCAGCAGCCCGCGCTTCACGAAAAGGTTTTTTTCTTGCGGGTTCAGCGCGATTTTTAAAGAGGAGAAGGCGGACTTGAGCAGGGCTTCCGCATCCCCCTGGTCCAGGATGGAAAAACCGGGGGTGCGCTGGACCAGGGCAGCGTGCTGCCGCAGGATGCGGGCCCCGGTGCTGTGAAAGGTTCCGGCCCAGAGGCCCTGGGGAAAGAAGCCCAAAATCTGGTTGACCCGGCTGCGCATTTCTTCGGCGGCCTTATTCGTGAAGGTTACCAGCAGGATGTTTTCCGGGGAAACGCCTTTCTGGATTAGGTGGGCGACCCGGTAGGTCAGCGCCCTGGTTTTTCCGGAACCGGGCCCGGCTACACCCAGGATGACCGGGCTTTCCCCGGTCACAAATTGGTACTGCTCAGCGTTCAGTTCCGCTTGCAGGCGGTCCAGCCACGACCGGGAGTCCCCCCTTGTGCCCGTGGAAAGTTGCGGGTTGTTTGCCCGGTGGGCGGGTTTCATTTAGAGAACACCTCGTTCAGAAGTATTGATGCAGCACGGGTGCTTAGCACAGTGAGCAGAAAGACTTCTCTCTATTATAGTGTAGAAAGGGGATTTTGTATATGGCCTACATCGGCGTAATCGGTTCAGGAAGTTGCGGGGCGGAAATCGGCCTGCTGGCCTACCAGGTGGGCGAGGAGATCGCCCGGCGGGGAGCGGTGCTGGTATGCGGGGGGAAAGGAGGGGTGATGGAATATGTCTGCCGGGGAAATGCAGACGCGGGGGGCGTGAGCCTGGGGATTTTACCCGGTCTTCAGCGCAGCGAAGCCAACCCCCACGTGACCTATGCCTTAACCACGGGGCTGGGCGAACTGCGGAACTTTCTCGTGGTGCGCTGCAGCGATGCCTTGATTTCGGTCGCCGGTGAATACGGCACCCTTTCCGAGATGGCCATCGCCTTAAAAGAAGGGAAACGAGTCGTCGCCCTGCACCCCCCTTATCCCCTGGCGGGTTTAGTAATGGCTGCCACGGCAGGGGAAGCCGTGGACAAAGCCCTTTTCTAGTTTTTAGCAGGATTTATTCACTCCAAATGGAATAGTGTAAATAGGTGATTGAATGAAGGAGACGGGATCATGGTGGAGGCCTTTGAGATTATCAGCGGCGTCTATTGTGTGGGAGGAAGCCAGCTGTCGGCCCCGGAAGACGCCAGTGTCTACCTGCTGGGAGACGCCGACGAGCTGTGGTTGCTCGACAGCGGCTGCGGACCTTCCCTGCCGGCTATCCTGCAAAACGTGGCGCAGCTGGGGTTTGACCCGCAAAACATCCGCAAGGTGATTGCGACCCACTGCCACATCGATCACAGCGGGGGGTTGGCGGAACTAAAGGCGCGCGTCAACCTGGAGGTTATTGCGCACCGGGGCGATGTAGATGCCCTGGAAGGCAAGGCCCCACAGAAAGTGGCAGCAGAGTTTTACGGGTTGACGTATCACCCGGTACAGGTGGACACGGTGCTGGAGCAGCCCCGGGAAATCTTCTACCTGGGCCCGCAAAAAATTACTCTCCAGCATGTTCCCGGCCACACCCCGGGGAGCATCATCGCCTGGGGCGATTTTCTCCAGGGAAGGCTGCTCTTCGGCCAGGACTTGCATGGGCCGCTGCATCCCAACTGGGGGTCAGATGAAAAGGCCTGGCGGAACTCCCTGCGGCAGCTCTTAGCCCTAAAGGCGGATATCCTGGCCGAGGGCCACTTCGGTGTGATTTCGCCGGCAGAAGAAGTGGAGCGGTTTATTCAAGGCTTCCTCTTTGCTTGAGGGCCGGGTGTTTCGTCATACCGGCAGGGAGACAGGCAGGTGTGGTTCCAGCGGTGCCCCCCGGGTTGCAGGCCCGGTGTGCGAAAGGTGGCTGCCAGGCAGGTTCGCGCCGGCCTGGGCAGCGGCAAGTGCCCGGGGTAATTTAGCGAAAGGGAAGGGGAGTCAGATGCCTGAGAAAAGCATGGAGATGGCGGATTTGAAAACGTATTTACGCGACGGCTTAAAGTTGGCCCTGGGAGGGCAATCTATCAGCATGAACCCCGTGCAGCTGGTGCGGCAGGTCTTGCTCGCCGGCTGCCGGGAACTGCAGCTGGTGGTATCTCCCGTCGGGGGGTTCGCTGCTGACCTGCTCATCGGTGCCGGGGTGGTGCAATCCATCGAGTTTGCCCAGATGGGTTTATGGGAGCACGGCCTGGCCCCCAACCTGCGGCGGTACGCCCAGGAAGGACGCATCACCTGTATCGAGCATACGTGACCCAGCCTGCTGGCAGGGCTCCAGGCTGGGGCCATGGGAATACCTTTTATGCCGGTACGCGGTATCATTGGCACGGACTACCTGCAGATCCGACCGGATTTCAAGGTCATTAATAATCCCTACGGGGAAGACAAAATCGTGGTGGTGCCTGCCAATGTGCCGGAAGTGGCCTTGATCCATGCCAAGAAAGCGGACCGGCAAGGAAACATCCTGGTCGACCGCTTTGAAAATGATCCCCTGTTGGCCCGGGCTTCCAAAAAGGTTTTCGCTTCCTGCGAAGAAGTCGTGGAAAACGTCTACCGGGAGCTCACCCCGGAAGACATTGTAATCCCTTCCATCTATATCCGGGGTGTGATCGTTGCTCCCGGTGGGGCCGCTCCTACCCGGTGCCCGGGATATTATGAACTGGACGATGCAGCCCTGCAGGCGTACGTCAAAGCATCCCGGGAGGAAAGCACCTTCTCCAACTACGTGCAGGATTTCCTGCAGGGGTAACGGCGGTGCCCCCCGGGCAGGTCCCGGCGGTAAAAACCGGTAGCGTCACCCGCATGCATCTGTCATTCAGGGAAGGAGGAATCAGCATGACGCTTCAATACACGGTAGAAGAGTTGATGGCAGCGGTGATTTCCCGTGAAATCCAGGACGGCGAAGTTGTGGCGGTGGGCACCATTTCCCCGGTGCCGGCAGCAGGGGCCATCCTGGCCAAGCTGCACCACGCGCCCGGCGCAGAGCTGGCCGTCTGGATGGTCCGTGAATACTGGCCATTCTCTGAAGGAGTCAAGGAATTCTTTGACCTGGCCCAGAAAGGGGCGGTAGACCTGTTTTTCCTGGGCGGGGCCCAGATTGACCAGTTCGGTAACACCAACCTGCACGTGCTGGGCGATTATGATCGACCCAAGGTACGCTTGCCTGGCGGCGCCGGCAGCGGCACCCTCTATTATACGGTTCCCCGCGTAATTCTCTTCAAGACGGACCACACGAACCGTTCCTTCGTGGAAAAAGTGGATTTTGTCACCGGGGCGGGGCAGTCCCCCCCCGAAGTACGGCGCCAGGGGCACGCGGAGAAGTGCATTACACCCCTTTGTGTTTTCCGGTACAACCCCGGCACAGGCCGCCTGGAGTTGGACAGCGTGCACCCCGGGGTTGAACTCCAACAGGTCGTGGAAAACACCGGCTTTGACCTGGGCGAGATCGAACAGGTGCCGCAAACCCGGGCGCCGGAAGCGGAAGAGTTGGAAATCCTGCGCACGGCGGTGAAAGAAAAATTGCGGACCACTTATCCTCATTTTGTTCAAACAGCCTTTCATTCTGCTTGAGCCCAGGCCCGGCCTGGTTTGAGATCGGAGGAGGTGAGAAGGTGATTGCCCTTGTGGAAAAATTTTGTGGTACCCTGTTGGGAACGCACACCGGTGATGCCCTGGGGATGCCGCTGGAAGGGGCTTCCCCGGGATCCATTCAAAAGAACTACGGGCAGGTTCGAGAGATGCTCGATGCGCGCCTGGGGGTGGGCACCTATACCGACGATACGGAAATGATGATCGCCCTGGCGGAAAGCCTGGTGCGGTGCCGGGGCGTAAACGGCGCCGACCTGGCCCAGGCCTACCTGGAAAATTTCAACCCCCTGCGGGGCTACGGAGCGGGGACCCGGAAGGCCCTGGAACTGCTGCGCTCCGGGGTCAGCTGGGAAGAGGCGGGGAAACGGGTTTTTGAGCAGGGTTCTTACGGCAACGGCGCTTCCATGCGCATCGCCCCCGTGGGCTGCTTGTATTCCCGGGACCTGGAGAAGCTCAAAGAAGCGGTTCATCTTTCCAGCGTGATCACCCACGCCCATCCCTGGGGAGAGGAAGGTGCACTGCTGCAGGCCTACGCGGTCGCCCTGGCCGTGCAGGCCGACCCCCGGCAAGAAATCGACGTGGATCATTTCCTGGCCTCCCTGGAATCGGTCCTGGATGAAGGTTCCCCTTTTCGGGAAAAACTGCAGGCCATGCAGCGCTTGCTGCCGGGGGAGCCCGGCATCGAAGAGGTGGTTTTAGAGCTGGGAAACGACAGCAGGACCGTGACTTCGGTCCCGGCGGCGATATTCTCTTTTCTTAAAAACGCCGCGGACTTTGAAGAAACCGTGGTATACGCCGTGGGGTTGGGCGGTGATACCGATACCATCGCCGCCATGGCCGGGGCCATTGCCGGCGGGTTTCACGGCAAGCCCGCCATTCCGGAACGCTGGTTAACCAGGCTGGAGAGGGGAGCAAAAGGCGCCGACTATATCGAACGGTTGGCCCGGGAACTTTATGATTTGTACACGGATTTTTATCCCCACGCGTAGACAGGCCCGAGGCCTTATAGTATAATGATTCTTACTTGATTCACTGGACTCAAGAAAAAAACAGAAAACCTGCGGAGGGCTTGAGGTAGCTTATGAGTAAAATCTTTTTATACGATACGACCCTGCGCGATGGGGCGCAAAGAGAAGGCATCTCCTTTACCGTGGGGGATAAACTGCAGATCGTGAAGCTGCTGGATGAATTTGGAATTGACTATATCGAAGGCGGCTGGCCGGGCTCAAACCCCAAGGACATGGAATTCTTCCACCGTGTCAGGGAGCTTCCCCTCAAGCACGCCCGCGTCGTGGCCTTTGGGAGTACGCGGCACGCCCACATCAAGGCTGAATCCGACGCCAATGTCCGGGCGCTCCTGGAGGCCAGGACACCGGTGATCACCGTTGTGGGCAAAAGCTGGGATTTTCACGTCCATCATGCCTTGAACACCACCCTGGAAGAAAACCTGGCCATGATCTCGGACACCGTTTCCTTTTTGAAGAGCAAGAAACGGGAAGTGATCTTCGATGCCGAGCATTTTTTTGACGGCTACAAGGCCAACCCCGGGCACGCCCTGGCTACCGTGCGGGCCGCAGCGGATAGCGGGGCGGATACCGTTGTCCTGTGCGACACCAACGGCGGGACCCTGCCGGGAGAAATTCATTCCATCATCCGTGAAGTAAAGAGCCTGGTGGAAATTCCCCTGGGCATCCACGCCCACAACGACACCGGCATGGCCGTGGCCAACTCCATTGTCGCCCTGCAGAGTGGAGCCACCCATGTCCAGGGGACGATTAATGGCTACGGGGAGCGCAGCGGGAACGCGGATCTATGTGTGATTATTCCCAACCTGCAGCTGAAGCTGAAGCTGGAGGTGCTGCAGCCCGGGCAATTGAAACAGCTTACCCGTGTTTCCAAGGTGGTGGCCGAATTCGCCAACATGATCCCCCAGGACAGCCAGCCTTACGTGGGCCGGAACGCTTTTGCCCATAAGGGCGGGATCCATGTCGATGCCATGGCCAAGCACGTGCGCACTTACGAGCATGCCAATCCCGAGGCCATCGGGAACAAGCGCAGGGTGCTGATCTCTGAACTGGCCGGCAAGAGCAGCATTCTCTTGAAAGTAAAGGAAAACCGCAGCCAGCTGCTAAAGGATTATCCCGAGGCCAAGGAAGTGCTGCAGGTTCTTAAAGAAATGGAGCACCAGGGCTACCAGTTCGAAGGCGCCGAGGGATCTTTCGAGCTGTTAATTTGGAAGACCCTGAAGGCTTACCAGCCGCTTTTTGACCTGGAAGGCTTCCGGGTGATCGTGGACAAGCAGCGCCGGGAAGAGGACTTTTACGTGGAGGCCACCGTCAAGCTCCGCGTAGGAGGGCGCCTGGTGCACACGGCGGCGGAAGGAAACGGGCCGGTTAACGCCATGGATATGGCCCTGCGCAAAGCCCTGGAAGAGTTTTATCCCGAGTTAAAGGAGATCAAGCTAGTTGACTACAAGGTGCGTGTTTTGGACGGCAAGGACGGGACGGCCGCCAAGGTTCGCGTGCTGATTATTTCCAGGAACGGGAACAAGCGCTGGGGCACAGTGGGTGTCTCGGAAAACATTATTGAAGCCAGCTGGATCGCCCTGGTAGACAGCATTGAATACGGCTTGCTCTGCCATGACGCTCCGTCAATCAGACATCTAAAAAATGCGCTGAAAGAACTGGCCTGGGTGGAGGAAAACGTGATCAAAAGCTCGCCTTAAGCCATCGAGGAGGGGAGAGATGGAGATGAAGCAGCCCTGGAACTTTGTATACGGAACGGTTACCGCCATTGGAAGCATGCCCTACCAGGATGCAGAAACGGCCCTGGCCCTGGTCCGACGCACGCTCCCAGAGGCGCCCCACTGGCCCCAGCTGCCCAAGCGCGGTCGCCAGGAAAGTTTTATTCGACAGTATTTAACACCCCTGGTCCGCCTGGGGCTGATCGATATCCAATCGGGGGATTCCGCGGTTTTTACAGACGATGCGCCCGACTGGCTGGAGAAGGTGGAAAAGTTTTACCAGTATTTTTTGGACTTCGAAACGGGGATTCCAGAAGAGCAGGACCGGGTCCTGGCTTTTTTTGGTTTCCCGCCCGAGGCAGCTTCCGGGTTTCACCTCTTCATGCAGCAGGACTGGCAGATCGACGGCCGGCCTCCTGTTTTCGTCAAGGGTCACATCAGCGGCCCCTTGACCGTGGGTCTCCAGGTTTTTGCCCGGGATCAATCCGCAGCCTTTTACCGGGAGGATCTCCGGGATATCTTAACCAAAACCCTGGCCCTGATCGCCGCCTACCAGGTTCGCGAGATGGAAAAACACGGCGTCCCGGTGGTGATCTTTATCGATGAACCAGGCCTGTTGACGTTCGGGCAGTCCTCGTACGTGTCCCTCTCACGGCAGGATATTTCTGCCAGCCTGGCGCAGGTCGTGGAGGGCGTTACCCGCTCCGGGGGTTACGCCGGGGCGCACTGCTGCTCGGGTGTGGACTGGTCCATCCTGTTTCAACTGCCTTTGCAAATCGTCAATTTCGATGCCTACGGCTTCTTCGATTCCATGCTGGTGTACGCCCGGGACCTGGAGACCTTTCTCGCCGACGGGGGCTGCCTGTCCTGGGGGCTGGTCCCCACTTCCGACGAGGTTGCCCGGGAAGACGTCGACTCTCTGCAAGAGCGCTTTTTCCAGGGAGTGGAACGCCTGGCCCGGCAGGGGGTCAGCAAAAATCGCCTGCTGGAACAGTACATGATCACGCCCAGCTGCGGAGCGGGGACATTGAGCGAAGCGCAAACGGAACGGGTTTACACCCTGGCCCGGGAACTGCAGGAGGCACTGCAAAAGGCCGTGTCCTGACGTCGTTTTTCACCATACCAGGGACGCTGAACAAGGGAGGTTGAACCTGTTGGAGCTGCGTGTTTTACTCCAGGAAATATCGCAAAGAGATGGTGTTTCAGGGTTTGAGCAGTTATTGGCGAGCTACCTGAGCCAGCAGTTCGAGGTTTTTGTGGACGAAACACGAACGGATCACCTGGGGAACCTGATCATGCTGAAAAAGGGCAGCAAAGGTTTTCCCCGGGTTATTTTATGCGCCCACATGGATGAGATCGGTCTCATGGTGACCAAGGTGGAAAAGGGCGGTTTTTTGCGCTTTACCTCCCTGGGCGGCTTCGATGTCCGGACCCTTCCCGGCCAGGTTGTGACCCTTTACGGGACCAGGAAGGTCAAAGGGATCATCGGCTTTACAGCCCCTCACCTGCAGACCGACACGGAAAAAAAGAAAAGCGCCGAGATGGATCAATTATTTATCGATACGGGATTTCCCGAGGAGCAGGTCAAAGAGCTCATTCCCGTCGGCTCTGTGGCCGCCCTGCAGCGCAGCGTGGTGGAGCTCATGAACCAGTCTTGCGCCGGCAAGGCCATGGATGACCGGGCGGGAATCGCCGTGCTCTGGCAGTGCGCCACCGAACTGCAGAAATTGACCCACGAGGCGGACGTTTATTTTGTCGCCACGGTCCAGGAAGAGGTGGGGGTGCGAGGTGCGGTGGTCTCAACCTATGGGTTAACCCCGGACCTGGGGGTAGCCGTCGATGTCTGCCACGGCAATATTCCGGGTGCCCAGGAGCACCAGGTTTCCGAACTCGGCAAGGGCCCGGTGATCACCTCCGGCCCGAATATTCACCCGGTCATCACAAGGAAGCTGACCACCATCGCGAAGGATTACCGCCTTCCTTTCCAGAAAGATGTTTCTCCCGGGCCCACAGGGACGGACGCCCGGGCGATCCAGGTAAGCATGGAAGGCGTCCCGGTCGGCCTGCTCTCCATCCCCCTGCGCTACATGCATACCTCGGTGGAGCTGTTGGACCTGGATGATGTGAAGCAGGGCGGGAGACTCCTCGCTTATTTCGTTTCCAGCCTGGACAAAAACCTGGTGGAGGAACTGTCATGCTGATCCAAGAACTCTCCAACCTGCCGGGTGTCTCGGGAGATGAAGGGAAGGTCCGCGAGTTTATCCGCGGGCAGTTAACCCAAATGGGGATCCAGCACCACGTGGACACCATGGGAAACATCTACGCCAGGAGCCGCGGGCCGGAAAAAGAGGGCCTGGATCCCGGCCTGATGCTCTCGGCCCACATGGATGAAGTAGGATTAATGGTCGCCTGCGTGGAGAAGAGCGGACACCTGCGCTTTTACCCGGTCGGGGGGGTCAATCCCTGGTCCCTGGTTTCCAAGCCGGTGAAAATTGGGAAAGAAGAGGTACCCGGGGTGATCGGGGCCAAGGCCATTCACCTGCAAAAAGCGGAGGAACGCAAAAAAGCCCTGGAGATTGAACAGCTCTATATCGACATCGGCGCGAAAAACAAGGAAGATGCCGAGAAAAAAGTGCAGCCGGGTGACTATGCCTGCTTTGATACCCGCAGCGATACCCTGGCGGACGGAAAGATCATTACGGGGAAAGCCCTGGATAACCGGGCCGGCTGCGCGGCCCTGCTGGAGCTCCTGCGCCGGGATTACCCTGCTTCTTTCACGGCAGTTTTTACGGTCCAGGAAGAGGTTGGATTAAGAGGAGCCCGGGTGGCCGCCTACCGGGTCAACCCCCAGGTGGCCCTGGTGCTGGAAACGACCACGGCAGCAGATCTCCTGGAAGTCAAGGAAAAAGATTTTGCCACGACAGTCGGTCGAGGACCGGCCTTGACCATCCGGGATGGCTCGGTGGTAACACACCCCCGGGTCCTGGAGCGCTTAATCGAAACGGCCGAAAAAGAAGCCCGGCCGTACCAATTCCGCCAGTTTACCGGGAGCTTTACCGATGCAGGCGTTATTTCCCTTTCCCGGTCAGGAGTGAAGGCGGGAGTGATTTCCACGCCCTGTCGCTACCTCCATACGGCTGCCTCCCTGCTGCACCGGGAGGACTGGGAGCATTTAGTGGAAATTGCCGACGGTTTCGTGCGGTCAGTTCATGAAAAGGGGTTGGAATAGCATGGAAGCGCTGCTGGAGAAACTTACAAAGACCTTTGGGCCGGCGGGATCGGAAGAAACCATCCGGGCGGTCATCCTGGAAGAAACCAGGCCCTTTGCCGATGACGTGATGACCGACAACCTGGGCAACCTGGTGATTTCCCGGGGGAAGATGGATCAAGAAACAGTCCTGGTTGCCGCCCACATGGACGAAATCGGGATCATGGTCACGTATATCGAAGAAAAAGGATTTTTACGCTTTACCAACGTGGGCGGTGTGAGGATTGAAACGCTCTTGGGCAGCCGCTTCGTTTTTCGCAACGGGACCACGGGTGTGATCGGCCTGGAAAAGCAAAAAGAGAAAAAAGATCCGGGGTTCAGTGCCTACTACCTGGACATCGGCGTACGAGATGCTGACGAGGCCAAAAAACAGGTGCAGATAGGCGACACCGCCTGCTATGAACCTTCCTTTGGCCGGCAAGGCCGCCGGGTCATGGCAAAAGCGTTGGACAACCGGGCCGGCTGTGCCGTGTTAATCGAAGCCCTGAAAGCCCTGCCCCGCTCCCTGCCCCTGGGAGTCCATTTTGCCTTTACCGTGCAGGAAGAGCTGGGCCTGCGGGGGGCTACACCGTTGGCGTACCGGCTGAACCCTGCCTACGGTCTGGCCGTCGACGTGACGCGGGTCGGGGATACTCCCGAACCCGAATACAAAATGGGCGTTTCCCTGGGACAGGGGCCCGCTGTGAAGGTAAAGGACTCCTCGGTGATTTGCCACCCTGCCGTGGTAGAAAAACTGAAGTCCACGGCGGAAAAACAGGGCATTCCCTACCAGATTGAAGTCCTGGAACGGGGAGGTACCGACGCGGGCGCCATACACCTCTCCCGGGAAGGCGTCCCCTCGGGCGTGCTTTCCGTCCCCTGTCGCTATATCCATAGCCCCGGGGAAATGGTGGACCTGGATGACATGGAAAACGCAGCCTCCCTGCTGCAGAGCCTGCTGCAGGAACCCTGGTAAGCCAGGCCAGGGCGGGTTTTTCCTTTTTCTTTAACCGGGTCATTTGAACCGGCAGGGAAACCTGGCGAAACTTCAGCGCAGAAACTTCTTTTCGTACCTTGCGCTGTTTTCTGCAACGTGATAAAATATCGTGGGCGGGAACTTGCACCTGTACCATGAGAACTGCCGGATCATGAAACTGCATAGGAAAAAAGCGATTGCTCTGCCTGGAGCCGAGAGGACCGGGACAGCAGGTACATCAGCCAAGGGAATTATGTGCCTTTCTGCCTGCCGGAAAGGCACTTATTATTTATAAGGCCTGGTGATCATGAAAAGAATTGCCGTGATTGGCGCAGGAAATGTGGGGAAAGTACTGGGATTGGCCCTGTCCAGGCAGGGTTATTCCCTGGTGGGGGTGGTTACCCGCCGGACGGAGACCCTGGCCGCCGCGGGCGAGCTGCTGCAGTGCCCGGTCTATGAAGAACCCCACCTGGCCTCCCGGGAAGCGGAAATTGTCCTGATGACGACCCCTGACGGGATGATTGCGGAGGTCTGCAGGAAGGTTGCGGACAACAGCGGTTTCTACCCCGGGCAGGTGGTTGTGCACTGCAGCGGTGTCCACAACTCGGGAATTTTGCAAGCAGCCCGGGAAGCCGGAGCCCTTGTTTTATCCATGCATCCGCTCCAGACTTTTCCGGGAACGGAAGCGGGGCTGCGGGGGCTTCCTGGCACTTTTTTTGCCGTGGAAGGGGACCGGGAGGCCTTGCCGGTGGCGGAAGAACTGGTCAGCGCCCTGGGCGGCAAGATCATGTCCATTCCCACGGAGATGAAGACCCTGTATCACGCTGCGGCCTGTATCGCCTGCAACTACCTGGCAACCCTGCTGGACGGCGCCCTCCGGCTTTACCAGCACATGGATGTCCCCGGGGAAGAGGCCATGGAAGCCCTTTACCCCTTGGTCTCCATGACCCTGGAAAACATCAAGGAGGTGGGCCCGGAGCAGGCGTTGACGGGACCTATCGCCCGGGGAGATGCGGCAACCGTCCAGTCTCACGTCGCAGAACTCAGCCGCTCTTTTCCCAGCTTGCTGCCCCTCTACAGGACCCTGGGACAGGAAACCGTCAGGTTGGCGCTGCGCAAGGGCACCCTGGACGCGGAACAGGCAGAAAAAATCTACCAATGTCTAGAAGGAGGCTCCACTGAACATGACGGATCGCTATTCCATCGTTGATTTCCGGGAGATGAAAAAAGAAAAGAAGCAGATCGCCATGCTGACCGCCTACGATTTTCCCACAGCACAGCTGGTGGACGAAGCGGGGGTGGAGATCATCCTGGTGGGAGACTCCCTGGGCATGGTGGTCTTGGGTTACGAGGATACTCTCTCGGTCACCCTGGATGACATGATTCACCACAGCAAGGCGGTAGTTCGCGGCAGCAAGCGTTCTTTTGTCGTGGTGGATATGCCCTTCCTCACCTACCATATTAACGAAGAAGAAGCCCTGCGCAATGCCGGGAGAATCATGCAGGAAACCGGGGCCCAGGGCGTTAAGGTGGAAGGCGGCGTGGAAATCATCAAGGCGGTACGCGCCATCACCTCCGCCGGGATTCCCGTGATGGGGCACTTGGGCCTGACCCCGCAGTCTGCCGGCCAGCTGGGAGGATTTAAGGTCCAGGGCAAGGATCCCCGGGTTGCCAGGAAAATGATCGATGATGCCCTGGCCCTGGAGTCAGCCGGTGCTTTCTCCCTGGTGCTGGAATGCGTGCCCTGGCAGCTGGCCCGGGTGATTACCGAGAAGGTTTCCATTCCCGTGATCGGCATCGGCGCCGGCAAATATTGCGACGGGCAGGTGCTGGTCTATCACGATGTGATGGGGCTTTTTACGGGGAAACGCCCCAAGTTTGTAAAGCAGTACGTGGACGCCAGGAGCGAGATGGTCAAAGGCGTCCAGGAGTACATGAAAGAACTGAAGGAAGGTATGTTTCCTGCCGAGCAGCACACCTTTACCATGACGGAAGAGGTGCTGGAAGAGGTCTTGAAGGAATAGGAGGTCATCATGCAGGTCATTGAAAGGAATTCCGACCTGAGAACCGTCCTGGGCGAGGTGAAGAAAAAAGGCCTGCGCGTCGGCTTTGTGCCCACCATGGGATTCTTGCATGAAGGGCACCTTTCCCTGGTCCGGGCCGCCCGCCAGGAAAACGACTTCGTGGTGGTGAGCATTTTTGTCAATCCCATCCAATTCGGGGCCGGGGAAGACTACCAGGATTATCCGCGGGACCTGGAGAGGGACTGCAAGCTGGCTTCGGCCGAGGGGTGCGATCTGATCTTTTCCCCGCCGGTGATCGAGATGTACCCCCCCGGCTACGCCACCTTCGTTGAGGTGGAAAACTTAACGGAAACCCTTTGCGGCGCTCGTC
>SL_3KL_010_SEDDRAFT_10002307_pt1 | contig 17476 bp, 16 predicted proteins | sample SodLakKL_010_SED_2_FD_10381 | JGI IMG/M metagenome (IMG submission 10381) | reverse complement strand
ATCTCGAATGACGACCTGATGCCGGCGCTGGCGAACATCGGGATCGCCGAAGGCGAGATTTTCAACCAGCTCGAACTCGACCGCGTACGCCAGGAACTCATCCAGCAGTATTTCAGCCGGGGGTACTACGGCGTCGAGGTGGAATCCACGGTGAACCGCCTGCAGCGCAACCGGGTCAGCCTCGGCATCCAGGTCACCGAAGGCCAGCAGGCACGCATCCGTCACATCAACATCGTCGGCAACGAGGCTTTCAGCGACAGCGAGCTGCGCGACGACTTTGAATCGCACACCACGCGCGGCCTGATGTTCTGGCGCGGGCGCAACCAGTACACACGCGAGAAACTCTCCGGCGACCTTGAAGTGCTGCGATCATACTATCTCGATCGCGGCTACATGGACTTTTCGATCGAGTCCACGCAGGTCTCGATCAGCCCGGACAAGCAGGACATCTTCATTACCGCCAATATTCGCGAAGGCGAGGTCTACACGGTCAGCGACGTGCAAGTGACCGGCGATCTGGTGTTGGACGAAGGTATGTTCAAGCGCCTGATCACGGTGGAAGCCGGCGAGCACTTTTCCCGTCGCAAGCTCGAAGAGAGCATCGACAACATCACTGCGGTGCTCGCCAACATCGGCTATGCGTTCGCCAACGTCAATCCGGTACCGTCAATTGACCGAGAGACACGCGAGGCGGAAATCAATTTCTTCATCGAACCCGGCCACAGGGTATACGTCCGTCGCATCGAGTTTCGCGGCAACATGCGGACCAAGGACGAGGTGCTGCGCCGCGAGATGCGCCAGTTCGAGGGCGCCTGGTTTTCACAGGCGGCCATCGACCGGTCGCGCGTGCGCATTCAGCGACTGGGCTATTTCGACGATGTCGACATCGAGACGCCGCAGGTAGAAGGCTCCGAAGACCAGATCGACATCATTGTCAACGTCGAAGAAATGCCGTCTGGCAGCTTTCAGGTCGGACTTGGATACTCGCAGCTGCAGGGCCTGATTGCCTCGGTCTCGGTCGAGCAGAACAATTTCCTCGGCACCGGCCGCCAGCTCGGAATGAACGTGAGCCGGTCGAGAATCCTCAACCAGATCGGCGTCAATTACACCAACCCCTACTACACCGACGACGGGGTGTCACGTGGCTTCTTTGCCCGCTACTCCGAATTCGACCAGGGCGGCGCCAACATCTCGGCCTTCAACACCAGTCAGGCCGCCGGCGGCGTCAATTACGGCTTCCCGGTCACAGAGATCGATTTCGTCCGTTTGGGGGGATCGGCTTCACGCATGGACATCAACCTGCCGCGACAGCTCGTTCCGATCGATCCCGATGATCCCGACAGCCCGCAGGAAATCAGAATGCCTGCCAGCCGCCCGCTGGGCATCTCCCTGGACGAAGACGGCGACGGCTTCCTGTCACGCGACGAACGGCGCATCACCATCTATCGCCTCGATGCCACCTGGTCACGTGACAGCCGCAACCACTTTCTCAACCCCACGCGCGGCACCCTGCACCGACTCGGCGGAGAGGTCGCCCTGCCAGGCAGTTCGCGCGAGTTCTACAAGCTCAACTACCGCTTCCGCCACTACTGGCCGATCGGTGATCGCATGGCCTTCAGCGTGCGCGGCGACCTGGCTTATGGCGATGCCTACGACAACTGGGATGACGAACTCGACATCGAGGAAATCGAACCGGAGCGCTCGCCCGGTGCCCGCACCAATTGTCAAGTCGACGAGATCGTCACCGTGGATCGGGGGCTGCCGTTCTACGAGCATTTCTTTGGCGGTGGTGTGCGCGACATTCGCGGCTTCGACGACAACACGCTTGGCCCGAAAGACCAGTTATGCCGCGCCGTGGGCGGTGACTTCAAGGTCTCCGGCGGCGTCGAATTTGCATTTCCGCTTCCTTTCGGGGACGTGAGAGGGACGCGCCTGGCCTGGTTCGTGGATGTCGGTAACGTCTACCGGGACTTCGACCACTTCGATGCCAGCCTGCTGCGCGCCTCGACCGGCCTCTCGCTGACCTGGCAGGCGCCGGTCGGTCCGATTATCATCAACCTGGCAACCCCGTTGAAGAAACGCGACGGTGATGAAACGCAGGTACTGCAGTTCGCGTTCGGGACGACGTTCTGACCGAACTCCAGACAGAGGCTGGAGATGACAGGAGCTGGCATGCAACGACAGCACCAAGACGTCACCACCGGATATCGCCCCATCAAGGCGATTGTGGCGGTCGTCGTACTGTGTTGCCTGCTGCCCCCCGTCGCACTGGCCGAGGGTATTCGTATCGGCTACGTCGACATGAAACGCCTGTTCGACACCATGCCGCAACTGGTCGCCGCGCGCGAGGAGCTTGACCGCGAGTTTCGGCCGCGCAACGAGGCGCTGCTGGCCGATGAGGCCCGCCTGGAGCAGATGCGTCAGGAACTGGCCGACGAAACGCTCATCAGCGAGCAGGACCGCCTGCAACGCGAACGCGAGATCAGCAACATGCGCCGCTCGATCGAGCGGCGGCGCGAGGATCTGGTCGAGGAGATTCGCTTTCGCACCAATGCCAAGACCGAGGCACTGCGAGACACCATCGATATCGCTGTACGTGAAATCGCGCGCAAGAATGACTACGACCTGGTCTTGAGCAACCCGGTAGCCTACGCCTCCGACAGCGTCGACATCACCGACCGGGTCCTCGAATGGCTGGAGGAAGATCACCAATCCAGCGACAACCATCGAGACCCCTGAATCCGGTTCAGCTCATGCCCGCCTACACCCTCGAAGAACTCGCCCGACAGTTCGACCTCGACGTCCACGGCGACCCGAAACAGCAGGTCAGCGGTCTGGCCACGCTGTCCGCGGCCGGTCCCGGTGATCTGGGCTTTCTGGCCAATGCCGCCTACGCGCGNCAGCTCGGCGAGTGCCGGGCCGGCGCCCTGATCCTGGCCGAGAACATGGTTGAACGCTGGCCCGGCAACGCGCTGGTCACACCCAACCCCTACGCCGCCTGGGCGCGAATCGCGTCCTTCATGAGCCCCCGCAGCCCGATACCGACCGGCATTCACGACACCGCCTGGGTGGATCCCGATGCCGAAGTCGATCCCGGTGCGGCCATCGGCCCGCAGTGCAGCATTGCTGCCGGATGTCGTATCGAGGCCGGTGCCGAAATCGGCCCCGGCTGCGTCGTCGAGGCGGGGGCCGTGATCGGCAGCCAGTCCCGCCTGGTCGGGCGCGTATTCATCGGCGAACAGGTCCGCATCGGCCAGCGCGTTCTGATCCATCCCGGGGCAGTGATCGGGGCCGACGGCTTCGGACTGGCGCTGGACAAGGGCCAGTGGCTGAAGGTGCCGCAAATGGGCAGCGTGCAAATCGGCAACGATTGCGAGATCGGCGCCAACACCACGATTGATCGTGGTGCCATCGAAGACACCGTNCTCGAGGAAGACGTGCGGCTCGATAACCAGGTCCAGATCGCTCACAATGTCCACATCGGGGCCCACACCGCAATCGCCGGCTGCGTGGGCATTGCCGGCTCGACGCGCATCGGGCGCTACTGCATGATCGCCGGGGCCTGCGGTATCGGCGGTCACCTGAGCATCTGCGATAAGGTCATCGTCACCGCCATGAGTACGGTGCTGGACTCGATCGAGGAACCCGGCGAATACGGCTCGGGCATCCCCGCACGAGCACATGCACGCTGGAAACGAATCCTGGTGCGTCTGGGCCAGCTCGATGACTGGGCCCGGCGCCTGCGCAGACTTGAAAACAAGCAATAAACTCTCAGGAACAAAAACCACATGACCACGCAAAACGGAGTCGATATCGAGAAGGTTCTCGAACTGCTGCCACACCGCTACCCCTTTCTGCTCGTCGANCGGGTGCTCGAGTACTCGCTCGATGACCCGCCCTCGATCCGCGCACTCAAGAACGTCACCATCAACGAACCCTTCTTCCAGGGCCACTTCCCGGGCCACCCGGTGATGCCGGGTGTGCTGATCCTGGAAGCCATGGCCCAGGCCGCCGGCTGTCTCGCGCACATGGCGCGGGAGGCAAAAAACGAGAAAAGCCAGCTCTACTACCTGGTCAAGATCGACAAGGCGCGGTTCAATCGCGTGGTCGTACCGGGTGATCAGTTGATTTTCGAGGTGCAGCAAAAGCGCCTGATGCGCAACATGGGCCTGTACCAGGCCACCGCCCTGGTCGACGGCCAGACCGCCTCAAGCGCCGAATTGCTGTGCGCGGCCCGCCCCGATCCAACGCCATGATCCACTCAACGGCCATCATCGAGGACGGCACCCGGCTCGGCAACAACGTGTCGGTCGGCGCCTACAGCATCATCGGCCCCGAAGTCGAGATCGGCGACGACTGCTGGATCGGCCCGCACGTGGTCATCAGCGGCCGCACTCGAATGGGATCGGGCAACCGCATCTTCCAGTTCGCCTCCATCGGCGAGGCACCGCAGGACAAGAAGTATGCCGGTGAGGATACGGCCCTGGAGATCGGCTCCGGCAACACCATCCGCGAGTACGTCACCATCAATCGCGGGACCGCCAGCGGCGGCGGCATCACCCGGGTAGGCGACGACAACCTGTTCATGGCCTACAGCCACATCGCCCACGACTGCCAGGTCGGCTCGCATATCGTCGGTGCCAACGGCGCCACGCTGGCCGGGCACGTGGAAGTGGGCGACTGGGTGATCTTCGCCGGCTTTTCCGGCGCTCATCAGTTCTGCCGCATCGGTGCTCACGCCTTTCTTGGCATGTACGGGGGCGTCAACCAGGATGTGCCGGCCTACGTCATGGTTTCCGGCCAGCCCCCACGGCCGCGCGGCATCAACGCCGAGGGCCTGAAGCGGCGCGGCTTCGACAAGGACCAGATACGCAACATCCGCGAAGCCTACCGCACCATCTACCGGCTCGGCCTGAGCCGGGACGAGGCGATCGAACGCCTGCAGGAACGAGTGACGCAACAGCCCGAGATTCAGCCGATGATCGACTCGATCCTGACCAGCCAGCGCGGCCTGCTGCGCTGAGCGCCACGCATGGCACACCGTCCCGCACGCCTGATACTGACCGCCGGGGAATCCTCAGGTGACCAGCTGGGAGCCGACCTGGCCTACCATCTCAAGCGACAGCATCCGGGCATCGAACTGGCTGGCATCGCCGGACCAGCCATGCAGGCTGCCGGAGTCGAGGCCTGGCACAATCTTGATGTACTCGGCGTGATGGGATTGACGGAGGTGCTTTCGCACCTGCCAAGATTGTTCAGACTGCGGCGGGAGTTGCGCGAACGCATCCTGGCCTGGCAGCCAGACGCCTTCGTCGGCGTCGACGCCCCCGATTTCAATCTCGGGCTGGCCCGACAACTGCGCAAGCGCGGGCTGAAGACCGTTCACTACGTTTCGCCCACCGTGTGGGCCTGGCGTGCCGGACGCACCCGCAGCGTTGCCCGTTCGGTAGACCTGCTGCTCGCCCTGTTCCCGTTCGAACCCGAACTGTATGCGCCTTACGGGCTCGACACCCGCTTCGTCGGACACCCGGTGGCCGACCAGATGACCAATCGCCCCGGGCGTGAGGAAGCGCGTGAGCAACTGGGCCTGTCCACTGCAGATACGGTCATCGCCCTTTTGCCCGGCAGCCGGCGCAGCGAAATCGAACGACACGCCGAATTGATCGCCGACACCGCCGGCTGGATTCGCGCTCGGCGCGAGTCGGTGCGCATTCTCGTTTTCCTGGCGGACCGGCGTCAGGAACAACTCTTTCGCGAACTGGGTGGCAGCGGCCTTGAACGTGCGGGTGTCGAAATCGTCTGCGAGCAGACGCGAACCGGACTGATCGCTGCCGATGCTGCCTGCGTCGCCTCCGGAACGGCCACGCTGGAGGCCTTTCTGCTCGAGTGCCCCCTGGTCGCCTACTACCGGCTGGCACCGGCCAGCTACTGGTTGATCAGGAGCCTGAGGCTGATTCGGTCCCGCTACATCGCCATGCCCAATATCCTCTACGGTGACGAGATCATCCCCGAGTTCGTGCAGCAGCAGGCAAGCGCCGAGCATCTCGGCCGGGCCACGCTGGACTGGCTGGACGATCCGGCACGGCGCCAGGTTTGCCAGGAAGTCGCACGGGGCTTCCGTCATCAGCTGGCTGCCGGTGCCGGCGACAATGCCGCACGCGCCATCCTGGAACTCATCGGCCGTGCCGGCTGACCCCCTGGACATCGAAACGATCAGACTCGCCGGCGTCGACGAAGCCGGTCGCGGCCCGCTGGCCGGCCCCGTTGTGGCCGCTGCCGTCATTCTCGATCCCGATCAACCGATCCAGGGCCTTGCCGACTCCAAGCAACTGTCCGCCCGGCGACGTGAACAACTGGCCGATGAAATCGCCGAACGCGCCGTGGGCGTGGGCGTGGCGGTCATCGAAGCCGACGAAATCGACCGCCTCAACATCCTTCAGGCCACGCTCAAGGCCATGTGCCTGGCGGTGAGCGAACTTTCGCCGCAACCAACCCTGGTACATATCGACGGCAACCAGGCCCCACCGCTGGACCTGCCCTTGAAGACCCTGGTGGGGGGCGATCGCATCGACCCGGCCATTGGCGCGGCAAGCATCGTCGCCAAGGTGCATCGCGACCGCTTGATGCAGGACTGGCACGAACGCTTTCCCGAATACGGCTTCGACCGCCACAAGGGCTACCCCACCCCGGCCCACTTGTCCGCGCTCGAACGCCTTGGTGCCTGCCCGGCCCACCGCCGAAGCTTTCGACCGGTCGCCCAGCTCAGCCTGTTCTGACCTGTCCGGCACGGCTTTTCGTTTCCGGATTACCCCCATGGAACGAGGCACAAGATTCACTGCGGAGACGCAGAGAACGCAGAGAACGCAGAGAAAGACCTGACGAAACGGGGCTTTGTCGCTTGCCTCCGTGATCTCCGTATCTCTGTTGTGAGCGCTTTGTCGTGTTCCTGTTGTGACAGCGAGCGGGGTCCGGAACCGGGCCTGAAAAATTTGCAGAACAGCCTGATTTTCCCTGCCGGAAATTTGAACTCCGTCGCGGCTTCGACTATAGTCTCGTGCGGGGCTGTAACCAAAAACGCACAAAGAGAGGAGAAATCAGCATGTTACGAACCGCCAAAGCAGCGCTTGGTATTGCCTTGCTGCTGACATTCGGTTCCGTATGGAGCGCGACCGGCGTCGCCTTCGTCCACGGAACCGGCCACCAGACCGACGCCCTCAACGACTACTGGACCACATCCAACGTCAACTCCATCCGGCAGGGCCTGTCGAATTCCGGCAACTACGTTGTCATCAACTGCGATTTCGAACAGTACATGTGGGATGCGCAGGCAGCTGGATGCCTGGCAGACCAGTTGCACAGCTTCATTACCAGCCACGGCATCACCGACCTGGTCGTGCTGACCCATTCCAACGGCGGCAACGTGATGCGCTGGATCATGTCCAATCCGACCTGGGACAGCCGCTACCCGCTGATCATCGAACGACTGCGCTGGGTCAATGCACTCGCCCCATCCAGCCTGGGCACGCCGCTAGCCGACGCCGTCATGCAGGGCAACGTGTTCGAGGCTTCACTGGGCTGGCTGCTCGGTTACCAGAACGATGCCGTGCGCATGCAGCAGACCAGCTGGATGGCTCACTACAATTCCACCTGGTTGATGGGCACTTCCGGCCGCCCCTCATTGCCCAAAGGCTTCTGGAACGTGGTCGGCAGCGATGTTCACGCCAACGTCTTCAACGGCGCATCCTACTGCGGCGGCTACAGTTACCAGGCCGGCCTGGCCGTCACCCAGTGGTGGCTCGACAGCTGTTCTGACGGCTTCCTGGAATGCTCCAGCCAGAACGGCGCGGGATCGCTGTGGTTCTACGATCACTGGGTCACCGATCGCGGTCGCAAGCTCTCGCACCACCAGAGCCGTCGCGACTGCTTCGACCTTGACATCATCCTGCGCAACGACCTGTAACCGGGAGGCATCATGAGATATACCAAGACACTGATTGCATCCTGCCTGGTTGCAGGATCCTCGTTGGCGATGGCCGAAATCGAATGGCTGGACACCCAGTCGAACGACCTTCGGGCCGATCGCCTGACCACCGACACCGGCGCGATTCCGGCGAGCATGCACCAGGAATCGGCCGCCATCAATTTTGCCTGGAATGCCGAGCAGGCCTCGACCGCCCGACGCCCGGGCGTGGGACCGACCGAAACCGGGACCACACCCATGGTCGAAAGCCAGCAGTACTGGATGGACGTGACCGGCACCGAACTGGCCCGCGGCGTTGAACTGCCACTGACCGCACCCGGAGCGGTGGTTCGCATTTCGGCGCTCGACAACGACAGCGGGCTGGAACTCGACCCCGACAAGCTCGTACTTGAATTCAACGGACGTCCGGTCAGCGCGGAGTTCGGGCCCGGGCACGTCAGCACCGGAGTTGAACTGCGCCGCGAAGGCATGCCGGTGCCCGAAGCGACCCTGGCTTTCCGACTGACCGATCGCATCGGTGCCGGCACCCTTACGGTCTCGCATGAAGGCGTGCGTGGCAGCCTGCCGCTGGTAATCAATGTCCACGAGCCCGAAAGTGCGTGGACGGCGACACTGGCACTGGAACGCCACAACTACCTGGCCGGCCAGCCATTGGACTTCGAGTTCGAACTGGGTGATGGTCGCCGGTCCATCGAAGCACATTCAATCCAGGCCGTTCTGGCCAGCCCGGATGCCAGCGAGACCTGGCCGATCGAATCCACACGCGGCAATGGCCTGACCATGGCGGCCGCTCCGCTGGCCGACATCGATCGCCCGGCACCGGGACTGTACGAAGCTCACGTGTATGTCGAGGGTGAGTACCGCGGCCAGACCATTCGGCGCGACCTGACCCTGGCGTTCAACGTCGCCCCGGCAATTGCCCAGTTCAGCGGTGAGGTCGAGCGCGGTCGCAGCGACGGCCTCGCCGTGGTGCTTGGCATCGACAGCGCGGTTTCCGGCCGCTACCAGGTCAATGCCGACGTGATGGGCACCAACGCTCGAGGCGAACTGGAACTGCTCGGCTTCGTCCAGTCCGCCAACGTCCTCGAGGCCGGCAGCGGCCAGATCGAACTGGCGCTCGACAGCGACATGGTCCGCGCCAGCGGTCTGCAAGCGCCGTTCGAGGTTCGCAACCTGCAGCTGCTCGACCAGGGCCGGATGTATCTTCTCGAAGACCGCCAGCAGGCATTGCGCATCATGCGCTGACCCGATCGGGACAATCGGGACAAGGCCAAGCCGGCGGGTACTCGACACCCGCCGGTTTTTTTGTGCAATGCCCGTAAAGACATGTAGTGACAACGGATCTGAAAGCCTTTGGAGAATGTCAGGGGATTTCCAGCCGGGGGCTTGCGAGGCAGCGAGTGGTACCCCCTCGCCCGCGCCCGGAAAAGGCCAACGGCCCAATGATGAACTGATATCACGCGGGCGCCTTGTTGCCGACAAGATCAGCGCAGCGCTGCTTCAGGACGCCAGTCTTCGACCCTGGGCGGGTTGAAACGTTAAACGTGAAAGGGGGGCATTTCCGAGCCGACTTTGTCGCGGTGGAGGCCAACTGCTGGGCTCGCTGCCGTTGGCCAACACACTCAAAATCGAAACCCGCGAGCTCGCCCCCGTTTTATGTTTTTCGTTTCCCGTTTAGCGCCTGAGCAGGGCGCAGCCGGCGTTGGATCGTGTCCTGTATATCGATGCTTGGTGCTTGGAGTTTTTTGGACTCAGCCTGTCCGAAAACGACCCGGTTCAATATCCACCTCATCGACGGCCGCCGACTGCACGCCTTCAACCCTGGCCGCCGGCGGCCCTTCCTGCAGCCAGCGTTCCAGCTCGGTCAGAGCATCCGCGTGGCCACAGGCGACGACTTCCACGCGCCCGTCGGGCAGGTTGACGGCATATCCGGCAATACCGAGAGGCTCAGCTTCGCGGCGGGTCGACTCGCGGAAAAACACCCCCTGAACGCGACCCGAGATCAGCCAGCGTCGGGTTTCGATGTCAGCCATGGTCCTCGATCCAGTCGGTGATCATCTTGCTGGTGACCGGCCCCAGCCAGGTGTGAACCAGCTCGCCGCCGGCATTGACCAGGAAAGTCGTTGGCAGCGCGCGCGGCGCACCAAGGTCGGCCGGCGGGTCGTAGACGTCGACCAGCAGAATGGGATAGCTGGCCGGGTAATCGACCAGGAAGCGTTCGAACACTTCGACTTCGGTATCCTCGAAAGCCAGCCCCAGCACGACGATGTCATCACGCCGATCGTGAAGCTCGGAAAGGTCGGGAATTTCCTTGCGGCAGGGTGCGCACCAGGTGGCCCAGTAATTCACCACCACCCAGTCACCACGGTAGTCGGATAACTGGTGGGCACTGCCATCCAGCGCCGGCAGCTCGAAATCGATTTCAGCCGCAACCGGCAGGGTCGCCAGCAGCAGCACCGTCATAAGCGTCAGACTTTTCATCGTTCTTGACCCGTATTGAATTGCAGTATCGACTTGACCGAGCGGTCAAGCATCGGCCGGCTGGCCTTGTCCACCGGCCTGAGCGACTCGACCAGGGCCCGATCCCAGTGGCTGTCCACCGGCAGGTCGGCCAGTTCCCCGACAGGGATTATGAACGACCCGGCGCGATAGAGTTCCTCCAGGGTAACTTCGCCCAGGTCGGCCGACAGCAGCCAGTCGCCGAAGTCATCACGGTGAATGAACCCGGCATCGTGGAAATACCCCAGGATGCGGTTGAGCTGCAGATCTGTTGCCTCGGGCTCGCGGCTGAGCAGCGTGCCAACCGACAGCGACTGTCCGCGGCGCTGCGCCTGCCACAGGTGTCCCATCAGGCGCACGGCCAGCACGAACTCGTGACGCGGACTCCAGCGCCAGTCGGCCTTGCGGTAGCTGAAGGTCGTAAGCGCGGCGGACACGCTGGCACCAAGCAGCACCACCACCCAGGAGAGGTAGATCCAGACCAGGAACAGCGGAATGGTGGCCAGTGCACCGTAGAGACGCTCGTAGGTCGGGAAGTTGGTGACGTACCAGACGAACCCGCCCTTGGCGACTTCGAACAGCAAGGCCGACAAGAGCGCACCGGCCAGGGCGTGATGCAGCAGCACGCGGCGATTGGGAACTACGACAAAAATCAGTGCAAATGCCACCAGCGCGACCACAAAGGGCATCAACTGGAAGATGGCTTCCTGGAGGACGCCCCTGACGATTTCTGGCGCCAGGGCGGGAGCGGCGGCCAGGTAGGAGGTCAGCGCCAGGCTGGCACCCATCAGCAACGGCCCCAGGGTCAGCACGGCCCAGTAGATCACCAGGCGGTTGACCGGCCCGCGCGGCGCCCTGACCCGCCAGATGCGATTGAGGCTGCGCTCGATGGTCGACATCAGCAGTATGGCGGTAATAATCAGAAATGCCGTACCGGCACCCGTAAGTCCAGCCGTTCTCTGGACGAAATCGTGGAGATGTTCCCGCACTGCGTCCCCGGCTGCCGGAACAAAATGGGTGAAGATGTAGGCTTCGAGTTCGTCAGCCCAGCGATCGAACACCGGAAAGGCGGAGATCACACCCAGCATCACCGTCATCAGCGGTACAAGCGCAAGCAGGCTGGTATAGCTCAGCGCGGCAGCCGATTCGAAACTGCGATCCTCGCGGAAGTGCTGGGCCAGGTGGCGGCCGAAGGTCTTGATCCAGACCGGATCGAGCAATGCTTCTATCGGACCGGGCGGATCGGTCATTGACAGCGGCTGCGAAGCCTTTAGGCTACTCTCTTCCCTTGATGTGGATTTCTCATCAGCCATGACTGTCACCATCTATCACAATCCGCGCTGCTCAAAAAGTCGCCAGACACTGGCACTGCTGCGCGAGCACGGCATCGAACCGGACATCGTCGAATACCTCAAGACGCCGCCGACGACAAGTGAACTCAAGCGTATCATCGATCGACTCGGTCAGAGCCCGCGCCAGCTCATGCGCACCGGCGAGGCGGAGTACAAGGACAACGGTCTGGCCGACGAATCACTGGATGACCAGACCCTGATCCAGGCCATGTGCGACCATCCGCGCCTGATTCAGCGACCCATCGTCATGGCCGGCGATCGGGCCCGCATCGGCCGGCCGCCGGAATCCGTCCTCGACATCCTGCCATGACCGACATCCTGGTGCTGTTTCACTCCACCCATGGCAACACGCTGGCCATGGCCCGCGAAGTCGCCCGCGGCGTGGAAAGCGTCGACGGTTGCCAGGCCCGGTTGCGCACGGTACCGCCGGTAACCTCCGCCGTGGATCCGCAGCCACGCGAGATCGATGATCGCGGCCCGGCCCTGGTTGAGCGCCGCGACCTGGACGAATGCGCCGGCCTGTTGCTGGGCAGCCCGACGCGCTTCGGCAACATGGCGGCCGCACTCAAGCATTTTCTTGACGGCACCGGCTCGGAATGGTTTTCCGGCACGCTGGCCGGCAAGCCCGCCGGGGTGTTTACCTCGACGGCGACTCTGCACGGTGGTCAGGAAGCCACCCTGCTGAGCATGATGATCCCGCTGCTGCATCACGGCATGATCCTGGTCGGCCTGCCCTACACCGAGCCGGAACTGACCACCACCTCCAGCGGCGGCACGCCCTACGGCGCCAGCCACGTGGCCGGTCAGGACGCGGACCGCGCCCTGGACGACACCGAGCGCCGCCTGTGTCGGGTGCTGGGCCGCAGAGTGGCGGACACGGCGCTCGCGCTGAAGGAGCGGCGATGATTCCGCTGTGGTGGTGCCGCGTCGCCCTGGTCGGCGTGCTGCTCGTCCAGCCGCTCTGGTTCGGCTGGATCAATCCACCCACCGTGGTGCCACCGTGGCTGGTTCTTGTGCTCACCATGGTGCCGTTGCTGCTGGTACTGCCCGGCACTTGGCAACTGCAGGCGCGCAGCCTGGTGATCGCAGGCTGCCTGTTGCTGCTGTATTTCTGCGTGGCCGTCATGGAAGCCTGGGCCAACCCCGCCGCACGCTGGCCGGCGATTGCCCAGGTCATCCTGATCATCCTCTACTTCACGGCACTTCCGTCGGTTCGGAAAGAAGTGACTTGTAACGACTGAGGCGCATCAGGACTTCCAGCCGCTCGAACCCGAAGTCCACCTCGGGTGCGCGCTGACCATGCTCCCGCATTTCAGCCGGCAAGCCGACCCACATTTCGCGCAACGCCCGCGAGCGCTCGCGGCCGATGCGGGGCATCTGCGCCATGGGCACGCCCTCCTCGCGCAAAGACCGGACCCGGTCACGGTTGATCAGTCCCTCCTCGCCGGCGAGCATGGCGCGAACCGGATCATGATGGCGAATCAGACGAGGATAATGAATTTCCATCAGCCGCCTGAGCATGGCCATTGAGTCGGCCACTCTCGCCATCGCCAGTGCAAGCGGATCGGAGCCATCGGCGCGAACCGGCGCCGTCAGCGGTGCTGCCAGCTGCCGTTCGCGCCGGGCCGACAGGGCCGAGAGCTGAGCCTGTACCGCAACCTCCAGCGCCGCTCCGTCACCCGATTCGAGATGTTCGACCCGGTCTCCCGTGACGAACCAGTCGCGCCATTCCGCGCCCCGGTCCCAGTTGGCCAGCAGCTCGGCCTCCGGCGTGGTCGGCGCGCTGACGAAGTAAGTCAGGCGATCGGGAATCAGGCGCAGGCGCTCTTCGGGCAGGGTACTGGCGACGGACTTGCCAATCAGATCACGCGGACAGTCCAGGTCCAGCAGTTCCGGGTCGGCGGCGGCGAACAGGTAATGGCGAGGCTCGACCGCGGTCAGACGATATCGAAACACCGTGTCCGTGTCGGCTTCGGGATCCCGGGCAAAGCTGCCAACCAGTTCGAAGCTCAACCTGCCCTCGTAATTGGAAACCTTGCCGTCACGTTGACGCGCGGGGCGGGACTGCCTATCGACCCAGCGGACCTCCTCGTAACAAAGCCCCATCTCTCCCATGCCCAGCTGATCGGCAAGCAGGTAGGCATTGGGGAACAGGCCCAGCAAGGCGCGGCTGACCGGCAGTTCGGCGCGCGCGCCGCAGGTCTCGGCTCCCGGACAGGGCTGCACCATGAGACCCTCCGGGCGGTAGCCGGTAACCTGGGCGGCCGGTCCGTCCAGGTCGATGTCGGCGCCCGGCCGAACGACATCCAGGTAGAACCGCTCGCTGGCTTCGACCAGCAAGGCTTCGAGTTCGAGCAGCGCATCATCATGGCGGTCGAGCAGACGCTGCACCGGATCACGACGCTCACGGCCATGTCCGCTGATACAGTCCATCCAGTCCCGGTGGGTGCCCGATCGATCAATTGCCGCCTCCCGAACCGCTGACAGGACGTCCTGCCAACGAGGTCCGGCAAAGTAAACCGGTCGCTGCGGAACCCAGCGCATCAAGTGCTCGATAGCCAGCGACCACTCGAGAACATTGACCCATTCCGGCGGCTCACACGGCACATCCAGCATCCACCCGAGATGGCCGTCGATGTAGGCCGCACGCTGCCAACTCACAAGCCCCAATTCCCGACGCAGAAACTCAGGCGCAAATGGCCCCTGGGCACCTCCAGCCAGTTCTTCGGTGGCCAGGCCTTCGCCGAGCAGCTCGAAAAGATTGCGTACGCAACGTTCGAACACGTCGCGCGGCATGGGTCCAACCAACAGGGGATCGGGATTGCATGCGGCCACGGTCTCGCGGATTTCCGAACGAACCGGCTGGTCCAGGTAGAAGCCCACGTCCGGCATGAACAACGCAAGCTGGGCATAAACATCGGCCAGTTCGCTCAGCGCCCGCAAGCTGGCCGGCTCGGACGACGCCAGGTAGCCGGCAGCATCTTCGAGCAGGGCGATAACAACGGGCAGGTCGGTATCGATGCGGCGCAATGCGCGACGCTGCTCGGGCTCCAGTGTTTCAAACCATTCCAGCCAGCGAGCGGCTTCTTCTCCCGTCACATCGGCGGCGGCCAGCCGGGCCAGCGCCTCGAATGCCAGCCACAGACTGGGCAGCACCTGTCCCTGGTCCCATTCATGGCGAGTGCGGGCCAACAACACGCGATTGATCGCAGTGACCCTGGCCGCGGCGTCCTCGACTGCGACAAGCGCAACCACGCGCTGGCCGATGTCCCGCGCAAATTCGACATCATCCGAATCTTCGGTACCATCTACTTCCAGGCGGCTCCAGAAATCAGTCACCGACTCGCCGTCGCCGGCGGGTGTCATTTCGTCGAGCCGCTGCGCGACCCGAGCCCAGACCTCCGGGGCCCTCATCGCCGCGACCTGTTCCAGGCGGGCGATCCGGCCGATGGCCCCGGCCTCATGGGCCAGTTCACCCGACCACTTGAAGACCGGCTGGGGAAAGGTATCACCGCGCCCGGCCAGGTTGTGTTCGCGGGCCTGCACCAGCCAGGAAAATACGCCGTCGGCCAATGGCGCCCACACCTCCGGCAGCTGCTCTCCCCGCCGCGCCAGCGCCAGGGCACGAGCATTGACCCGCGCTGACCAGTCCTCGGCGTCATCGACGTCCGAATCCAGCCATCCGGCCGCCGCCAGCGTCAAGCGACGCGCCTGGGTCGCGGTGTCGGGATGCCAGTGCAAGGTGGCGATACGCTCGAAATCGGGATCTGCTGCCGCCCGCTCAGGCATGGACGCCAGGCAAAGCAGCACCAGCCCGGGAAATGTCAGTGACAGCACCTTTTTCATGGCCGCTATACTACCCGAACCCGTGCAGACAACCATCCCGACGAGAGGCACAGAACCTTGAAAAGACTGAACGTCCTGACCACCGGCGGCACCATCGACAAGCTCTATTACGACGACAAATCGGACTACCAGATCGGTGAGCCAGCGGTCGGCCGCATCCTGAGGGCGATGAACGTCGCCTTCGACTGGGAGATTCGTGCACTGCTCAGGAAGGATTCCCTGCACATGAATGACGACGACCGGGCATTCATACGCCAGGCCGTGGTGGCAAGTAACGATCAGCATTTCCTGATCACCCACGGCACCGACAGCATGGTGGAAACCGCGGCAGCGCTGGGGGACGTAGGCGATCGGGTGATCGTGCTGACCGGTGCGCTCAACCCGGCCCGCTTCATCGACTCCGACGCCGTGTTCAACATCGGCTGCGCCGTCGGTGCCGTGCAAATGTCGCCGGCGGGTGTGTGGATCGCGATGAACGGCCGCGTGTGGGACCCGAAGAAGGTGCGCAAGAATCGGGATGCCAATCGCTTTGAAGCGATCTGAGCGTAAAACGTAAGACGAAATACGGAAAACGGGGGCTTTGCCGTGCCATCCATTTGGGGAGGGGTGGCCAACGGCGAGAATGTCGCCATTGGCCACCTTGCGCAGGGTCGAAGGCAAGGCGCCATTCCCCGTTTTACGTTTCCCGTTTCACGATTCCAAGTTCGGTGTGAGCACCACGCTCCCGAGTACATACTTCGGTCACGGCGCCGCAAGCGGTATGGTCAGATTTTCACCTTCCCCATCCGCACGAACGGCGGCTTGACCACGTTCGCGGTGAGACGCCGGCCGCGCAACTCGACCTCGACCTCATCGAAATCGCCGGCCGGGATGCGCGCCAGGGCCACCGGGCATTCGGTCGTCGGACCAAAGGTGCCGCTGGTGATGCGGCCTTCGCCGGACGGTGTATGCACAACCGTACCGGTCCGCGGGATCCCGCCGCGCCCCAGCACCAGTCCGACGAGGCGACGTTCGACGCCATCGTTTTTCTGTTTTTCCAGCGCCCCGCGCCCGATGAAATCGCGATCGCCGGGCTCGAAGGCGACCGTCCAGCCGAGATTGGACTCCAGGGGCGTGGTCGTGGTGTCCATGTCCTGACCATAGAGGTTGAGACCGGCTTCCAGCCTGAGACTGTCACGCGCGCCGAGTCCGCAGGGCTGCACACCGGCATCGACCAGGCATTGCCAGAAGCCGGCGGCTTCCGATGTCGGCATCAGCACCTCGAAACCATCCTCACCGGTATAGCCGGTGCGGGCGATGAAATAGTCGCCATGGCTGATGGCACGAAATGGCTTGAGCGACTCGGCTGCGGCGACATTGAGCAACTCGATGACCCGCTTACGAGCCTCGGGCCCCTGCACCGCCACCATGGCGAGATCGTCGCGCTCGACGATTTCCACGTCGAACTCCCGCGACTGCTCACGCATCCACGCCAGGTCGTTCTCACGCGTGGCGGCATTGACCACGGTTCGGTAAAAGTCGTCGCCCAGGTAATAGGTGATGAGGTCATCAAGCACGCCACCGTCATCGTCGAGCATGCAGCCGTAAAGCGCCTGACCGACCTCGCTCAGCTTGGCGACGTCATTGGCCAGCAGGTAGCGAAGATAATCCCGCGCACCCGAGCCCTGGATATCGACCACGGTCATGTGCGAGACATCGAACATGCCGGCGGTACGGCGCACCGCATGATGCTCCTCGATCTGCGAGCCGTAATGAATCGGCAGCTCCCAGCCGGCGAAATCCACCATCTTGCCGCCGG
>SL_3KL_010_SEDDRAFT_10002306_pt1 | contig 17477 bp, 12 predicted proteins | sample SodLakKL_010_SED_2_FD_10381 | JGI IMG/M metagenome (IMG submission 10381) | reverse complement strand
GAGGGGAGTGCTGCCGATGAAGCCGGCATAGAGGCTGGTGATGTAATTGTCGGGTTGGACGGATCTGAGATTCGGACCACTGCAGCATTGCTCGAAACTGTAGGGAGAAAAAGACCCGGCGATGAGATAGCCGTAACTATTAACAGAAATGGGCGTAAAATGGAGAAGAAAGCCGTTCTGAGAAATGTCCACGGTGATACATCACTCGTAAAGCGTGGTGAAAAAGAGACTCTGGAGTTGTTGGGCGCACGCTTTGAAGATGTTTCAGAAAGGGAGCTAAGGCGTCTGAATATTGAAAACGGAGTAAAAGTAGCTTCCCTGTCCAGGGGTAAACTGGCAAACTCAGGTATCAAAGAAGGTTTCGTTGTTACCCATGTTGACAGGCAAGCTGTTTCATCGGCAAGACAGTTGGTGTCGGTGCTGAATGAGAAAAGCGGAGGTGTTTTGATAGAAGGAATTTATCCCAATGGTGCCAGAGCATATTACGGTGTTGGGCTGTAAAAAACACCATGGCAGGGCACCTTTTGGACAAACAGAGCTGCAATGCTGTTCAGGTGGATATAACCATAGACAAAAATATAAATTAGTTCTTTGTTAAGTCATGAAATTTTAGTATCTTTGAAGGTTTTTTCACCGGGAAAATTCTGCTTCAAATCCACTACCCCTATATAAAAATTTAATCGAAGTTATGAGACAATTAAAGATTTCAAAATCTATTACCAACCGGGATACAGCTTCGTTGGACAAGTATCTTCAGGAAATTGGTAAGGTACCCCTGATTACCGCAGAGGAAGAGGTACAGCTTGCACAACGCATAAAACAAGGCGACCAGGCTGCTTTGGAAAAGCTGACCAAAGCCAACCTGCGTTTTGTGGTGTCTGTTGCCAAGCAATACCAAAACCAGGGGCTGAGCCTTCCTGACTTGATTAACGAAGGTAACCTTGGCTTGATAAAGGCCGCCAAAAGGTTTGATGAAACCCGGGGGTTTAAATTTATCTCGTACGCGGTGTGGTGGATTCGTCAGTCTATTCTTCAGGCATTGGCTGAGCAGTCAAGAATTGTCAGGCTACCTTTGAACCAGGTTGGTTCACTCAACAAAATTAAAAAGGAAGCTTCACGCCTTGAACAACGCTTTGAACGCCCGCCATCAACCGAAGAACTGGCTGATTCTCTGGAAATAAACGAAGATAAGATTTCCGAATCCTATCGTATTTCCACCCATCATGTGTCAGTTGATGCTCCCCTTGTACAAGGGGAAGACGCCAGCCTGCTGGATGTATATGTCAACCAGGACTCACCCAATGCCGACTCAAGCCTCATTCACGAATCTCTTGCCCGGGAAATCCAGCGTTCGCTGGCTACCCTTACCGAAAAGGAAAGAGATGTGATTAACCTCTATTTTGGCATCGGGATGAACCATGGCCTTACACTGGACGAAATTGGTGCAAAGTTTGACCTGACCCGTGAACGTGTACGTCAGATAAAAGAAAAAGCGATCAGAAGACTTAAGCATACCTCCAGGAGTAAGCTTTTAAAAGCTTACCTGGGTCAATAATTTTTTAAGTTTTCGTAACTAATAAAAACGGTATTTGTAGTTTTGCAGATACCGTTTTTTTTTCTAGTAAAAATCAAATTTACCCCTATTATGAAAAATACTGACTTTATTCTTCCGAATCTGGTGTACAAAAGTGCTATTGGGCTGATGCTGTTGTTTGTTTTGTCTATGGCGACCCTGATGGGGCAAACGCACATTCGTGTGATAACTACCTGCGATGTTCATGGGAACTATTTCCCGGATGGTTTTCCCGGGCCCGTTCCCATTGAAGGTAGCCTTGCTCATATAAAAGCCTTTGCAGATGAACAAAGAAAAATAGAAGGACAGGAGGTAATTTTGCTTGATAATGGTGATTTGTTGCAAGGAAAACCCGCCGGCTACTATTTTAATTTTGTGGCCGAAAGGCCCGTGCACTTTGTGGCAGAAGCCATGAATATGGCCGGTTTTGATGCAGCTACAGTAGGGAATCACGATATTGAAACAGGCCCGCAAGTATATGACCGCTTGGTCAAAGAGTTTGACTTTCCTTATTTGGCAGCCAATGCCCTGCACATCCGGACGGGAAAACCCTACTTTGAACCCTATACGGTGATTGAGCGTGAGGGGGTCCGGATTGCTATTCTTGGGCTGGTAACTCCAACTGTACCCGATTGGTTACCCCGTAAATTATGGAAAAATATGGAGTTTGTTTCAATGTACTCATCGGCCACTTACTGGATGGAACATATACAGGAAAAAGAAAACCCTGATGCCGTGATAGGTTTGTTTCACAGTGGATTAGGGCCTGATATTGAATATTCCGAAAAGGACCTTAGACTCGAGCATGCCTCATTGTATGTGGCTAAGTATGTACCGGGCTTTGATGTAATTTTTACCGGCCATGATCACCGGCAAAGGAATAGGGTTGTACAAAATACACTAAACCAGGATGTACTAATTCTTGCAGGGGAGTCTTTTGGAAATTCTGCCGCTGTGGCTGATCTTGTTTTTTCTCCCAAACAGGACGGTAGTCATGAGTTGGCAAATATGTCGGGAAGTATTGTGAGCATGACTGATTATGAGCCTTGTGATGAATTTATGAACACATTCAGCCAGGATATTGCAATGGCAAAAGCTTATGTCAAAAAGCCTGTGGGCGATTTGCAGAAAACACTTCTCTCCCGGGAAGGCTATTTTGGTAATTCTGCATTTACTGATTTTGTGCACCAGATGCAGATGGAAATCGGAGGTACAGATATTTCTATAGCTGCCCCTTTATCCTTTGATGCAGTTTTGGAGGCCGGAACCATAACCATGGGAGATATGTTCCAGCTTTATCCCTTTGAAAATTATTTATATGTGATGGAACTTACCGGCAAAGAGATACACAAACACCTGGAGTACTCTTACGGCTTATGGTTGAACACCATGAGTAATCCTGACGATCATCTGTTATTGTTGCGCAGAGATGAATACGGAGACGTGCAGCTCAACGATGAGGGGCGGGCCCGGTTGCGCCACGCCTTCTATAATTTTGATTCCGCAGCTGGGGTTGATTATGTAGTGGATGCAAGCAAGCCTGAGGGTGAACGCATAACCATCACCGGCTTATCAAACGACGGAAAGTTTAGTTTCGAGGATACTTACAAAGTGGCCATTAATTCATACAGAGGCAGTGGTGGCGGAGGGCATTTGACCCGGGGTGCCGGTATCGCCCATGAACGACTTGAGAATCGCATCAACTACGTTTCAGAAATGGATTTACGGAGTCATATTGCCAACAAAATTAGCGATGAAGAAAAAATCGCCCCCAAGCCTTTCAGCAACTGGAAAATAATTCCTGAGGACTGGGTAGAAAGAGCCTCCTTAAAGGATTACTATTTACTTTTTGGCTCCGATGATTAGTGGATAGGATGCAACAACTTAATCACTGACATTGTCTTTAAAGGCCCTTGATAGTATTAAGTCCCTGGATAGCTAGTCAATGATTCACTCATAAAAAGATGGTTGCATCAAATATCTTCTCTCAGCTTTAACTTCTTTTTGTAAATGTTTTGTGAGCGAAGAATTTCTAATTCTACGGTTTCTCCGGGAGCCTGGTTTAAGATACTGATTACATCCTCCACAGACATTTCTTGTATGTTTTCATCCTGGATGCCGATAATGGTATCGCCCACCATGATGTTTTGCTCATAACCTGCGGAGTTTTCTCTGACATAGCTAACGATAAAGTTGTTAAATTCATGTCCTCCCACAATCACTTCGATACCACTGGTATTACTACGAAAGGGGTCTCCAAAACTGCGGTTTTTTCGCAGCACAAGTTTTTCTGATTGGTAGTCCACTATAACGCGAAAGCGGCTCAGAATTCCTCCTCCAATTATGCCCTGCCACTCGTGTTTTACATTCGCCACCGATAGAAACTCTTGTTGCGGAAATGCAACCAGAGGTTCATCAAGGGTATAATCGCTGAAGGATAAAGACTCCAGTCTCCCCAGCTTTCCTTCCAAATGACCACTTAGGCCTTTGCCAAGGTAGGCCGGAATAAACTCCGGGACCAGGCTTTTGTATGACTGATTGAGAAACAGTGGGTTGGTAGCGCCAAGGTCTACCAGTAATTCAAGAGAATCAGCTATCTCTTGCCCTTGCTGCCCTTGAACATGCACATTAATATAGGGCTTGTTGTTTATGATATTCAAGGGGATGCTTGTACTCCTCCATCCGACACGATAGGTTGGCTCCCTGTAAATGCGGACAAAATTTCTCTGGTAGTTAATCATTACAGGAAACTCCTTTAACAGATCATATCCGATGATGCCATGAACCGGAAAACCAAAAATTTCGGAAAAAGAAAGTAAGCCTTCGGGTAATATGACCAGGTTCATGTTCCTGCCAGTAATTCCATCCAGGTTGAACGTGAGGTTTTTGCTTAACCCTGCCTCTATGATTCCTTCGTTGCCTAATCCAAGTACATAGACCGTTTGGTCTATGGAAAAATTAAAGAAGTTTGCAATAAGCGGTTCTGTAAGAATAGTGGTATTTACGCCTGTATCCAGGATGAAATTCAGAGGTGGGGAGTTATTGATTCGCATGGAGATGATGACCAGGTTATGCCTAATCTCGGCAGGTAACTTTATGGATCTGTAATTGATGTCAAAACTAAACCCACTGTCTGCTGATGCATTTTCCTGTGTGTCTATTGGAAAGCTCTTCAGTGAAATGATAAGAAAAACGGCTAAAACAAAACTTCTCAACATAAAATTTATTTCATTTATTTACTGTAACAAAAGCCATCTCCAGTTTATTGGGGGTAGTGCGTTAAAGTATTGTAAAGATAAAAAAACCGGCAAATTCAGGATGAAAAATATGCGTTGTAATTTTTTATAAAAAGATTGGAGTGTAAAGGGGTTGGACGAAGTGAATATTTTGACCTATCGGTTTATATAAAGTAATTACATTTTCTTTTACAAACTTTTTTCCAACAGGTGGCTTTACAGTTTAACCTGATTAATTCTTTTTACCAGAGAGGGGCCTTCATAAATAAAGCCAGTGTATATCTGGACCAACTGTGCACCTGCATCCAGTTTCTTTTGGGCGTCCTGGGCTGTCATAATTCCTCCAACACCTATAATAGGAATGTTTCCACCCGATTTTTGGTGCAGGTAGCGGATGGTTTCGGTAGATTTATCCTTGAGGGGCTGTCCGCTTAATCCCCCTTTGCCTATTTTTACTATTTGCTTTTGAGCTGTTTTCAGATTGTGGCGTGTGGTAGTTGTGTTGGTGGCAATTATACCATCAATAGCTGTTTGTTGTACTACGTAAAGCACATCATCCAGCTGGGGCGGATTTAGATCAGGGGCGATTTTTAGCAATACAGGCTTTTTGTGTGTTTTTTTGTTGTTACTGGCCTGGATGGCCTCAATAATCCGGATAAGTTCTTCTTTATCCTGCAGTTTACCAAGCCCCTCGACGTTTGGGCAACTCACATTGACTACAAAATAGTCGACATAATCATATAGTTTTTCAAAACATATAAGATAATCATCTATGGCTTTGTGGTTAGGTGTAAGGGTGTTTTTCCCTATATTACCTCCAATAATGATTTCAGGTTTGTTTTTACGCAGGTTTTTTACAAATACATCCAGCCCGGGGTTGTTGAAACCCATTCGGTTGATAAGCGCTTTGTCTTTTTTTAACCTGAAAAGCCGGGGTTTAGGGTTGCCCGGTTGGGGTAAGGGGTTTACTGTCCCAATTTCAATGTGTCCAAAACCAAATGCTGCCAGGTGGTTGTAGGCATCGGCTTTTTTATCAAATCCTGCCGCCAGGCCTACTTTGTTGGGAAATTGAAGGCCAAAAAGCTCTGTGCGTTGTGAAGGATTTTTAACCTGGCAGAACTTTTTGACCATCCATTTTATTCCGGGTATTTTAAAGCCAATGTGCAAACAGTTAACCACCAGGTGATGTACCTTTTCAGGTGGTAGAAGAAATAAAAGGGGGCGGATAAATCGTTTGTACATAGTGCTTTAATTGAGCTGCCAGGTATGGGCTAAGCCCTGTCTGGACAGTTGTAAAATTGCAGAGTCATGTTTTTGCAATAAAAAGGCAACCATCTGCTTTACTCTTTATCATCTTTTTTCTGTTTTTTATCTTCTTTTTGGGAGGCTTGTTTTTTCTTCCCTGTCTTTGCGGATTCATCCTCCCGGGTGCTCTCATCTGCGGGTGCTTCGCCTACTGCAGGCTTTTCTTCCTCATCCACCGGCTGACTAATCAGATCATGCTCCAGCAGCAAATTGTACCAGGCTAATACTTTTTTAATATCACTGGGATAAACTCTGTCTTGGTCATAATCGGGTAAAATAGTAAGGAAGTAGTTTCTCAGCTCATCAGCATTGGATTTGGAGTCAATGGAAACCTTTTCACCACTTTCTTTTTGGTAGATTTCCCACAAAACATTTTTCAGGGGTATATCTTCGTCCATGGTAAATATGCTGATATCTTCCAGCACAGAAGACCGATGTGTAGCAAAAACCGGCATCTTTTTTCCATCGCTGAGAGATTCTACAATTACACCGCCACGGGATTGAGAAACGATTTTGTACAAACCACTTTTCCCTGAAATTGCCATTACTTTACTTAAATCCATTGTTTAGAGTTTTGTTTGTTTTCTGTTGAGTTAAAAAAGCTGTGATATGGGTTGCAAAAATAATCAATGATTTTATTCAGCAAACATCTGCAAACTGTGAAGTTTTTTATAAATACCATCGCGGGTGAGCAATTGCTCATGGCTTCCTCTTTCCACGATCTCACCCTGATGGAGCACACATATAAGGTCGGCATTGATAACTGTAGAGAGGCGGTGTGCAATCACCACGGCCGTTCTTTTTCTCATTACATTACTCAGGGCCTGTTGAACCAGCTTTTCTGATTCGGTGTCCAGGGCAGAAGTGGCCTCATCCAGTATAAGCAGAGGTGGGTTTTTAAGTACTGCCCTGGCAATGCTTAATCTTTGCCGCTGTCCGCCCGATAACTTATTGCCGCGGTCGCCGATATTGGTGTAATATCCCAGGGGAGTTCGCTCAATAAATTCGTGGGCATTGGCAATTTTGGCGGCCCGTATCACATCTTTCTCAGGCACATTGTATTCGCCAAATGCGATGTTGTTAAAAAATGTATCATTAAAAAGTATGGCTTCCTGGCTAACATTTCCCATGAGTGCTCTAAGGTCTTTTATTTTCAGATCTTTGATGTTCACTCCGTCCAGTAAAATTTCTCCCTTTTCTACGTCATAGAAACGGGGAATCAGGTCAACCAGGGTTGATTTACCTGCACCTGACTGGCCCACCAAAGCAATGGTTTTGCCTTTGGGGATGGAGAGGTTGATATCCTTAAGCACCGGTTCGGTGTTGTACCTGAAACTGACATCTTTAAACTCAATGGAAGAATCAAATGAGCCTACTTTTTTGGCATCTTTGGTTTCATCTATGGTGACCCGGGCTTTTATAATTTCATCAATCCGGTCGGCTGACGCCATCCCTTTCAGTACTTTGTAATATGCAGTGGAAAAGGATTTGGCCGGGTTGATAATTTGTGCAAAAAGGATAAGGTAGGCAATAAATCCCTGGGGACTGAGACTGCTTTGGGGACTCAATACCAGTGAACCTCCATACCAAACAATGATAACAACTACAACAGTGCCTAAAAACTCACTGATGGGCGATGCCAGGTACTGACGCCTGTACATTTTGGTCATGATTAGGGTGTAAAAGCTGTTGAGGCTCAAAAAACGTTCTTTCATCTTTTTTTCTGCATTAAACGCTTTGATTACCCGCATGCCAGTGAGGGTTTCCTCCAGCACCGAAAGAATTACGCCCAGTTTGTTTTGTCCTTTTAGCGCTGTTGCCCTGAGTGTTTTTCCTATTCGCCCTATGATTAGCCCGCTAATGGGTAACAACACAAACACCACCAGGGTAAGTTGGGGGCTTAAGAGCAACAAAGTGCCCAGTAGTACCAGAATAGTGATGGGTTCGCGAAATATCATTTCCAACGAACTGATTACACTGAACTCTATCTGTTGCACATCACTAGTCATCCTGCTAATTAAGTCCCCCTTCTTTTCATTGGAGTGGTAGGACAGGGGAAGCTTTAGTGTTTTGTCGTAAAGGTCGTTACGGATATCTTTGACAACGGTATTTCTTAGCCAGGCCAGATGGTACATAGCCAGGTACCTGAACCCATTTTTAAATAAGCTCATAAAAACGGCAAACAATCCCACGAACACCAGGGCATATACACTACCCAGCTCAATCATCAGCAAGCTGATATAGTAATAGAAATTGTGCTGAATGGCATCTGCAGAAAACTCAAAAGGTACCGATTCGGTTACAATGGGTTGGGTTTCAAATAATATTCCCAGTACCGGGATGATCATGGTTACGGAAAAAACATTGAAAACCACACTCAGAAAATTGTAGAAAACATTGAGAGAAACCTTGGGCCAGTAAGGTTTTATGTAGCTGAAAATCTTTTTGTATTTATCCATTGGGCTTTACCGGCATTTTAAGGTTAGCAGAATCCAGCACCACAGGCAAGATTAATTGTTACCGGAACTATTAATTGATTTTTGGCAATATACCTGTGTAATTATACGGTGTAATATCATACAGCTGATTTTTAAGTTCCTGGTCAATACTCAGTGATTTAATAAAATTACGTAAAGACTCCTGGTTGATATCAGCATTGGTTCGGGTCAGTTCTTTAAGGGTTTCATAGGGCTTGGGGTAGTTGGTTTTTCTGAGAACGGTTTGAATGGCTTCGGCCACCACCATCCAGTTGCTTTCCAGATCGCTGTTGATTTTCTCCTGGTTAATAACAAGTTTCCCCAATCCTTTTTGGGCAGATTTAACAGCGATAAGCATGTGTGCCAGGGGTACTCCGATATTGCGCAGAACTGTGGAGTCGGTGAGGTCTCTTTGCAGCCTTGATATGGGAAGTTTGGCTGAAAGATGTTCGAAAAGCGCAATGGCAATACCTGCATTACCTTCTGAGTTTTCAAAATCAATGGGGTTTACTTTGTGGGGCATAGCTGAAGAGCCCACTTCGCCCTTTGTGATTTTTTGCTTGAAGTAATCCATGGAAATATAAGACCATGCATCGCGGTTCATATCCGTAAGGATGGTGCAGATTCTTTTGAGTCCGTCAAAAATAGAAGCCAGGTAATCATAGTGCTCAATCTGTGTGGTCACTTCTGAGCGTTTCAGCCGCAGGGTTTTGTTCACAAAGCGGTCGGCAAAGTCGTTCCAGTTGACTTGGGGATAGGCCACCTTGTGGGCGTTGAAGTTACCTGTGGCACCGCCAAACTTGGCCGGAAAAGGGATGGCAAGCAGATGGTTAATTTGTTTTTCCAATCTGTTATAAAACACATAAATTTCTTTGCCTACCGTAGTGGGGGATGCGGGTTGGCCATGTGTGTGCGCCAGCATGGGTACCTCCAGCCACTTTTTCGACATCTCTTTCAATTGGGCCATCAGTTCATCCAGACGGGGTACCATTACTTCCAGTATACCTTCCTTTAAAGACAGGGGAATTGCGGTGTTGTTGATATCCTGTGAGGTAAGGCCAAAATGGATAAACTCTTTGTAATCATCGAGTCCCAGTTGCTCAAACTTTTCTTTCAAAAAGTATTCCACTGCCTTGATGTCATGATTGGTCACAGCTTCTATCTCTTTGATCCTGATGGCGTCATCTCCGCAAAAATCATGAAATATGTCGCGGATATCTTCCATGTTTTTCGGGGTTACTCCCGAGAGCTCTGGCAGCCCTTCGTGGCAAAGTGCCACGAAGTATTCCACTTCTACAAATACCCTGTATTGTATGAGGGCATATTCACTAAAGTATTTTTGCAAATCCAGCGTTTTGCTTTGATATCTTCCATCAATAGGCGAAATATTATAAAGGGCGGAGCGAAACATCGTTAATGTGTTTAAACTATTTTAAAATTAAAATATGTAAACATTCTCTAGTGCATTGGTCAAACAACCGGATAAAATGCTATCTCTTCTGTTTTTGCTTTTGTTGTTGTTGCTTGGCCATGTCTTCCAATCGTTTTTGCCAGCCCGATTTTTTGACCGGTTTTTTCTTGTTGGCTTCAATTTTATTTCGGATTTTATCCTCATCTATCATAAACCTGAATGCGAACATTTGACCAAATGTGATGACATTGGCAAGGAAGTAATAGTAGCTGAGGCCGGAAGCAAAGCTGTTAAAAACAAACAACAGCATAACGGGCATAAAGTACAGCATGGTTTTCATACCGGGCATTTGTGTACCGGTACTCATCATCTGGCTGTTCATCCGGGTGTATATGACAGTAGATACGGCCATAAGCAGGGTGAACAAACTCACGTGATCCCCATAAAATGGAATCGTAAAAGGTAAGTCCAGGATGGAATCGTAGGTTGACAGGTCATCGGCCCATAAGAATCCCTCCTGGCGCAGCTCAATGGATGCAGGGAAAAACCTGAACATGGCAATGAGGATGGGGAACTGAAGTAGCATAGGAACACAGCCTGCCATGGGGTTTACCCCGGCTTTTTTATACAGCCCCATCACTGCCTGTTGTTTTTTCATGGCATCTTCCTTCTTGGGAAACTTTTTATTGATTTCCTCAATATCGGGTTTGAGTACACGCATCCGTGCTGAAGAAAGGTATGTTTTGTAGGCAATGGGAAACAATACCAACTTGAGCATGAAGGTGAGTATAAGTATGATGATGCCGTAGTTGAAGTTGAAGCTGTCGAGGTAGTTGAATACTTTGATCACCACATATCGGTTGATCCATCCAAAAAGGGCCCATCCCAGCGGAATCTGTGATTCCAGCTTCATGTCGTATGATTTGAGGGTGTTGAAATGATTGGGGCCAAAGTAAAAATGCATGGGAATGCTGTTGTTTTCCCTGCTGTTGTATGGTATGTCCAGGTTGGCAGTAACCCTTTTCAGAAGATCTTCATGAGTTTCTTCATCATAAGAGTTTGTGCTTATCTGCGCACCACTAAAGCCTTCATTGGCAATCATTACAGAGGAAAAGAATTGTTGCTTAAAAGAAACCCACCTTACCCGTGTAGACATGGTTTCTTCACCATCGCGTGTTTCCCTGATGCGCTCCACATCATCATTTAAATATTTGTAATAGATGGTTGTGGTGTTGATTTCATTCTTTCTGCTTTTTTCCTGACGTAACAAATCAACCTCCCAGTCGAGATTGAGGAAAGTAGAGTTGGAAGCAATCACATCCTGCATCCCCACCGTATTGAGGTTAAAATCTATCATGTAGTCATCACCCTTGATAACATACATCAGCTCCATGTATTTGGGATTATCCTCTGTGTGGTTATCCGGGTAAAGCCTCATTGAAAACTGCAGGGAGTCATCGGGAGAAACCTTAATGTGGTTGTCCTCCCCTGACAAATAAGCTTGTGTCTCGGGGGTGAAGTATAATTCCTGGGTTGATATAAGCCTGTTGGCGGAGTAAAACTGCAGGTTAAATATATTGTCGTCAGCCAGGAAAAGTCGAAGGGGTTCTTTCTCCCATGATTTGTACTCTTTGAGCTCAACCGATTCAATGCGTCCACCTTTATTGGTAAAATATAATTTCAGTACCTCATTTTCAATGATGAAAGCTTCTTCTTCACCTATGGCGGAGCCTGCAAAAAATCCCATTTTATCACGCAGGGCAGCAAGACTGACGGTGTCGGATTCTTCATCGGCGATTTCAGTAGGTGTGGTGTCTAAGGCTGGATCTTCCTGGGCCATTTGCTCTTCGGCTCGTGCTTCACGCAAACGTTCCTGTTCTTCTTGCTGTGCAAGGCGGATGCTGTCCTGTGTGCGGCGCGCCTCATGCCTTTCTTCTTCAGATGGGGTGTTGAGAATACCAAAGCCGATTAATATGGCAAAAATCAGAAGGAGTCCAATAATGTTATCTCTGTTCATTCTTTATGAAAGTTATATTTGAAAGGTGTTGAAGTGATTTTTTCTAATTAAGAACTGCATTGGAAAATGCTGGTGCAAAAGTACAAAATGTTGGATAATTTATGGTCTTACTTTTTAAAATCCATGGCAGCTTTAACAAACTCTACGAAAAGGGGGTGTGGTCTGGCAACCGTACTTTTGTATTCAGGGTGAAACTGAACCCCCACAAACCATGGGTGGTTTTTAAGCTCCATTATTTCCACCAGGCCCGATTCGGGGTTAATGCCTGATGCAACCATCCCGTGTTTTTCAAAATCTTTAAGGAAATAATTGTTAAACTCATACCGGTGTCTGTGCCTTTCACTAATTGTTTCCTGCTTGTAAATGCTGAAGGCTTTGGATTCCAAATCTAACTTACACTTATAGGCTCCAAGGCGCATGGTTCCCCCTTTTATATTCACCTTTTTTTGCTCTTCCATCATGCTGATGATGGGATAGGGGGTGTTTGGCATCATTTCATAAGAGTGCGCACCTTTGAGGTTCAGCACATTTTGTGCAAACTCTATGGTGGCACATTGCATTCCCAGGCAGATACCCAGGAATGGGATTTTATGGGTGCGGGCATAGGTGATGGCTGCAATTTTTCCTTCAATGCCTCTTTCTCCAAATCCGGGTGCAACAATAATACCCGAAACATTTTTCAAAATAATAGATTCGTTCCCGTTTTCAATATGCTCCGAGTGGACCATCTTGATATTAACATTGCATTTATTGGTTGTCCCGGCATGTATCAACGATTCAATGATAGATTTATAAGCATCCATGAGCTCAACATATTTTCCAACAAGGGCAATGGAAACATCACAGTCGGGGTTTTTCAGGTGATCCAGGAAGTTTTTCCATGCTGATAGTTCTGGTTGTTGGTCGGATTTCATGTTGGTTTTGTTCAAAACCCGTAGATCCAGTTGTTCCTCAAGCATTAGCATGGGTACCCTGTAAATACTATCGGTATCAATGGATTCAATAACATCCCTGGAACTTACATTACAAAACAGAGCTATTTTGTTTCTGATGCCATCATTAAGGTGTTTTTCGGTCCGGCAAACCAGAATGTCGGGTTGAACACCGTATTCCTGCATGGTTTTTACCGAGTGTTGCGTGGGCTTGGTTTTAAGCTCTTTGGCGGCTGCCAGGTAAGGAACCAGTGTTAGGTGGATTACCAGGCAGTTTTTCCCCAACTCCCAGCGTAGCTGGCGAATGGCCTCTACATAGGGAAGAGATTCAATATCACCTACCGTACCACCAATCTCCGTAATCACAAAATCAAATTGTTTGTTTTTTCCAAGCAATTTGATACTTTGTTTGATTTCATCTGTGATGTGTGGAATAACCTGTACGGTTTCACCCAGGTAGTCGCCACGACGCTCTTTCTCAATTACCGATTGATAAATGCGCCCTGTGGTAACATTATTGGCCTGTGAAGTGGGAACGTTAAGAAATCGCTCGTAGTGACCCAGATCAAGATCGGTTTCCGCCCCGTCTTCTGTTACATAGCATTCACCATGTTCATAGGGATTAAGAGTGCCGGGGTCTATATTAATATAGGGGTCCAGCTTTTGGATGGTAGCACTATATCCTCTGGCTTGCAGCAGTTTTGCAAGTGAGGCAGAAATGATTCCTTTTCCCAAAGAGGAAGTTACACCTCCCGTTACGAAGATGTATTTGGTTTGAGATTCAGCCGGGGCCATAATAAAGAATTCTGATGTTAAAATTTGACATTTTTGCTGCCAAAGACATTAGATGCTGCTGGAAAAACAAAAAAAGAGGGCAAGGGTGGAGTATTTTTCCACCATTGACATGTTTTAACGCACCAGGCATATGATTGCCTTTTACAGCAGTATTTTCGCAAGCTTTATGCCTGCGAAAGTAACAAAAGATTGTCAAATAAAAAGGAAAAATTATGGTTTAATCTTTTCCCCGGGATGGGTCTGTACCTTTCCGGGGAGCTTTTGGTTTAGCCATCCGGCCCTGGGTATCCCCAAATGTGTTATCACTTCCCTGCTCAACCCGGCCAGGTTGAGATTGCTCTTTTAGTACTTTTTTCCTTTCGGATACTTTTTCCTTCGTGTGAGGGTCATATTCTTTTGTTTCAATAACTACATCTTTTGATGTTTCGCCGTTTGGGGGCCAAAAGTTGCATCCTCCGGCCTTTTTAATGAAATAATAACCCAAAGCCAGTGCAATTACAACGGCCGCTATGGCCATTATCTCCAGCCCGGAATATTTGTCAAAATCCAGTAAAATAACCTTCCGGGCTATGGCAATTAGTGCTACCAGTATGACCACTTCTACGTGAACTTCATGTTTTTTGAAATAAACTTTGATGGTGTCCAATAGTTCAATACCTATGAGTACCAATAGGAACACCCCAAAAAGATCCATGAGTACATCTAAATCTAGTATAAAAACATCTGACTCAAGAATGCTCTTAACTACCATGTAACCCAATTGCACTGTTGCTATAATCAACAATAATGACATTAAGCCAATGAGGGTTTTGATAATATAACGTTCCACGGTTTTGACCGCACTGTTTAGTCGTTTTGTGCTTTTTGTTTCTTCCATGCTTCCTAATTTATGGGTTCATCCTTAACGGAGATTCTCTTTTCAATTTGATATTTCGGTTCATCCTCTATATGTGAGGTGTTCTGTCTTTTAAGATATCTTGAAGTTAAATAATTTGATAGTTCTGTCAAGTAAACAAAGCCCATTCTACTTTGTTTGTCTGTATCGCTCAGTATGCTTGCCTTTGATGTCAATAGTCATGTTTTGTTCAATGGCGGAGCAAGTACTTGTTGAATTTATATGTTTAAGACAATATTACGAAAAATTGAACAAAAAAAAAGGTGTGGCGTTCACAAATACAAGTTTTATAAAAAGAAAGAATAAACCGACTACTCATGAATTTTCTAATTATATACTCCAATCATCATAAGGGAAATTTCAATTGGCAATTATTGGAAAGCCTTCGTCAAAATTTGGCTGAGGAAGGGCACACCATTGAAGTGAGGGATTTATACAAAATGGATTTTGACCCGGTTCTGCGCACCCAGGATTTTGAGCAGATATCATCAGGAAGTCCCCCTGAAGATATAGTAAGGGAACAAAAGTATGTGAGAGAGTCGGATGTGCTTGTATTTATCTACCCGGTATGGTGGGGAGGGATGCCTGCTGTTGTAAAGGGGTACATCGATAAGGTATTTTCCTGGGGGTTTGCGTATATGTCCAATTCCAATGGGGTTTATCCTCTGCTAACCGGTAAAAAAGCTTTTGTTTTGAGTACCCTGGGGCAATCTCGCGAAGAGTACGAAAAGGGTATGTTTCAGGCCATGAGCAAAGTAAACGAAGAGGGAGTGTTTGGTTTTTGTGGCATCCAGGTTTTGGAGCAGCTTTATTTTCCGTCCATTCACCAGGTCGATAATCAGCAAAAAGAGGATTACATAGAGCAGGCCGTGTTTACCCTGAAAAGCATGGCTGCTATTCCCAAATAATGTTTTTATTTGTACAAGTTTACACATTCCCTGTTTGGCGTCCGTAAGACCTTTCCTTTTTACAGTTTGACTATATGGAGCATAAATACAACGGTCTTCGAAAATTGACTTTGCTGATAGGCAGTACACTTACTGTTATGGCGGGTGCAATTGTTGCGGCCTCCTTGCCATCCATCAATCGCGAATTTTCTGATGTTCCCGGGGTAGAATTGCTTAGCCGGTTGGTGTTGACTTTGCCTGCATTGTTTATGGCGATACTGGCACCCCTGGCAGGGTATTTTATAGATCGAACAGGTCGCAAACAGGTTTTGTTGTATTCACTGATTCTTTACGCAATTGCAGGCACATCCGGGTTGTACCTGGATACTTTACCATTAATCCTTGTGGGAAGGGCTGTGCTGGGTATTGCAGTAGGTGGTATCATTACCGCCATTATTACCCTTATTGGAGACTATTTTCAGGGGGATGAGAGAAGCAGGTTGATGGGAACCCAGGCGGCATTTGCCGGCATGGGAGGTTTGATTTTTATTTCGCTGGGAGGGGTGCTGGCTGATGTACACTGGCGTATGCCATTTATAGTTTATGTGGCATCCCTGGTTGTTTGGGTTATGGCTGTTCTATCAGTGTATGAACCGAAAAGTTTCAGTCAAGCCCAAAGTAGCGAAACCAAAGATTCCAAAGGGGCCGGTAAAATTCCATCCAGGGTGTTTCAGGTATATGCTATTGCCTTATTCTCTGCCATTGTCTTTTATATGATACCTGTGCAGATGCCCTTTATACTTGATTCCATTGAAGGTATTTCTAATGCAGAAACAGGTTTTGCCATTGCTTTTGTCAATGTGGCCTCTGTTACTACTTCGCTCAATTACGGTCGTATCAGGAAGCGTTTGAGTTTTCCGGCCATTTTAGCTATTGTGTATATTGTTGTTTTTGTTGGTTATTTGATTATTAGCCAGGCACAATCTTATTTCACAATGATTGCGGGGATAGCTGTTTCGGGGCTTGGATTTGGGTTAATGCTTCCCAATATCAACTTATGGCTTATTTCGTTAAGCCCGGAAAGCATGCGCGGACGGCTTGTGGGCTATCTCAATATGTCATTATTTTTTGGGATGTTTATTTCACCGGTTGCTATTCAGCCTCTTATAGGTATTAGCAACATCAAGGGAAGTTTTTTACTGATGGGGATTATTATGCTGGTTTTAGCATCACTCTTTGTTGTTTCTTTGATGATAAAAAAAAGGATGCTCCTTAAGCGTAAGGTGCTGCCATGATTGCATGAAACGAGAAGAATGAATTTTGGATTGCTCTCTCCCGTATTTTTCAGGGTCTTATCTCACAAACTCCAGTGGTTGTCCTCTGAAGTCTTGGTCAACTTTACCATTTTGGAAAACAACCTGGCCGTTTATGATGGTATGCGTGGGCGTGGCCCTGAAGGTGTGTCCTTCAAAGGGCGACCACTTGCATTTGTACAGGATGTTTTCATGGTTCACGGTGTAGGGTTTGTCAGGATCCAGGATAACCAGGTCTGCAAAATATCCTTTTCTGATAAAGCCCCTTTTGTAAACCTTAAAACATACTGCCGGGTTGTGGCTCATCCATTGGGCTATAAGGTGAACAGGAAGACTGCGGTCAGTCACAGCGTCAAACATGGCCTGCAGCGAATGTTGAACAAGGGGGCCACCGGAGGGGGCTTTCAGGTAAGGTTGTGATTTTTCTTCCTTCAGGTGGGGGGCGTGGTCAGTTGCCACAACATCCAGTGTTCCGTTAATGATACTTTCCCAAAGTTTCTCCCTGTCCTTTTTGCTTTTTATGGCTGGATTCCACTTGATAAAGTTTCCTTTTGCTGCGTAATCATCATCTGTAAACCAAAGGTGGTGTACACAAACTTCGCCGGTAATTCTTTTTTTCTCAAGGGGGAGGGTGTT
>SL_3KL_010_SEDDRAFT_10002305_pt1 | contig 17478 bp, 14 predicted proteins | sample SodLakKL_010_SED_2_FD_10381 | JGI IMG/M metagenome (IMG submission 10381) | reverse complement strand
TTTTTTAAAAAAAAAGGACATTCTATTACCAATAGAGTGCCCTTTTTCATATTTTGTTTGAGTTCTAGTTAAGATTGTTACTTTCTTTTGCTTTCAGCTAGCTGCATTCTATGGAGAGCTCTTTCGAGTGCGGCTCTTGCCCTGGTAAAGTCGATATCCTCGCGTGCCTCTCTCTCCAGTCTTTTTTTAGCCCTTTCCAGAGCGGTTCTAGCTCTTTCCAGGTCAATGTCCCGTCTTCTTTCAGCAGAATTAGCTAAAATAGTGACTTTGTCAGGACGTGCTTCAGCAAACCCTCCACTTATAAATACTTGTCTTTCCAGACCCTGAGCATCTTCGTATTTTACACTCCCAAGCTTCAGGGTGGTTAGAAATGGAGTATGTCCGATAAGCACACCGAATTCTCCGAGTTCGCCGGGTGCCATGACAATCTTTGCCTCTTCCTGAACAACGACTTTCTCGGGTGTGACAATTTCAACTGTAATATTTCCAGCCATATTGAAGCCTCGTTTTATTTATTCTTGTGACATTTTTTGGGCTTTTTCCACAGCTTCTTCTATTCCGCCTACCATGTAAAAGGCCTGTTCGGGAAGATCATCGTGTTTGCCATCAACAATTTCTTTGAAACCCCGGATGGTGTCTTCGATTTTAACATATTTTCCAGACATTCCGGTAAATGTTTCTGCGACATGGAAAGGTTGGGACAAAAACCTTTGGATTCTTCTGGCCCTTCCAACGGTTACTTTATCTTCATCCGATAATTCTTCCATACCCAATATAGCGATAATATCTTGCAATTCTTTATATTTTTGCAAAATCCGTTGAACTGAGCGGGAAACCAGATAGTGATCTTCGCCGATAAAATTGGCATCAAGTATGCGAGATGTTGAATCCAGGGGGTCAACGGCCGGATAGATGCCCAGTTCGGCAATTTGCCGGGACAACACAACAGTTCCATCCAAGTGAGCAAAAGTCGTGGCCGGTGCCGGGTCTGTCAAGTCGTCAGCGGGTACATAAACGCACTGAACAGCGGTAATGGAACCTTTGTCTGTAGAAGTAATACGTTCCTGGAGTTCCCCAAGGTCAACAGCGAGGGTAGGCTGGTAACCTACAGCTGAAGGCATACGCCCTAAAAGGGCTGATACTTCGGATCCAGCTTGTGTAAAACGGAAGATGTTATCAATAAAGATAAGAACGTCCTGACCTTCCTCATCTCTAAAATATTCTGCCTGAGTCAGACCTGAAAGTGCAACCCTCATTCTAGCCCCGGGTGGTTCTGTCATTTGCCCGTATACAAGAGCTGCTTTGGGAAGAACACCTGAGTCTTTCATTTCGTGATACAGGTCGTTTCCTTCACGAGTACGTTCACCTACGCCTGCAAAAACGGATATACCACCATGCTGCATGGCGATGTTGTGTACCATTTCCATCATGATGACCGTTTTTCCAACGCCAGCGCCTCCGAACATTCCCATTTTTCCACCGCGAGGGAATGGAACAAGCAGATCAATAACTTTGACACCTGTTTCGAGTACGCGGACTGTTACATCCTGTTCCGTAAATTTAGGTGCCGGACGATGGATAGATAATGTTTTTTCATGGCTTACCGGTCCAAGACCATCCACAGGCTTCCCAACGACATTTAACACCCGGCCCAAAGCCGCTTGACCTACAGGCATGGTAATGGGTTTTTCTGTGTTTCTAACTTCCATGCCTCGCACCAAGCCATCGGTAACATCCATGGCAATGGTTCTGACCACGTTATCACCTAGATGCTGAGCCACCTCCACCACCAGGTTGTCTTCCTCATCGTCGATTGCAGGGTTTGTAATCAACAATGCGGTAAGAATTTCCGGGAGTTCTCCCGGTTCGAATTCAACGTCTACAACAGGTCCCATAACCTGTTTGACTAATCCAGTCTTTGCTCCCATTTATGGTCCTCCTATAAGAATAAATGCATATGCAATTTTAAATTCAAGAACTACCCTTTAAGGGCCTCAGCACCGCCCACGATATCCATCAAATCTGCCGTAATGGCAGCCTGACGGGCTTTGTTATAAATAAGTGTCAAGTTCTCTAACATATCATTACATGCCTTTGTCGCATTATCCATGGCGGACATTCTTGCGGCATGCTCACTGGTAGAGGTTTCCAACATGGCACTGTAAAGCTGAACATATACATTTCTGGGTAACATTTGCCCTAGGACTTCATCGGCTGAAGGTTCGCAAATGTGCTCAGGCATGTAGATGGTATCTTTTTCTTCGATTTCTTCTTCTTGTTCAATGGGTGGAATGGGCAATATTTGTTTTAGAACAGGCACTTGCCTTGCGACACTTCTAAATTCGGAATATACTACATATACTTCGTCGTAAGTTCCTGTCAGAAATTCTTCTATCAAAGTGCCGCCCGATATTGAAGCAATATTGAATCCGAATTTCGAACCGATTATTCCCAAGTGCTCGCTGGCAATTGTATAACCGGCCTTTCTGGCCCAGTCTCTTCCCTTTTTTCCGAAGTTGGTCAGTGAAACATCAATTCCCTTTTCAGCGCAGTCTTTTGCAAAACGTGCGGCTTTGTTGATTAGGTTTGAATTGAATCCACCGCATAGCCCTCGGTCTGATGTGCACAACACTATATTGATGTTTTTTATCTCCTCCCGGGGTATTAACAGCGGACTAGCATCTTCGCCTGCCTTTCCAGCAAGATTTCCAAGAACTTCTGCAAATTTTCCCGCGTAAGGTCGAAAACCTTCCATATCGTTTTGCGCACCTCTCAATTTCGAGGCTGCCACCATATTCATGGCTTTGGTAATCTGCTTGGTTTTCTTGACTGCGGATATCTTTAATTGGACGTCTTTTAATTGTGCCATACAACTTTAGCCCTTATCGCTTGAAGCTGTTACATCTTGATTTAAACGACCCGAAAGATGTCAGCTTGTTATATTATGGTGTCCTTAAATTCTTCATCATAAGCATTTAAGGCGTTCCTCATCTTCTCATCCATTTCATCGGTGATCTCTTTCTTTTCCTTGATTTCATCCATGACCTGAGAAAAGCGATCTTCCATGAACTTATATAATCCGGCTTCATATTTTCCGACAACTTCAAGGGGATATTTATCCAAGTATCCTCTGGTACCGGCGAAAAGAATGATAATTTGTTTTTCCAATGGAAGTGGATTGTATTGTGGTTGTTTTAGAATTTCAACCAGTCTTGCCCCCCGGGTCAACTGTCGTTGGGTTGATTTATCGAGGTCACTTCCAAAGGCTGCAAAAGCCTCAAGCTCCCGATATTGGGCCAGATCGAGTCTCAATGTTCCGGCAACCTGCTTCATGGCCTTGGCCTGTGCGGCCCCACCGACTCTGGAAACGGAAAGGCCGACATTGATAGCCGGACGAACACCTGCGAAAAACAAGGCCGGCTCAAGATAAATCTGCCCGTCGGTAATAGAGATAACGTTTGTGGGAATATATGCAGATACGTCACCTGCTTGTGTTTCGATTATAGGCAGGGCAGTCAAGGAACCTGCACCAAGTTCATCATTAAGCTTGGCGGCTCGTTCCAACAATCTTGAATGGTTGTAAAAAATATCACCCGGGTAGGCCTCACGCCCCGGAGGCCGTCTCAGCAGAAGTGAAATTTGTCTGTAAGCAGCCGCCTGTTTGGACAAGTCGTCATAAATAATGAGAGCATGTTTTCCATTGTCCCTGTAATATTCGCCCATGGCGCATCCTGCAAAGGGGGCAATGTACTGAAGCGTTGCCGGGTCACTGGCACAGGCAGCTACCACGGTTGTGTACTCCATGGCCCCATGCTGTTCCAAAACTGCCACAACCTGGGCTACCGTCGATTTTTTAAGTCCCGACGCAACGTAGATACAGTAAACATCCTGCCCTTTCTGACTGATGATTGAATCCACAGCGATGGCCGACTTTCCAACCTGACGGTCTCCAATGATCAACTCCCGCTGACCTCTTCCCACCGGTGTCATGGCGTCTATGGCTTTGAGCCCGGTTAGCATGGATTCATGTACACTTTTTCGGGCAATAACACCTGGCGCGGTCATTTCAACACGCCGTGTCTCTTTTGTATCGATTGGTCCTTTGCCATCCAGGGGTTCCCCGACAGCCGAAACAACGCGTCCGAGGACAGCATCACCCACAGGAACCTGTGCGATTCTTCCGGTGCGTTTAACGATGTCCCCTTCTTTAATGTGTCTGTCTTCGCCCATGATGGCAACACCCACATTGTCCTCTTCCAGGTTCAGAACAACGCCGAGTACGCCTCCGGTGAATTCTACGAGTTCCAAAGCCATTACTTTTTCGAGACCATATACTCTTGAGATACCATCACCGACTGACAATACAATTCCGGTCTCACTCAATTCGACTTTTTTGTCGAAATCTGCAATTTGATCTTTAATTATTTGACTAATTTCTTCTGCTCTTAGTTCCATTATACACTCTCACCCCTTTTTAAAGATTCTCTCATATTGAGTAATTGTGTTTTGATACTTCCGTCCAAAACAAGGTCCCCAATTTTGGTTACGATCCCTCCGATAAGACTCAAATCCTGCTCTACCTGCAAAACTACATCCTTTCCTGTCCTTTTATGTAAAGCCTCGCGTATTCTTTCCACGCTTTCGGAAGAAAGGTCTGTAGCCGAAACCAGATTGACCCTGACTATTCCCTTAAGTTCATCAGCCATTTGATGGAAATAATCGTTAATAATGCCAATAAATTTAATTCGTCCCTTATCGAACAACAAAATCAGAAATGATTCCATAACCTTGGAAACCTCTAATTTTTCGATTAAGACGTTAAGAACTTTTTTTCGCGATTCAATATCGTAAAGAGGATTACTGATTGCTCTTTCAAGCGCCTCATTATCTTTTAGCAGGTCAGCGAATCTCCCGAGTTCTTCTCGATAAATTTCGGTTTGATCATTTTCTTTGCCGATAAGTAAGAGTGCCTTGGCATAACGCCGCGCTATCACTAAGTTTTTCACTATGCCACCACCTTGTTTAAGTATTCGTCGACGAGTCTTTCCTGATCATCGCCTGAGATTTTTTCTTGGATAATTACTTCAGCCCTAGCCATAGCGCTATCAAGAACGTCTTCTTTCAGCCGTATTTTGGCTTTTTCGAACTCGTGTTCGATGTTCTTTTTCGCTTGTGCTTCCAGTTTTACCGCAGCAGTTTCAGCCTCCTGGAGGATTCTTTTCTTGGCATCATTTCCCTGTTTGACATATTCCTCAATGATGTTTTCGGCCTCTTTCTCAAGTCTGGAAATTTTTTCAACATAAGCAGCCAATTCTTGTTCTGCTTGCGTTTTTCTATTTTCAAGGTCTTCCAACTGATCTTTGATGCCTTTGATCCTTGAGCTAAGAACTTTTTTCGTGGGTTTTCGCAGCAAAAGAAACAATGCAATTACAAGTACTGAAAAGTTAAAAATACGGTAGGTATCTGTGACTTGCCATTGCGACGCTGCTGATGCCCCTGTCGCTCCGAACAATAGAAAAACGACCACCAATATCCAGATGAGATTGGTGTTTCTATTTTTCCCATATTGTTGAGATTTCGACTTGCTCTTGCATCGGATAGCAGGAATTTTCATTAGACAGCCCTCCCCAAAATTTTTTCGCCTATTGCCCGCGCAAATGAATCGATTTCTTTTTGTAATGATGCCTGGACCACTTCGGCTTCCTTTGAGATTTTTTCGCGAGCTTCAGCCATATTTGCCTGAGCTTTTTTGTTTATCTCATCAACAATTCTTTTTTCTTCCTGCGTGGCTTCGGCAATCAGGGCATCTTTTTCCTGAAGCCCCCGAGAGCGCGCGTCCTTTATCCCACCAATAAAAGTTTCTTCTTTTTCTTTGGCATCATCCTGAGCAGCAAAGATGTTTTGCTCCAAACCGTTTATTTTTTCTTTTCTCTCCTTTAGCACCTTGCGAATGGGCCTGTAGAGAATTCGATTCAATATCCAAACCAGAAGTAAAAAATTTGCAATCTGGATAACAATCGATCCATCAATTTTAATCATGAAGTGCCTCCATCGTTTTTTGGAAACTCCATCCGTCTTTTTTCAATTCTCTAAAAAACTTCTCCTATAGACTTGAACTCGGGCGGCTTATAACTCAGCCTAAAAAAATTGTCAAAGGTTTTTTTGAAAATTTTAATACTTTCCTAAATTTTACCGGCCAATTTTATTTCTCATATTTTTTTTTCGGGAAAATTTAGTTGCTTACATTTCAATTACTTTGAAAACCGCATACCTTAAAAATTCGGAATCAATCGAACATAAACCGCCGCATACTTATGTTTAACAGCAGACCCAAAGACACCATTGTTGTAAACATCGAGGATCCGCCATAGCTAATCAGGGGCAGCGGAGCACCTACTACAGGCATCAATCCCATGACCATACCGACATTAATAAAAACCTGAAAAAATATCATGGCGGTAATACCCACAGCCAGCATAGTACCAAAAGGATCCTGGGATCGATGAGCTATTTTCAAGCCCTTTAAAATTATTATGAAAAACAGTAAAAGGAAAAATGCGCCTCCAACAAAGCCCCATTCCTCCGCCAAAACCGAAAAGATAAAATCGGTATGCTGCTCAGGTAAAAATGATAAGGCGTTCTGGGTGCCTTCCAGGTACCCTTTACCGGTAATCATACCCGAACCAATGGCAATTTTTGACTGGATGACATGATAGCCGGCCCCTAAAGGATCACGATCCGGGTTCAAAAAGTTCAGTATCCGTTTTTGTTGGTATTCTTTTAAAAGGCACCATGCCACAGGAGTGCATACGAATCCCGCTGCTGCAATGGATATTAAGGTTTTTCGTTTTATTTTGACAAAAACTGTCATGGCAACAGCTATAAATCCCAAGAGGAGTGCTGATCCCAGATCGGGCTGCTTAACGATCAGTATAAAAGGGATAGCGGTGTATATCAAAGGCAGAAGAAGTTCCCCAAAGCCCAAACCCCTGGGATTACCGAAGCTTGAATAATATTTTGCCAGAATAACAATAATTGAAAGCTTTGCAAATTCAGAAGGCTGGATCGACAATGTTCCTAACACCAACCATCGTTTAGAGCCAGCAACATATTTTCCGGAGACCAAAACAGCGATCAACAAAAGAATACAAAAAACATACAGCAAGCCGGCCCATTGATTCAACCGCTTATAATTTATAGTAAAGGCGATGGTCATCAATACCAGCCCTATACAAACCCAGGTAATCTGCCTGATATACAGGGCTTTGTTAAGTTCGGCGGAAGATGTTACCAAGGCACTATAGAGTATCAGCAGTCCCAAAAAAGCCAAAAAGAGGATAATAACCAAAAGGCCCCAGTCAAAGTTTTTTATAAGCCGCCTGTCTATCAATTTTTGATCGACTCCAGGTAGTTTTGGATCAGTTGCTGTGCAATGGGTGCCGCCGTCGAGGACCCCTGTTCTCCATGTTCAACAATTACAGTTACAGCGATTGTGGGGCTCTCAGAGGGCGCATATGCGACAAAGAGCGCATGGTTTTTGAAGTGGTGGGGTATTTCAGATTCTTTAAAAGACTCACTTCTTTTTCGCCCAACAACTTGTGCTGTTCCGGTTTTTCCGCTCATGAATTCCTCATGCTTCAGCCTGGCAATCCTCCCTGTCCCTCGACCGGAGTTAACCACTTCCCAGAGACCTTTGCGAACAATGTCTATATTTTTTTGGCTGACAGGCAGTTTTCCTATGATCTGTGGTTTGGATTCAAGCAGGACATTTCCCTCTGCAGTTTCCACCTGTTTTAAAATCTGCGGTTTATAAAGGGTTCCACCGTTTGCGATAGATGAAACCATTACCAGCAGCTGCAAAGGCGTTGTGAGATTATATCCCTGCCCAATGGCCACTGACAATGTCTCACCTTTCTGCCAGGCAATCCCTGTTCTTTTTCTTTTCCAACTGGCTGTCGGCACAAGGCCCCTGGCTTCATGGTCTAAATCGATACCGGTTAGTTCTCCCAAACCAAATGCTCTAGCATACCATGCAAGACGGTCGACTCCGAGTTTCAAACCGAGCTGGTAAAAAAAAACATCACAGGATTCGGCTAAAGCCTTATAGATATCAACCTCACCGTGCCCCCCTTTTTTCCAACATCTGAAATCGCGATCTCCAAAACGATAAAATCCGGGACAAAAGATGGTGTTTGTATCATCAATGATACCTTCCTCCAAACCTGCAACAGCCGCAACGATTTTATAAATCGATGCCGGAGGGTATNCTGCTTGTATAGCTTTGTTTTCCATGGCTCTAAAAGGATTGGAAATGATTTTCTGCCATTGTTTTTGGGACAAACCCCCGACGAAAACATTGGGATCAAATGCAGGACTATTGGCCATGGCAAGAATATGACCGTTGTTGGGATCCATTGCCACGACAGCCCCAGGCCTATTGTCTAGAAGTTCTTCTGCTTTTTCCTGCAGCAAATGGTTTATGGTTAAATATATGTTATTTCCCGGTTGAGCTTCTACGGTTTCCAAAACCCGATAAACTTGTCCGATGGCATTGACCTCCACCTGACGTCCCCCCCGTTTTCCTCTAAGAAATTTTTCATAACTTTTTTCAACACCAAACTTGCCGATCAGATCTCCGCTTTTGTATTGGTCATAATGGTAATTTCCGAGTTCTTTTAAATTAATCTCTCCCAAATAGCCGATAAGGTGGGCAGCACTTTTCTCCCTGATGTAATGCCTGCGAATTTTCACATCAATCACTATTCCGGGCAGATCAAATCTGCTTACTTCAATGGCGGCAAGTAAGTCCCGACCAATATCCGGCTTGAGCAATATTGTTTCGTAAGGTGATACGGACTTGGCATTGGCAATTTTTTCCCTGATTTCTTCTTCTGTCACGTTAATTGTTCCGGCCAATTTGGTGATAGTCTCCTCCAAAGGCCGTGCATCTTTTAAAATAATGCCAAGGTCGAAAGAAGGTCGATTATCAACCATGATTCTCCCGTTTTGATCAAAAATCAAGCCCCTGGGAGGATCAATACTTTGAAGTCTGATGCGGTTATTTTCCGATAATTTTCGAAATTTTTCCCCTTCAACAATTTGCAGATAAAACAGCCGAAATAAAAGCATACAAAAAGCTGCCACAAGAATAAAAACAGCCCCTGTCAACCGCTGTTTGTACCAATTACTGTCCGAAGAATTTAGATACTTTTTCAAAATATAGGGCTTTCCATTTGACCTGAAAATTTTTAACAAGTATCAGAAGCAGAGGCCCCAGAATTGAGCCCCACAGAACTTGTACCATTATCAACCTGAATGTGTCATGATGAAAATAGAAGCTTTTTTCGAATAAAGCCATCACGCCCATAATCAAAATATTTTGGCAAATGATTACGAAAGCAATAATTGCGGGTATCAAAACAAGGTTGGCCGTGTGTAAGTATTTGGTAATCCATCGTATACCAATAAAAAGCCAAAGATATACGGTTATATATAAACCAAAAGGACTGCTTGAAATACTGTCCATCAAAATACCCATCAATATTACGAAAATGCCACTTTCCTTGATGGGTCGATAAATAGCTGTATATACGACAAAAACAACCATTATATCGAAAAAATCTGCAAAAAAACCGATTCTTGGGGCAACAGATGTCTGAAACAAAAGAAAAGCAATAATTACAAATACGTTAAAAAAATAAGCCATTAAGGCCTCTCGTAGTCCTTCTCATTTGTGAATAAGATAACTATTACTTCTTCGAGTTTTTCAAAATCGACAAATGGAATAACTGCAATTTCCTGAAAAATGCTTGAGTTTTTCTTTACTGCGCTATGCACCCTGCCAACTCTCAATCCTTTTGGAAAAACACCGTCCAAACCCGAAGAAATAACGATATCTCCCTCATTAATGTCATATTTTCCCAGGACATAATGAAAAGAAAATCGTTCTGTTGAAGAGCCCCTGATAATTCCTCTTGCGCGGGTTTTTTGGACAAGTGAATCAATAGCACTATTTCTGTCAGTAAGCAGCAATACTTTTGCATAGCGATCGGTTACCTCGATGATTTGTCCTATAACCCCATCGGGAACCACCACGGGAAATCCCTTTTTTATACCATGGGAAAATCCTTTGTTGATTACAATGCTTTGAAACCAAGGGGAAGGATCCATAGCGATGACCTGCGCGGCAAGAGTGGGATGATTTATCGTTGGTTGAAAATTCAAAATATTTTTGAGTCTGAGATTTGAAAGCCTCGCTTCTATACATTCGTTGTTTTTTTCTATATACTTGCTGAGTTCCCTTTTAAGTTCCTCGTTTTCTTTGGCTACAGATACGAGAAAAAAATAATGTTTCCATAGATTTTGAGCAAACCGGATAATTGTATCCAGGCCGTTTTGAAAAGGGGCTATAACGGCAATCAAATATCGTCCGGGACCGTTGGAATGTTCTTGGGATAACGCTTCTGTAGAATAGTATTGCCGTCCTGATATGAGTAATGCAATTCCGTTAAAAAGAAGCAAAAGTACCAGGCTGACAATGATCACCAATTTTTTTGAAAACATTTAAGTTATGTGATCGTAACCTGTTTTAGTATTTCTATATTGTCAAGTGCCATACCTGAACCACGAGCAACAGTTGATAGTGGGTCATCAGTCACTGTAACGGGCAGACCGCTTTCTTCTCTTAGCAATCTGTCAAAATTTTTCAAAAGTGCCCCGCCACCGGTCAATACAATTCCGCGATCAACAATATCTCCGGCCAATTCCGGAGGGGTTTGCTCCAATGCCATTTTTACAGTCTCCACAATGGCATCTATTTGTTCCGATATGGCCTCTCGAATCTCTTCTGAGTCAATAGCTAAAATCTTGGGAATTCCGGAGACCAAATCTCGCCCCTTGACTTCGAGGGTTGCAATATTATCGGGATCAGGATATGCATTACCGATAGTTGTTTTAATGATTTCCGAGGTCCTCTCACCGATCAGAAGATTGTATTTCCTTTTAATGTATTGCATGATCGCCGCATCCATTTTGTCGCCGGCTACCCGAAGTGATCTGCTGTAAACAATACCGGCCAGGGAAATAACGGCAACTTCAGTGGTTCCTCCCCCAATATCAACAATTAAATTACATGTAGGTTCAGTAATAGGTAATCCGGCACCAATAGCTGCTGCCATGGGTTCTTCGATTAAAAAAACCTCTCTTGCGCCAGCTGATTCCGCGGATTCTTTCACAGCCCTTTTTTCTACCTGGGTAATACCGGATGGAACCGCCACGATGATCCTCGGTCTGACTAAAGTTCTCCGATTGTGGACCTTGTGAATAAAATGCCTGAGCATGGCCTCTGTTATTTCAAAATCGGCGATGACGCCATCCCGCAGCGGTCTGATGGCAACAATGTTTCCGGGTGTTCGCCCAAGCATGTTCTTGGCCTCTAAGCCAACAGCGAGAACTTTATTCTTCATTCGGTTGTCCGTACGGACAGCCACCACTGAAGGCTCTCCTAAAACAATCCCCTTACCTTTGACATAGACAAGAGTGTTGGCCGTTCCTAAATCAATAGCTAAATCATTAGAAAACAGACCTAAAAAAGAGTCAATAAAGTTTCCCATTTCGCCTCATTAATTCCGATAAGCGGGCCCTGTTGTTAAAAAATCCCGGCTTCTGAAGATTTCCGGATTCAATCCCCGGAAAACCCCCTTTTTCTCAATAGTCCTTTGGGCGATAGGTAACAAAAATAACGCTACTTGACAAGCACAATTTATTAAGAAGATGATTTATAGTAAAATAATTTTCTCCCCATTCCGTTATAATCAGAACATCTTGTTTGGAAATCATAAAATTTGGTAAGGTAGCATTATGTTTTCACCTGGTTTCCAAAATTTGACGCATGATGGCATCATGCAGGATGGGCCTGAAATTTTTGAGTTTATGATTTTTTCGGTCCGGATGTATTCTGTTTGTCAATAAAACAATAACAATGGAGCGCTGAAGGTCTATCCAAAACGAAGTGCCTGTAAATCCAAGGTGACCTGCACTTAAAGGAGAAAAAAGGTGCCCGGCACTGGAATTCTTTTGGGAAGGCATATCGAAGCCCAGGGTTCTGTGTGATTTTTTATATGGGCACAGAAATTTTTTGACCAGTTCGCAGGAAAAAAGCCCTTTGAAACAAGGATCTTTGAAAGTTTCAATCAAGTGTTCCAGAAGGCGATAAACATCTTTGGCAGTACCAAACAAACCTGCATGGCCTCCGGTGCCTCCTGTCACAAATGCATTTTCATCGTGAACAAAACCTTCCATTAAAGTTTTTCTCCACGGACAAATTTCCGTGGCTGCATATTCGACCATTTTTCTCTCTCTCCGAACATCCTGGAAAAAGAGGTTATTTAAACCCAGGGGATCAAAAACTTTATCTTTGACGTATCGATCGAGTGAACAGTCGACAACGCGCTCTACTGCCCATTCAAGGATCATAAATCCCAGGTCGCTGTACAGCGTTTTTTCTCCGGCTGCATGTTTTAAGGGAACATTTACCAACATTTGTCTTAAGCGGGCTTTTCTTTCGTTAAAAGGATACTTTTCCAGGCACTTAAAAAAAGGTTGATAATCCGGAAAACCTCCAGTATGGGACAGCAAATGGTCAATTTGTATATCTTTTTTTTCTGAATTTCCAAACTCCGGCAGTATTGCAGACAAAGAATCTTCAATGCCAAGTTTTTGATCCGTAATCAGTGCCATAAGCGATGTTGCAGTAGCAAGAGGCTTTGTTAAGGAGGCCAGATCAAAAACCGTATCGTGGGTTACGGGTGTATTGTCAAAAACATTTGCAATACCGTATGCCCTGTGAAAAAGTATGGAGCCGTTTTTGGAAAACAGCAAAATGGCACCGGGAAAGATAAAATTATCTATCGCCTTTTGCATGAGTTTGTGGATGCAGTCAAAAGATTTTTGTTTAAAATTTACGCCTTCCAAACGCCGGCCCGTATTTTTATCGTAAAAAATTGTTCCACTGGCCTTATCATGCTCTGGAATTGTCGACGGACAATGGTAGCATAAATATTTTTCATCCGCATTCAATGTTGCCTTTAAACCAACAGGCAAGGTCATATTTTTCTTTTGATGCCCTATAGAAATTCCCGCCAAAATGGGAAAATTAAAGTCGGAAAAAAGGTCTTCAAAAATTTTTATGATGTCGCCCATTTTTCCACATTCAAAGAAGCTGCCTAAAATCATCCCCGATAAGTTATCAAAGCAGCCGGCCATTTTCATATGGGTCAGCATCCTGTCTATACGATACGGTGATTCTTTGCAATCTTCCAAAAAAAGGATATGGCCGCTAAAAGATGCTTCAAAAGGTGTTCCCACCAAATGGCACAATGTGGTCAGGTTTCCCCCTGTTACCGGACCTTTTGCCAATCCCGGCTTTACCACAATGGATTTCGGCTCAATAATGGATAACACTTTTTGTGAAGTGAGCACTGAGAAGAGTGCCTTGATTGTTTCTTGATCCGTATCGGCCAGGCTTGTAATCGTAGGCCCGTGAAATGTCACCAGTCCGCATTTTTCATAAAATGTGGTTAATAAGGCGGAGATATCGCTGAAACCGATAAATATTTTGGGATTTTCACGCACACTGTCGTAATCAATTTTATTTAAAATACGAGCAGATCCATAGCCTCCCCTGGCGCACATAACGGCCTTGATTTGAGGCAATTTAAAAAGATCATTTAAAAGGTCCGCACGGTGACTGTCATCTCCGGCCAGATATCCTTTTGAAGCAAAAAGTCCGGGCGGTATAAAAACTTCAAAGCCCATTGACTTCAAAATGCCTAATCCCAGGTTAAATTCATCTTTGTCAAACGGGCTCGCCGGCGCTAAAACTGCAACAACATCGCCCGGTATCAAAGAAAGCGGAGTTATTATAGATTTTTTTTTCATATCTATTTGTTGTAAACATGGAATACTTTTAATACCCCCAAATCCGTCATAATCAGAATTTTTTATACCAGCAAGAAAAAATACCACATAGGAGCTTGACACACAAACTCAAAAAATGTATAGGTGTTTTTTTATGTCGGGGCGTAGCGCAGACTGGTAGCGCACTTGAATGGGGTTCAAGGGGTCGGAGGTTCAAATCCTCTCGCCCCGACCAATAAAAATCAACAGGTATTTTCCCTCCGGACCTACGTGAGCATCATCAGCTTTTCCGGGTTTTCGAGCGCGGAAACAATTTTGTTCATAAAACGGGCCGCATCGGCGCCATCTGCGATACGATGATCGAATCTCAGTGTCAGAGGCAGAAGTAACCTTTTCTTTATCCGGTAATTTTCCTTATCCTTAAACACCACGGGCTGGAATCTGGCTCTGGATATACTGAGAACAGCTGCCTGATGAGGCTGGATAATAGGCATAAATCCGGTTCCACCCATGGAGCCGACATTGATGATGGTAAATGATCCACCGCTCATGCCTTTTGAGTCGATTTTTCCTTTACGTGCCTTGTCGGCGAGAGCTGGAAATTCCATGGCCAGATCAGTGATCGTTTTTCGATCAATATTACGGATTACGGGAATAAGCAGGCCCTGATCGGTATCCACACCAAGACCGATGTGATAGTACCGCTTGAGGATAATTTCCTTTTTTTCCATATCGATACTGGCATTAAATCCGGGATGTGACTTTAAAGCGGCAACAGCCGCTTTGATAACGAATACGCTGAGGGTAAGCACACCACCCTCATTTTCAATCCCGGCTTTGTGATTACGGCGAAAGATTTCCAGCTCGCTAATGTCTGCAATGTCCTGGTAGTTAGCATGGGGAATTTCGGACCAGGAAAGCTGCATGTTTTTTGCAGTGGTCAGCCTGGCCGGCTGAAGAGCAACTCGCTCCACCTCCCCCCACTGGCTGAAATCCGGCAGTGCAGGCTTTTTGATGGCAAGCGGAGCCGGCAATTCTTCTTTCTCTTCCCTTTCTTCTTTCTCTTCCCTTTCTTCTTTCTCTTCCCTTTCTTCTTTCTCTTCTCTCTCTTCTCTCTTTTCTCTTTCTTCTCTCTTTTCTCTTTCTTCTCTCTTTTCTCTTTCTTCTCTCTTTTCTGGGGGCATTTCCTTTTCTTCGGGTGGTTTTTCTTTTTCCATTTCCAGGATCTTTTCCTCTCCCGTTTCTTCAACGATCAATTTGCCGATAACGAGTTTTTTTAACTCAACAAGGGAGAAAACGGTTACACCCGCAGCCAGGGGGTAAATCCAGTAAGAATATGTTATAGGTGCGGTGTCAAAGAATTCATTCATAAAAGGAGCATAGACAAAAGCCAACTGTAACAATATAAGAGTAAAGGCAGCGGTAAATGCGCATTTATTATTAAAAAATCCCCTTCCTAAACTAAAATGGTGAATTTTTCGACAAGCGAAAAGATAAAACAAATGACCCGTCACAAGTGTATTAACGGCGAGGGTCCTGGATTCAGCCTCTCCAACTCCAAGATATAGCATGTAATTAAAAACGAAAAAAGTAAGGCCTCCGCTGAGCAGAGATACAAAAATGATTCTAAAAACAAAATCCTTTCCTAAAATTGGCTCATCGGGTTCTCGTGGGGGGCGCCTCATAACATCTTCTTCCATGGGCTCGCACGTTAACGCCAATGCCAGAGTGACCGCCGAAACCATGTTTACCCACAGGATCTGCACAGGGGTGATAGGCATGACTATTCCGAGCAAAATAGCAGCCATTAAAACCAAGGCTTCCGCCCCATTTGCCGGAAGAAGAAAAAGTAATGTTTTACGAATATTGTCATATACCGTGCGACCTTCTTCAATGGCACTCACAATGGAGGCAAAATTATCATCCACCAGTACCATTTCTGAAGCATCTTTGGATACCTCAGTGCCTTTAATGCCCATGGCAATACCGATATTTGCCTTTTTCAGTGCCGGGGCATCGTTTACGCCATCGCCGGTCATGGCGCAAAGCAGGCCATTTTCCTGCAAAGCCGTCACCAGGCGAAGTTTGTGTGCGGGACTGGTACGGGCATATACATCATATTTCATGGCTACTTCTCTTAACTCTTCATCGCTCATATCCTCCAATTCTTTACCGGAGATTGCTTTTTCCCCGTCTCCGATCCCCATTTGTTTCCCTATGGCTTGTAATAAGGTGATCTCCGGTGATCATTTTTACTTTTATTCCCGCCTTTTTGCATTCTTTAACGGCTTCAATGGCTTGTTTTCGGGGTGGGTCTATGATTCCGATTACACCAAGAAATATTTTATTTTTTTCAATGTGATCTTTTTCCAACTCTTTTCGGTTTTTGTCAGTTTTACTGAAAGCTGCTCCTAAAAGTCGTTGTCCCTGTGCGGCAACTTGAGTCATTACCTTTTCCCAATAGTCGTTATCCAGATCTTCTTCACCATCAGGGGTATATTGTTTGGTGCACATTTCCAGTATTCTTTCAGGAGCGCCTGTCATAAACACAAAAACCTCGTCATCAATCTTATTGAGTGTCGCAAGGTATTTGTGATCTGATGCAAAAGGGATACTGTCTATACGTTCGGGTTTAAAATCTTTCAGGCCGGCCTTATAACTTAGCGTCAACAAAGCCCCTTCAGTTGGAGTTCCTGTAAGTATCCAGTTACCATCTTCATCTTTGCTGATCTCAGAATCGTTGTTGACCCTGATAGTTTTCAACAATTTCCATAACACTCTATCCTCTTCGGGGTCAATTTCCTGACCATCGTGAAGAATATTGCCTTCCGGCTTGTATCCTGCTCCCTCCACCTCATATTCTTTATGGGCTGTAACGATGGTTTTTGCTGTCATTTCGTTTCGGGTCAGAGTACCCGTTTTATCAACACAGATTACATTGACCGAGCCAAGAGTCTCTACTGATGGAAGACGGCGAATGATGGAATTTCTGGCTGCCATTCGCCGCAGCCCAAAAGCCAGTGCAATGGTTATGATGGCCGGCAAACCCTCAGGGATAGAAGCCACTATCAGGCTGATAGATGCCATGAGAAGCTCCATGACGGTATAATCCCTGAAAAAATATCCAAACGCAAAAAACAAACTTGTAAATAAAATAATAACCACAGCCAGCCACTTGCCGAATCTTTCAATTTTTTGCAGCAACGGAGTAGTAATTTCTTCAACATCCGATACCATCTGCTTTATTTTTCCAATTTCGGTCTGTGTTCCTGTGGCGATAACAACCCCGTTGGCCTTTCCATAAGTTACCACTGTTCCGGAAAATGCCATGCAAAGCTGATCTCCGATTATGGCATCTTGCTCAACAGGTTCAGCACTTTTTTCCACACTTGTTGATTCTCCGGTGAGCGGGGATTCTTCTGTCCTTAAATCCTTGGACTTAAAGAGGCGTAAATCTGCAGGAACCTTATCTCCCGATTCAACTATGACAATGTCACCGGGGACAAGGTCCTGGGCATCAATGGTCTTTTTTTCTCCATTTCTTATCACCGTGGCTTCCAA
>SL_3KL_010_SEDDRAFT_10002304_pt1 | contig 17483 bp, 12 predicted proteins | sample SodLakKL_010_SED_2_FD_10381 | JGI IMG/M metagenome (IMG submission 10381) | reverse complement strand
AACGACCGAGGCGGGCCCCTGCCGCCCCAACCCGAACGGGGAAGGGGGGTTGCGGCCCTGGCCCTGGATCTTCGTTGGCCCGCTTCACCGATGCTACCGCAACGCTTTCAGCGACCCGCCTCGACCAGGACACCCACGCGCAAAGCGCGTGGGTCGCGCAAGACCCCTTCCCGGCGGCCCCTCTACTTCTTCAACGGCCTTCTAAAGCGTTCCCGGAGCAGGGGTTCTGCGATCCGGTGCCCGCCGGGATGCTTCTCCACCTGGAAGGGGATCTCCTCCCGGTCGAGCCACCTCTCCTCCCATTCCTCGTCGTCGCGGTTGCGAAGCTGGTCCTGCTTGCCCCGGACCAGGACCAGCTCGGAAAGCGCGCGGAAACGGCCGGCGGACCCACTGGGAAGATCCCGGGGGAGGGCCGCCCCCCAGAGGACGAGACGAGTATCGGCCCAGCNCTCCACTGCCTCCCCGCCGGCACCCAGTGCCACCCAGCGGGCAGCGGTGTGCACACCCTGGGAGAAGCCCAGCACCGTGAGGCGGGTGCCGGGTCCAGCGAACCGGNCCCGGACCCGATCCAGATAGGCCACGTAGTCCCGGATCTCCATTTCCCGATCCTCCCGGGTCATCCAGGAGGCGCCCACTGGGTCGGCGGAGCGATGAGGACCCGGGGCTCCCTCCAGGTAGAATCGGGAATGCCCCTCCGGGGCGACGACAAGGCGGTTCGGACCGGCCAGCCCCCGGAAGGGACGAAGGAATCGCCGAGCCAGTTGCCGGTAGCCGTGGAGGACGATCCAGAGTTCTTCCACGGACCGTTCGGACGGGGACCCTTCGGAGCCTGGGGTGGGCCCGACCAGGGCCAGGCGAGCCTGTCGCGGAACCTCGAGATGGACCTCCCGGATGGCTTCCGAACCGGGAGTTTCGGGACCCGAACTCTCGGGACCCGGGGCAGAAGGTCCGGGATCAGGGAGGCCGTGGGACGGCATTCCATCCGTCATGGCGGCGCTCCAGGGAGGACCCAGTCGTGGGCCCCCATCCACCCTGCCCCCGTCCAGCCCAGGAATCCAAGGTGGACGAGGAGGAAGAGGAGGAGGGCCGCCCGTGGCCAGGGGGCCTCTTCCATCCGGAGGTTCCGGACCACCAGGTAGAGAGGGATGACGATGAGCCATCCATACCGGGGAAGAAGGAAGCCGGCCAGGAGGGGGAAGGTGTCAAGCATGATGGATTCCCGTGCCGCCCCTCCCAGGACGCCCCGGACGAAGACCCGAGTCGTGAGGGGGACCAGGACCATCACGTAGGGGAAAATCAGAAGGGCGTTGATGAAGAAGAGACCACCCCGGGTGGTCTCGATCCAGCGCTCTCCGCTCCCCGCCTCGCTCTCCTGCAGCGGGGGTGGCAAGGGATCACCCCCGGTGTCAGTTCGATCCATGCCACCCCTCCGATTCCATGACGCCAATGAGGACCCGGTCGATTCGGCGGAGCCGATCCGTTTCCCGGGGCAGGGCAAGGAACTCCTGTTGCCAGGCCGGATCCAGATAGATCCATGCCGCAATGCGGAAGGACGCCTCTCGATTGGCGTCGAGTTCCAGCTCCGGAGCCCCGACCTCCGGGTCCGAGGGGCCAAAGCGATCCAGAACCTTGACGAAGAGGTCCAGGGACCGCCTCCGGTTTCGGACCAACTCCTCGGGATCCCCCGGTTCTTCGTCGGAGAGATCGGAAACCACCGCCTCGTAGTAGGGGGTGTCCGATTCCACCCCGTCCTCGATGCAAAATCGCTCCCTACCGTGGGCCAGGAGGAGGGAGCGGCCGTCGGGAAGGATCCGGAATTCCCCGATCTCCGCCACCGTTCCCACCCGTCCCGGTTCCATCTGGAAAGGCCCCATTTGATCCGGATCATGGTACAGGAGCCCGAACTTCCGATCGAACTCCAGACATCGCGCCACCATCTGCCGGTAGCGGGGCTCGAAGATGTGGAGGGGCATCACCGAGTCGGGGAATAGGACCACCGGCAGCGGAAAGAGGGGGAGGCGACGCATAGTTGGGACCGGGAGGGGCGGCGAACAAGCTGGACACCGGAAAGAGAGACCCTCGTCCCCGTCCTCCGTTCCCTGCGGGGCGGAGGCGCGAGGGCACGAGGAGGACAGGGACGGTCATCAGGTCCCACCCCGACGGAATCCGAGGGGGCACAAGCCCTGGAGCCGGGTCAGGAGACGGCTGGGAATGGCTCCAGGGCGAGGCTGCCGCGAGGCCTCTGAAGGTGTATCCGACTTCTCAGATGGCGTCGGAAATGGAGGTGAAGGCGAAATCCCGGACCTTCAGGGGAGGCACCCAGACCGCCGGGGTCACACCGGCGGACTCCCCGGAGGAGATCCGTACCGGAGTTCCCATCATCTCGATGTTGTTCAACATGAAGATGGGGGTCTCGTTCCATCGGAGGTTCTTCACCGGATGGGTGATCCGGCCGTTTTCGATCAGGAAGGTCCCGTCCCGGGTGAGTCCGGTGAAGAGAATGGTCCGGGGATCCACGCCCCGGATGTACCAGAACCGGGTGAGAAGGAGGCCGCGCTCCGTGGAGGCGATCATCTCCTCGAGGGTGTCAGACCCCCCGGACATATACCATCCGGAAGGAAATCCAGTGGGCTCGCGGCCCTGCCGATCTGCCCAGTAGCGATCGTAGTTCAGTTCGCGCAGGACGCCGTCCTCCACCCAGACGTGGCGACGATTGGGAAGCCCCTCTCCATTGAAGGGCGTGGAGTGGATACGGGGATCAAGGGGGTCGGAGTAGATGGTCACCCGCTCATCCACAAACTGCTGGCCGATCTTGTTGCCTCCCCCCGGGGCGGAGAAGAAGGAGCGACCTTCGTCCGCGGCCCGCGCACCGAACTGGTTCACCATGAGGTTGACCATGTTGCCCACCGCCGTGGGCTCCATCACCACCGTCCACCTTCCCGGCTCCACATCCCGGGGCTCCCGGGACTGGATGGCCTTCTGAACCGCGATGGCCCCCAACTCACCTGCGCTCAGTTCGGGCCAATCGTTGGTGGCTGACCCTGCCCACCCAGATCCGGTGCCGTCCTCGGTCCGCACCGTGGTGGTGAAGTTCACCCGCGAGTCGGTGGAGTAGGCGAAGAGCCCTGCGGAGGTGGCCACGCAGCTGGCCCCGGAGCGGTGGGCCAGAAAGCCTGTTGAGATCAGCTCCTCTGCCACGGCCTGCTCGGTGACCTGGGTGATGGCCCGGGCTCGCTCTTCCGGCTCCAGGTTCGACGTGCTCTCGTAGAAGGAGCGGCTCTCGGGGTATTCCTGCGGCCCCAGCTCCCCCAGGTACTCCGGGTCGTCCGGAGCCAGACGGGCCAGCTCCTCCGAGGTTCGCACCACCTGCTCCAGGGAGTCATCATCGAAGCGATTGGTGGTGGACGACGCAACCTTCTGGCCGAAGGCGCTGCTCACCGTGAGGGTGGTGTTCAGGATGTCGCCGGATGTGCTCATCTGGTTCTGGGCAAACCGGGTGTTTCCGTCCACCGCACTATTCAGGTTCAATCGGCACTGGTCCGCCCTGGAAAAGGAGAGGACCCGCTCACTGATCCGTCGGGCTTCGGCTTCGCTGAGAAATCGGCTCTCGGCCATGATTCAGACACTCCTCGCGGTATTGATGACCGTGACACTCCGGTGCCGGGTNGCNGGACACCCATGGGAGATGGCGTTGGACTGGGCGGGCTGCCCCTTGCCGTCTCCGAAGGCCCCGCCCGTGAAGTAGGTGCCCTCGCCTCCCGCCAGGTCCATGGCGTTCCAGAACTCCGGCGTTCGGATCTGGTAGGCGACGTCCTTCATCATTCCCCCGATGCGCCCGTTGCGGATCTCCCGGAAGACCTGGCCCCCGAACTGGGCGTTGTAGCGCTGCTGATCGATGGAAAAGGAGCCCGACCCGTCGATGAGGATTCCCCGTTCGATCCCCTCCGCCAGTTCCTCGACGCTCACGTCCCGGTCCGGATAGGGGAGGAGGTTGATGTTGGGCATCCGCTGGAACTGGACATCCGCCCAGGATTGGGCATAGGAATTCCCGTGGGAGCGAGCTTCGCGTCCCTGGCTGCGGTACCAGTCCTCCAGCCAGAGGGCCTGCTCCCGCGTGGTCTGCAGGTCGTTCAGGATTCCGTCCCTCACGATGTGGTAGTCCTGGGGCGCCACCCCCTCGTCATCCCATCCCACGGTGGAGAGCCCACCCGGGGTGGACCGCTCGCCCACCACGTTCATCCAGTCGGGCCCGTAACGGAACCGGCCCAGGTAGTCCTCCAAGGGCCAGATGAACGACGTTCCGGCGTAGTTGGCTTCGTATCCGAAGATCCGATCCAGCTCGGTGGGGTGGGCGATGGCTTCGTGAAGGGTGAGCCAGAGGTGGGTGGGGAGGAGAACGAGATCATACTGCCCCGGGTCCACGGAGGGGGCGGCAAGCTTCTCCACCGCCTCCTCTGCAAAGCGAGGAGCCCATCCAACCAGATCCGAGTCCACCACGTGCTCGTACCCCAGGCCCATGGGGGCGATGTCAGTGGAACTCCGGGACTGGAAGTCCGAATTGTCCGCCGATACCGCCGTCACGTTCATGGAGGGAAGGCAACGGAAGATGGTCTGGTCCGTCACCACGCCGTCGGTGTTGGCAAAGAACTTGTCCTCCCTCAGGAAAAACATTGAGGAATTCACGAACCTCACCCCCGCCACCGCCAGCGCCGCCTCGTTGGCCTGGAAGAGGTGCGCCACCTTCTCCTCGATGGGGATCTCGAAGGGGTCCGTGCGGATGGGGCTCCGCCACACGCCGTCCGTCTCGATGTCGTAGGGAGCCAGTTCCACCGGCCGCCGCTGGGCCACTCGGTTGGCCCGGGCCTGGGCCACCGCCACCCGGGCCACTCGCTCCACTTCGTCGGGGGTCACCACACCGCTGGCGGCGAAACCCCATGTCCCCTCCAACAGGACCCGGATGCCGAAGCCCGAGGTGATGTTGTCGGAGACCCCCAGGATCTGGCGCTCCCGGGTGGAGATCCCCTGGTTCCGGTTCGTATTGATCCGCACGTCGGCATAATCGGCGCCGGCACCCTGGGCCGCGTTCAGGGCCCGCATGGCCAGTGCGCGACGCTCTTCGTCCACCACCGGCGAAAACGCCGAGGGGGTGAGGATGCCATGGAGGGACTCGGGCCGCCCCACGATGGTCAGCCCTGCTGCCGCCACAGCCGTGTGCTTCAGGAATTCTCGTCGCTTCATCCGGAACCTTCCCCCCGACCCGAGGGCCGGTCCAGGTGTGATGTTCGCTGTATGCAGGTACCCGGATGCGCCGCACCCGGATCCTCCCCGCAATGTGGAAACCTACGGAGGGTCGGGCAAGGCGGCGCCCAAGCGGTATCAAGACTGCGTCAAGGTGCGTCCCGCTCCGCCCCCCCTCAGCGTGCGTCCATGCGGTGAAGGGCCCAGGAAGCCCCTGAGAGAGCCGCCAGGAGTAGGAACCCGGAGACGAGAAGGGGGGTGGGCCAGCCCCGGAAGGGGGACGGAGAGGCCGGGGAACCCTCGGCCCATGAATACACTCCGCCTCCGGGAGAGGAAACAGCCAAACGGGCCAGGCGCACCCCGGGATCCGGCTCGGGCGCTTCACTGTGCAGGGTCCGCACGGCCACCAACGAACCCGCCGCATCACCCCGGCCACCCGGGTCGGGCTCCGTCACCTCCTCCACCCGGAGTCCCCCGGGACCCCGGGGGATCACCGCCCCCCGGGCCACCCACCATCCCGGGCCCACGGGGGTGGGGAGAGGGGTGAGGGTCTTGATCCGCCCCTCGTCCCCTTCCCCATCCGTCTCGCCGACCCCACCAACCCCTCCATCCATCCCCGTATCCCGAACCCGGATCCGTGGCTCGGCCTCCATGGGGGAATCCTGCACCCATCGGAGCTGAATCGGCTCTCCCACACGGGCCTCTCCTGTCTCCACCTCCAGTGAGGGGAAGGGCCCGAGCCCGTCCGAAAGCCAGGAGACCCACCCCTCCCACCAGTCCTGATGCTCCCTCTCCATACCACCTTCCAGCCGCCAGCGCCAGCTTTCTGCCAGTCCCAGGGCGCCCACCCGTCCCCGTCCCCGTGCCCCCAGCCGCATCCAGGGATGGCCCTCCCCGGCCAGCCGTGCGACATCCACCTCGAAGTCTGCCACGGGGAGGGGGCTCAGAGCGACGGGGAGGGACCAATCCAGGGTGTCGGCCCGAGCCCGCCGGACCCCCTCCCAGCCCGGCGCCAGCCCGCTTCCGGCCAGAACGGTACCCCCGGCGCCTCCCACCAGGAGGAGCCCCACTCCTCCCTCGGCGGCCGTCAGCAGGGCTCGGCCGACCGGTTCAGGCACGGGGGCTCCGGGGAAGAGCAGCACCACGTCCCACCCGGTCCAGGCGGCAGGGTCGGAAGGAAGGGGGCCGGTTCGTCCCGTCCAGAGTCCCTGTCCAAGGTAGATCCAGCTCTCCACTTCCTCACCCCGATCCTCGAGGGCCCGGAGGGCGAAGCGGACCTCCGGCGTCGGCGGACCGGAGACGACCCGGATCCGGAGGGGGCGGCGCGGGAGGGCATAACCGCTCCACTCGAGTTCCCCCTTCCCCGCCCCCCCTTCGAGGTTTTCGGCCACGTCCCGTCTCCCCTCAGGGGACGCCGCCGGAGCCCCCGACCCGGGGAGGACGCGAATGCGCCACTCCTGCCACCCGGACACCTGGGGACGAAGGGGAAGGTCGCCCTGGAGCGCCCCGTCTGGGCCGGGCGTCAACCGAACCGTATCCATTCCCCCTCCAGGATCCTCCAGCACGACCTCCCTCTCCACCGGGGACTCGGGCCCCCTCACCCCGAGGGTCGCCACCCGTCCGGCCCGAAGTCGGAGCGGCGAATCCAGGACCCAGGCCGGAGCCTCCCATCCGCTCCACGCCCGGAGCGGGCCGGCGGCAGCGGCCCGTTCCAACCGAGCCCACTCCCCGCCGGTGGAGGGGGGAGCCCCCCTCCACTCCACACCGGGAGAGGGAACGGGTACCGTCTTCTCCGTCCCAGGACCCAGCAGGATGGGAGGGGTGGGGACGTCAGGACCCAGGAGCGCGGCTACGAGCCCAGCCCCGATGAGGAGAAGGGCCCCAATCCGGAAACGGTCCCCCCAACGCGCGGCCGGGGTTCGGGACCGCTCCCCTCCTTCCCCTCCCCGGCGGGTCTCCGGCATCAGGGCCGAAGCGAGAGGGGGGCCTCCAGCACCCCCCCCCGGGTGGAGAGGAGGCGCACCGTCCCCTCCGCCGTCGCTCCATCCGCGACCCGGACCTGAAAGGTCACCGACTTGGTCTCCCCGGCATCGGTGCGGCCAGCCTCGATCTCATGCCCCTCCTCTCCGAATCGGACCCGGGCCTCATCCCCGCCCCGGGTGAGCTCGGCATCGAAATCCAGAACCACCTTGTCCGGCTGGACGATCCGGACCAGTTGTGCCTGGCGGAGGGCCGTGGGGATGCCGCCGGTGTTGGTCCAGGTCACGGTGACCTCGTGGACCACCTCCTCCCCGTCCCGCTCCACCACCCGGCTTTCGACTCCATCGATGCGAAGCTGGGGCAGATGCATGGCCAGGGCGATGTTGAACCGGGCCTGTTTCTCCGCCCACTCCAGGAGGATGTCCGGGGGCGGGTTCTGGAGGAAGAACTTGGGGTGGAAGCCCCCCACTTCGACGGTGCCCAGCTGGGGGTGGGAAACCTCGGTCCAGTCCTTCCATCCCCGGCCGCCGTTGAAGTTGTCATCCCAGTAGAGGCGGTCCCAGTCATCCATTTCGCCGTCCTCGTTGAAATCCTCGAAACGGCCATTGTTCCAGAGCTCGTCTCCGTACCAGATGGAGCCGTAATACCAGTACCCGTAATCGGGCCCGTGCCCAAAGAGCGGTCGTCCCCCGATGAAGTCGTCGAAGACGCTCCCGGCCCCGGGGTATCCGGTGATGCTCATCCCCAGGGTGTCGAAATAGAAGAAGAGATCCAGGTCCTCTGGATACATCCGCTCGTACTGCCCCGAACTGGACGGCCCCCGGAGGTGGAAGGGGGCCGAGGTGTCCATGTGGTTCACCACCGAGATGTGGGGGTGGGTGAGGGTCCACATGACCAGGGAATAGACCTCGGGTTCGGAGAGGGGGTACTCCCCGGCCCCAAGCTGCTCGAAACCCCTCCCCGTCTCCTCCATTCCGATCATGGGGCGCCAGTTGGCCAGGAAGTTCCGGTGGAGATCCAGCCCCCCGATCCCATCGGATCCGTAGTTCCCTTCTCCCACATGGTCGATCCCCTCCGTCTCCAGGCGCCAGTCCCCCTCTCCCATGGGCACCCGCTCCATGAGACGTCCCGAATCGTCCCGGGGGTCGAGGCGGGCGTTCCCGTTCCCATCCCCCACGTACCACCGCATGAGCCGGATCGTCCCGTCTCCATCCAGGTCCACCGGGGGGTTGGCATCCAGGAGCCCGTTCCCATCCTGGTCCACGGGGCGCACCGAGGAGCGGTTCCGCTGGGCGGTGTGGAGATAGAGGTTCGAGCCGTCGGGGTTGGCCTGGGGGCGGAGGTAGATGGTGCTGGTGTCCAGGAGCTGGGTGACCTCCGGGTCGGACCCGTACCCCTCCACCAGGTGCTTGAGTAGCCAGAAGACGGACTCGGACGGGGTGATCTCCCCGGCGTGGCGCCCCCCGTCGAAGTAGGCCGCCGGCTTGTCGGTGTGGGCCCCGGTGGCCTTGTTGGTCAACGTCACCTGGTAGATGGGACGCCCCTCGAAGCTCCGGCCCACCTCGTAGATCTCCATGATGTCCGGGTATTCCTCCGCCCACCGGAACATGAAGTGGTACATCACGTCCACGGTGTGATAGCAGTCGAAGGTGAGCTCGGAAGGCGGCTCATAGCAGACTTCAGACTGCTGGATACGGGGAAACATGGAGGGACCGTCCCGTTCCCCGGCCACCGTGTACCAGTTCGGGTGACGGTCCGACTCGGGCACGTAGTCCGGAGTCACCGTCCAGTAGCTGGTGGGGGGCGGCATCTTCTGGCCCTGGACCTCCGGGGCCGCGGAGAAGAGGAGGAGGAAGGGGAGGACGACGGCGAGACTCTTGGGTACGGTGCGGTTTCGGCACATCCTGGAACTCCAGTGACCTGGGTGGCGATCCGGGCTCAGGACCCCGGACCCTCGGCGGGCTTGCCCCCCTGAGACGGACCGGGAGGAATCCTCAGGATGAGGGGGCGGAGCCGGAATGTCCATTCCCGGGTTCAGGAAGCCGCCCCGGGTGGCACCCGCCAGGGGAAGCACTCCCGAAGGGAACTCGGCAGGGGGCGCGTGCCAGGGAGCTCTCCAGGGGGAGCTCACCAGAGAGGCGGCGTGGTCGGGGGAGGCCGACGATGCCGGGTGACCTGCTCATAGGCGTAGGAGAGTTCGATGAGGCGGGGCTCGGACCAGGCGGAGCCGAGGAACTGGAGCCCCACCGGCAACCCATTCCCCACATGTCCCATGGGGACCGTGATGGCCGGGAACCCCGAGGGCGGGGACAACTGGAAGCTGTTGTTCCCATCGGGGGTGTTCAGGTCGCCGATGAGGCGGGGCGGATTGCTCCAGGTGGGATAGACCACCGCATCCAGCCCCGCCATCTCCATGGCCCGGCTGATCCCGTCCCGGAGTTCTCGTGCGTTGGCGTCGGAGGCCCGACATTCGGCATTCTCCTCCCTGGACTCCCCATCCACCGACAGGAAGGACTGAAGCCGGCCCGCGACGGAGGGGTGGTAGCGTCCCCCCTGGACGATTTCGGCCAACGACGCCACCGGGACCCGATCCTGCCGCTCCGCGAGCCAGGCCTCCAGGTCCCAACGGAAGCTCCGGCACCAGAGGGGCCCCGTGATGGCGTCCAATTCGGGGATCTCCACCGGGTCCACCAGGGTGGCTCCCCCCCGGGCCAGGACCTCCAGGGCCTCGTGGAAGCGGGCCAGGACCTCCGGGTCCGCCGTGTCGGTGTCGGAGAGCTGCCGCACCACCCCGATCCGGGCTCCCTCGAGGCCGTCGCTCCGAAGGTGCGCCAGATATCCGCCGGGCGGGAGTCGTCGGTCGGCATCGGCGGTGACGGGATCCCGGGGGTCCGAGCCCGCCAGCACCTCCAGGATCCGGACCGCATCCTCCACCGTTCGCGCCATGGGGCCCCCCACGTCCCGGTCCAGATAGAGGGGAACGATCCCGCTCCGGCTCGTGAGTCCCATGGTGGACCGGATCCCCACCAACCCCTGGTGGGCGGAGGGCCCCCGGATGGAATTTCCGGTGTCGGTCCCCAGCCCCACCACCCCGAAGCTGGCCGCCACCGCAGCCGCCGTGCCCCCACTGGAACCGGCGGTGACCCTCACCGGGTCGTAGGGATTCCGCGTATATCCCGGGAGGGCCGAGCCCACCGTCTCCTGGGGAGAGAAGGCAAATTCCGCCATGTTGGCCTTGGCCAGGAGGATGGCTCCTGCCTCCCGGAGGCGTTGGACCTGGAAGGCATCCTCTGCGGCGGCCCAACCCTCCAGGGCGAGGGAACCGGCGGTGGTGGGAAGGCCCACCACGTCGTAGTTCTCCTTGATGATCACCGGAATCCCGTGGAGGGGCCCCACCAGGGCACCCGTCCTCCGGAAGTGCTCATCCAGGGAATCGGCCCGAGCCAGCGCCTCGGGATGAAGGCGGGTGATGGCGTTCAGGTAGGGTCCAGACCGATCATAGGCGGCGATTCGTGCCAGGTGGGCCTCCACGACGGCCCGGGCGGTGATCCAGCCTTCCTCCATGCCCTGGAGGAGCGCCGCGACCTCCGCTTCCATCACCGGCGGAAGATCGGGACGCCCGACATCCGAGGGACGCCCGATCTCCCCGGGGGCCTCGTCGCCCATCACCGACCCCACGTGGAGCATGACGAAGAGAAGTGCGCCGCCCAGGAGGAGTGCCCCGGCCAAGACTCCCCTCCGCCGGGCACTCCCTTTGACCCGGGGCTCCCGCCCCCATCCCCTGGCCGCTTTCCTCCCATCCCCGCATTCCGCAGCCGTCCATGGCACCCGGATCCGTATCATCCACCTCTCCTTCGTATCGTGATGGACCCCTTCCGGCCCCGGAGCGGAAGCCCCGACGACCTCGGGCATTTTGACACGACAGAGGGAAAACCGATACCGTACCCCTGGATGGAGGATGGCCGATTCCCGGCCAGACCCCGCCCCGACCCCGCCCCCAGGGAGGCCCCATGTCTTCCATGACGCGTCCCCTCACCGGCCCACACCTCACCTTCGACCTGGAAGAGGCCATCCGGGATCTCAAGAAGGATGATGCCTTCCTCAGAAGCGGCCGTGTGGGACGAACCCTGGCGAAGTCCGGCCCCCTTCGCCTGACACTGGTGGTCCTGGCCGAAGGCGTGGAGATCGGTACCCACCACGCCGAGAGCCCCATGACCCTCCAGCCCCTGGAGGGCCGCCTTCGCTACCTGGTGGATGATGACGAGGTGGAATTGGGCCCAGGGGAACTCCTTTTCTTCGGCCCGGGCAGCGCCCAGGATATCCGGGCCTTGGAGGACACGGCCCTTCTTCTCACCCTCACCCACGGGGGTGAGGAGGATCTGCAGCCTTAGAAGGCCCCTGAAGAGGTAGAGGGATCACCCCGCTTTGACGGACGGCCCTGCCGAGCCCCCCCGGGGTCAGCGGGTGAGGGCGTAGAGCAGGATGTTCACTCCGAATCGGGTGTTGTCCACCGCCAGGAATCGCTTGTTCACGGCGTGGTAGCTCCACTCCGACGAGTAGTCCTTGTTGGAGTAGAGGATCCCGATTCGACCGTCCATCAGGACCGCGTGGAGTTCGGGATGGATGAGACCATCGCCCCAGCCGGACAGTTCATGGCTCGTGGTGGGCGGCCCATCGGGGAAGTCGAAGAAGGTCCGGTAGAGTTCATGGTCGTTGGGGAGGGATCCAAGGGCCTCGTCTCCGAAGATTCGTGCCAACTCCGCCGTGGCGGTCCGATGGAAGGCGCCGTCGATGTCATGGTTGTGGTCATCCATGAAGACGAACCCCCCCCGTTCCACGTAATCCCGGAGATTCCGGGCCTCGGCATCGGAGAACCGCACCGGGAGATGGCCCGTGAGGTAGAGCACCGGGTACCGGAAGATCTCGTCGGAGGCCAGGTCCACCACCACCCCCTCCGACGCCACTGGAACCTCCGTGTACTGGGCCAGGGAGTGGATCAGGTTCTGGGGCACGAGGGGCGCAGAGTCCCAGTTCCCCGAGCGATACCGGAGGGTGGCGAAGACGAAGGGCTGGTGGAGGGCCTCTGCCAAGGTTGTCTCTGCCGGAGAATCCGCGAGGCTCGGGGCGGCCACCCCTTCCCCCACCCCGGCCCCGCCGGCCACACCCGTACCTTGCACCGTCCGGTCGTCCGCGCTCAGGCTCCATGCCGCCTGGAGGGCGGTGGCGGGCCGAGGCGGCTCCATCCCTCTTCCCCGGGACGGCGACGGATCCAGACCCGCCCGGAGTTCGAGCAACCGAACCCGGGTCCCCTCCCGATCTCCCTCACGGGCCCGATCCGCGGCCTGGACCCCAAGTGCAGCCAGATCCTGGCTCAGGGCGCCATCTGCAAGGAGCTCCAGGGCCAGAGAGTGGAGCCCTGTGGCGAGGGCGGCGTCCGACATATCTCCTAGGGACTGAAGGAAGGCGTTCACCTGCGCTCCACTCGTCCGACGAACCCCGTCCTCATCCCCACCCTCCCATCGAGACCGCTCCTCGGGCTGCACGCCCTCTACGTCGCCGGTTCCCCGGACCCCATCCACATCTACGGGAGGGGCCCGAACCAGCCCCCGTGGGAAGACCCTCCGGTTCTCCCGTAGCTCCTGCAGCCGCGCCACGGCAAACTCCTGGTGGGGAACCGAGGCTGCAGGATCCCCCAACAGGAGGAACCGCTCCGACTCCCACATCTCATTGTAGATCTCGAGGAGGGGCCGGCTCACCGAGAGGATGGGATCACCGTCATGGTCGTGTCCCAACTCCTCGAGGTACCCGAACCCGAGGGGCATCTCCCCCAACCCACCGACCGAGTGGGTGCCGAATCCTGTTCCGGCCCCCATTTCAAGAGGAATCCCTCCCTCATGGGCGTGGTCATGTCCGTCGCCGGGCCGATGGTCGTGGTCGTGGTCCGCCTCGTGGTCAGTGACGTGGTCGTGGTGGTGATCGGGATCATGCGCAGTGTCGTGGACCTCTGTGTCGCCGCTTCCAGCCTCGCGGGAGGACGCCGATGGATCGAAGAGGGAGGCGACGCCATACCGGGAGACAGGGGGACCTCGCGGCACCGGGGTAGGCACCGGCGGCTCGGTTCCGGGGGTGCCCGTTCCCCCCGCCGGCTCGGCTCGTGCGTGGGCCCCTTGCCCCAGGAGGATGGGCTCCATCCCTCCGGTGGCCCTGGAGAACACCTGCTCCCCCAGTTGGATCTTGACCCGGGCCTGCTCTGCGGCGATGCGGGATGCCTCCCGGTCGAACTCGTCCCTGGGGAGATCCGGGGATCGCTCCAACAGGTCCAGGGTGAGGAGGAGAACCATGCGCTGGGTGAGAATCGGATCCTGGTCCACATCCAGGGGGAAGCCCACGAGGGCATCCACCTCCATCTCCTCCCCCTCCCGAACCACCCGGAACTGTCGTGTGGCGGAGACGCCCACGCCGGGCCCCGTGGCTGAATTCCCATCCCGGGCCAGTGCCCGGACATGGAGGACGTCTCCCGGACCCAGCCCCACCTCTCCCAGCTCCACCAGCAGTTCGCCCTCCCAGACCCCTTTATCCTCGCGGACGGAGGTCCATCGCCACTCCCCCTCCCGGAAGTCGAAGGACTCCCCGCTCCCCCGGGTGTGGACCCAGTCCATGTGGAAGGCCTCCACGCCAAAGGGATCCCGTGCCCGTGCCCGGAAGCGGACCTGACCGGTCCCGGACGCCAGGACCAGATCCCGGGCGGGCTCCAGGAGTTCCACCTCGGGAGGCCCATCCAGGAGGACGGTGAGGGGGATGAGGCGGCTGTCCTCGTTCCCCTCCGTCCCCTCCTCCTCTCCTTCCCACGCCAACACCAGTTCCACCCCCCGATCCTCGGAGGAGATGGACCAGGACGAGGACCAGGCGCCGCCTCCCTCCTTCACGACCTGGGGAGCATGGCCCTCCCCCCCCGCCCTCACCACGCGTACGCCCGGAGTCCTCCCCGCAGCGGCGTTCTTCCCTCGGAGCTCCAGACGACTTCCCGCGAGAGCCTCGATGCCCCCCTCCACACGTCCCTCCTCGACGGGGAGCCCGGTATAAGCCGGGGGAATCAGGCGGTAGGCCACCTCATCCAGGAGGGAGTCCGATCCTCCCTCCATGACTCCAAGTACCTCCGGAGTCGTCCCCGCGGTCACCTCTGGAACCCCGACCTGTCCGCTCCAGGCGCTCCACGCGCCCAATGGGCCGCCGTGCGCCAGGGTGACCGAGCCTCCCAGGAGAAAGAGGGAGAGGAAGCCCAGGAGCCGTCCCCGCGGTACCCCCGGGAAGACCCGGGCCGGAGGCGCTGCGGGGAGGGCCCGCTGGAACCGGGCCTCCAGGAGAGGGCGGAGAGGGTGGTCCGCGGGAAGGGTCAGGAGGGTCCGGGGAAGGTGCTCCAACGCAGGGATCCGGGCTTCCGCCTGGAGGGCCAACTCCTCCGCCTGCGGGGGGCGGAGGGAGCGGACGAGGGTTCCCAAGAGGAATGCCCCTACCAACCCCAGCGGGAGCCAGCGCAGGAGGGGGCGGGCATCCAGGGGAATCCCTGGAACCAGGGCGAGGAAGCCCAGCAGTAGGAGGCTCCCGCCCGCGCCGGCGGCGGCGAAGCCGACGCCGGAAGCCAGGATACGACGACGCCAGCACCCCCGCAGCGCCGTGAGGTATTCCCGCAGGGGGCGCGAAGCCGTATCCGGCCGTGCCTTGTCAGCCATCGATCGGGTCAGCCATTGGGTCAGCCATCGATTGGGTCAGCCATCGATTGGGTCAGCCATCGCCCTCATGAGTCATCGGCGTGTTCCTCCATCTTCTCCCCGCCTCTCCTCCATCCTGCTTTCCATGCCGGTTTCCATCACCCTGGACTGAGCCCTGCGACCCCGGATCAACGCGATCTCCCCCAGGAGGAGGAGAAGGGCCAGCGCCAGAAGGGCCGGCGTAAGGGACAGCCCCTCCTCCGGAGTCCGGATGTCCCGAATCGCCACCGGGCCAGATCCCGGCTCCCCCCTCCCAATCTCTTCCCCCCCCACGTTCCAACTCTCCCCAAGAGTCCCGTCTGGACCCCTTGGGTGGGCCAGCATCGCCCTCACCTCAGCCGCCAGCGCCAGGGGTGCCGGGTCCACCAGGGGGCACGCCCACCGCAGAAGCCCATCCATGAGGTCCGGAAGCCCGGGAGCGCCGGCTCCCGTTGGCAACCCGCCCGGAACGAGGGGCATCACCACGCGGCAGAGCGACGCGTCTCCAGCCGGCGAAGCTTCCTGGCGCGCCGCTGCCGCGGGATAGCCTCCGGACCTGAAGAGAGGTACCATCGCCCCGGGCCCAGGGGTCCCGGGGGCGCTGGGCCCCCAGCCCCTGAAGCGACGTCCATCCGGGAGGACGACCTCCGTGGAGTTGTGGGCCGGAACACGGGTCGCTTCTTCGGCTTGCCACCCCTGGGGCGCCTCCCCGGGCTGAAGGGCAGGTCGATCGCCGTCCCCACCTCCTGAGCCCCCTTCCCCTCCCACGCTCTCCTCGGGAATCTGCCAGAGATCGTCCCCCGGCGGTACGGGAACGACGGCCAGCCGGATCCGAAGGTCCGGACCCACCCCCGGACCCACCCCCGGCTCCTCCTGGAGGATCGCATCGGGCGCCGTGTCGGGCTCGGTGTCCGGCGCCGGGTCCGGCACCTGATCCGACGCCGTGTCCCGCGTCCCGCCCCCCAAGGTCCCCACCTCTCCCACGCCCCCCAGGGTGGGGACGACCCGCCAGCCTGCCGACGCCAGGGCCCCCTCCAGGAGCGCCGCCAGCTCGGGGGCGGCCTCCACCTCCACGGAGGGGACGGGGATGGGATTGGGAAAGCGCGGAGGAATCCACTCCACGGACCCGGGCCAGAGGAGGGGACGGACTCGGGTGACCCCCGGCGGCCACATGCCCGCCCGGGCTCCGCTCACGAGGACGGCCTGGATGGAGTCGGGGGCCCCGGGGACCAACCTCCCTCCGGCGGCCTCGTCTCGCAAAGCGCGGAGAAGAACCGCCAGGGTGTTGGGAGAGGCCCCGTCCCCGTCCTCCAGAAGTCGAACCAGTTCCTCCAGGTCCGAGGGCACCCCCCGACGGAGGCGCACCCCGCCCTCCACGTCCACACCATCCACCACCACGACTGGGTCCCCGGGGCTCCAGCGCTCCGACACCGCCTCCCTTACCCCCGGCCATCCCGCCCCGAGGCGCTCTCCTCCGTCCACCACCAGGAGGGTCTCGGTCCCGCCTCCGCCCCAGCCGTGCCAATGCACCCCGGCGAAGGCCGCCCCCAGAAGGAACGCGAAGGCCATCCGAAGTGCCAGGAGGCGGAGGTCGGTGGGTCGGCGCTGCACCCGGATCCGGGTCCGGGCCGACGGGGTGAGGAAGCGGACCGTGGGAAGGACCCTCCGCTCCCGGGTCCGGGGGACCAGGAGATGGAGGACCAGGGGAAGAAGGGCGAAGAGTCCTCCGGCCAGCAGGAATCCAGGGCGAAGGAATTCCATCAGGGGCGGGCGGATTCCCGGACCCATCTCCGGATGAGGGGAAGGAGGGGATCGTCGGTCCTGGCCTCTCTCCAGGCGACCCCCTTCCGCCGAGCCTCCCGCCGGAGGCGCTGGTAGTAGGCCTCCAGCCTCCGCTGATACTCCCGGTCCCTGGAAGGGGCCCCCGGGATCCTCCGGGACGGCGCCTCGGGGTCCAGGTAGAGTCCCTCTTCCCCGCCCCGCGCTCCCAACTCCTCGGGGGTGAGGATCCGGACCGCGGTCACCTCGTGGCCTGCGGCGGCTCCCTGACCCATGGCCACCATCACAGCCTCTCCATCGTCCTCCTCCAGGAAGTCGCTGAGGACCATCAGGCGCCCCCGTCCCCGGAGATGCCCCCCGGCCCTCGCCACCAGGGGGGCCAGCGATCCCGAACCCCCGGGAACGACGCCTTCCAGGGCGTGGAGGAAGCGACCTCGGCCCTCCCGCCCTCCGGTGGGGGGCGTGGCGAGTCTGGATCCCTCGGAGTCCAGGACTCCCAGCCCCGGATGGTCACCACCCCTATGCATGAGGTGCCCCAGGGACGCGGCCAGGAGGACGGCGAAGCGGGCCTTCGAGACACCGGACTCGCCGGCGAAATCCATGGAGGCGGAGGCGTCCACCACGACCATGGCCTTCAGGTGGGTCGTCTCCCGGTACCGGCGGACATGGAGGCGATCCGCCCGGGCCATGACCCGCCAATCCAGGTGGCGAAGGTCGTCCCCCTGCTGATAGGGGCGG
>SL_3KL_010_SEDDRAFT_10002303_pt1 | contig 17486 bp, 14 predicted proteins | sample SodLakKL_010_SED_2_FD_10381 | JGI IMG/M metagenome (IMG submission 10381) | reverse complement strand
CACCGTGCTGAGGGTTTGCTTCTGCGGTGATTGAATAGTTTTCTGTGGGTCCACCATTGAGATCAAAAGAAATGGTGGATCCACTTTCGCTGATGTTTGAAATATCCAGCCCCCCAGGCAAACCATCCGAAAGGAAAGAAGAAGGGTTTGAGTCGTCATTTATTTCAGTTCTCCCAGCCTGGGCAGAGTAGTTTGCGCTAAAGATGAGTCCATTAAGGTTGTTGGTTCCATTGGGGCGGTAAAGATAAACCTCATCGGGTGGGCCGTTTACATTTCCATTGGTAACTGAGGAGTTGATTCGATAAATCAACAGACCTGAACCTGGCAGGTTGTTTTCATAAGTACCGGGTTGTTTTTTGCGGTATTCCACCACAAAGTATTCTGTATCACTGTTGGGCGAGTTAATCCTATATGCATTATTTTCAGGTTCATGCAGTGGGTTAAGGTCGTAGGTTCCCGGTTCAGAAATTACGGGTATATCCTCTATCCAGGTATTGTTGGTGTATTTCCATTTCATGTGTGCCCCCATATGCCCGTTGCCCGAGTGCATGAGGTCCCAGGGACCCACGGGGGTGATACTGTTGTTTGAATACCTGTACAAGTCAGGTGCTCCAAAAGTATGGAAGAGCTCATGATTTAGTATCTGTACAGTTGCTTGGTTTTCAGGCTGAAAAGTATAGTCCCAGACACGCTTACCATGGATATAAGTATTTGTATAAAACAACATCCAACGATGTGCCCATAAAATGGATGCCCATGATCCACTCTCACCTTTTATGATAAAACTTACATTATCTACCCGGCCATTACCTTCGGTATCAAGTTCCAAATCTGTAGGGATATATTCTTCCACAGCATTGACAGCTCTGTCCAGCAACTCCTGTTCCCTTTGGGTTCTTTCGCCTGATGTATATCCATCGGGATTGTTAACCGAGTGATAGGGTTGAAAGTAAGAGCGGGGATAAATATCCTGATAAGAGAGGTTAATATCCATGGATGAAGGGGGGAAATGATGACTTTCAACCGATACCATACCATAGGAAACTTCATCAAAATAATCTTTTACCGAAGGACCATCTTCATTATTAAGCCGGTTGTCGAATATTGACCGGGGTGTTGTAAATTCTTCGTCATCACTAAAGCGAATATAAATGACAATATTGTTCAGTATGCCTGTATGGGATGCTTTTTCTTCACCACCATCAAGTCCCTTAAACATCTGGTCTTTGCGTTTTTGGTACTCCTTTTCACTCAATAAGGCACCGGGCTTAAGATTGGTTTTTTGGGGATTTGCCTGACCTACTTTGTAGGAAGAAGCCACGATGCTGTCATTTTTCACTTGCGCGTAATAATGATAGCCGTCCTCACCAGCTATGATACTGTATCCGTTTTCATCATGCAAATAATTGAAAAATTCGTCTCCACTGACAAAACATTCAATAATACTTCCATCAGGGTTTTCAACCGTAATGGGCATATTATTTACAGGAGCACCTGTAACAAAAACTGGCAGGCTGCTTAAAACGATAACAAGAAATATTGGTGCAATGGTGTTTCGTAAGATCATTTGTATCATATTCAGTTAGGTTATTTGATTAATAGGCAAATATTTATGTAGGTGTTGAGCTTTTGATCCGTATCAGAGTTTTTTAATTTTAATATGTAAAGTAAATGCCAGGCAGTTATTAATGTAAGCGTTTAAACCCCTGAATAAGAAGGTGTATATTGCCCGGTAGAAATCTATGCCTGTAAAACAGGTGATTTCTACTGGTTTTAAAGGGGGATTTTTTGGTGTGTGCAAAACAGTTGTTTATGCATTAAAGAGAGGTGTTAATCGTTTGAAAATCAGGTTTAATGTATTGTATACATGATACATAGTTTGTTGTTAGCAGTAATTGAAGGTAACCCAAGAGGGTAGATATGTGATTCTTGTTGGTGAAAAAGGATGTTTTCAGGCGGGCGAATCGATCTTTGCATGTATAATAGTTGCGTATAATACATGGTTAAATATCAGGTGGTTGCTGTGGTAAAAAGTATGTATGGTTCCGGATGGTTTATCGGAAGACTAGATATCCAGTCTAGTATATCTCTCTTTTGCTATTTGATAGCTTGCCATGGTGTTAAATAAAGGTGTAATGAGCCGATATTTCAAATTCTTTATATAAATTTGTTTGGAAAAGTTGCTCTCCAACTGAGTTGTCTTATATCGTATACCTGCCTGTATGTGCCTGCTATGGGTGGGTGTTTTTAATATTTATTTTATCAGAATATAATTGTGTTAAGTAATTGGTCTGATAGCGAATTGGGCCATATGGGGAGTTTGCATGAATGAGCATTTTACACACAATCGTTTTTAGATGGTGTTGGTGAGCTCACTTCGTTTATCTCATTCCGATTTGAGCGCCTGCTGCCCGCGCAAGCCTTAGGGGTGGTGGAGGCAAGAAGGCTTGACGCTTGTGATAATCTATAGCAGAAACAAAAAAGTCAAAGTAGTCAATAAAAGCTATCTGAAATGATTTGGATTAAAGGATTAATCGTTGCAATGCTGGTTTTACCTTTATTATATTCGTGTGAAAGTCAGCCGGAAGGCTCTATTCCAGGAGTGCGGTTTTACCGTATGTTTGAATCCGAATATGTGGAAAATCGTCATGTTGAGGTGTGGCTGCCTCCAGGTTATCATGCTGATGGCAGCTATGATGTACTCTATATGCACGACGGGCAAAATGTTTTCAACCCGGAAACCTCTTACAGTGGAGCAGCCTGGGAAGTTGACAGTTCAATGATCGGTTTGATGAATCAGGGAAAAATACGCCCGGCCATTGTTGTTGCCATTTGGAATACACCCATGCGTATTCAGGAATATATGCCTGGTAAACCAGAAGGTAAATTGAAAAAGGAACTGGAAAAAGACGGTTGGGATAGTGGTGTTTTTTCTGATAACTACTTGAAATTTATTGTTCAAGAACTCAAACCATTCATAGATAAAAATTATGCTACCCGACCGGAAAGAGAACATACATTTATAATGGGTTCAAGCATGGGCGGACTGATTTCCCTGTATGCGTTGATGGAGTATCCGGATGTTTTTGGTGGTGCTGCTTGTATTTCTTCACACTGGCCCGCTTTAAGGGGCGTTTTTGTTCAACATGTAGAACCAGGTTTGCCCAAACCGGGTAATCATAAATTATATTTTGATTATGGAACCGAGACCCTGGATGCAGAATATGAACCTTTCCAGCAACGAGTTGATGCCGCTATTGAACGCAGAGGTTATACACATGGTCAGCATTGGCTTACTTTGAAGTTTGATGGAACTGACCACAGTGAAAAAGCATGGCGTGACAGGGTCCATATTCCCCTGGAGTTCCTTCTGGGAGTGGAGTGATCCGTATGAAAGGATATTGTTAACAAAGCTTTTCAGTCTGTCTTCTGATATAACTATTGATGTTTTCTCCCTGTCCGTTTAGCTGGTGCAAGCCCAACGATATGTTTTTTATATATTACTCTTTTTTTAATAAAATTAAAACAGTTGTTAAACATGATGTAGGTTTGGTTGTTAGCATTGTTACGAGCAAAAAAGATCGATTAACTAAAAGGAAAAAACTATGAGAACATTTTTCAGTATCAATTCAATCCAGGGATATTTCTTTATACGGTTAATGCTTGGTTTTGTGTTCCTTGTGGCAGGGTTTCAAAAATTTATTTTCCCCACGGACATGGGGCCCGGAAGGTTTTTGGATATGGGCTTTCCACTACCCGTATTTGCAGCTTACTTAGTAGGCTTTTTTGAAACCATTGGTGGGCTTTTCATACTACTGGGGCTTGCTTCCCGCTTTGCTGCTATCCCCCTTGCAATCATTATGGTTGTGGCCATTATTACGACAAAAACACCTTTGTTGTACGACGGGTTTTGGGTGTTTGCACACGCTATTCGTTTGGACTTGTCCATGTTGCTGGCATCCTTTTTTGTGATTATCAATGGATCGGGCAAGTATAGTTTAGATGAAAAGCTTTATCGCAATAACTCATTTTAAAAATATCTCCTGCTTAAATTATTACCATTGAACCCGGAATTCCGAAAACGTTTTCCGGGTTTTTACGATCAGGTCTGATAATCCAGTAATTCGGTGAATGCAAAATGATCTTTTGGGATAGATCAATCCGCTTACTCACATGCATTATAATATTTTTTTATCCAACTTTTTAAAGCTTTCTTTTTGACAATTAGAGATTGTAGTTATTTAGAGGTTTATATACCTTTGCGAACAAATACACATGTTATGAAAGAATTTATTATCACCGGGAAAATGAAGATGGCTGATGTCATAAATACTGACAAGCGTGCGCTGGTATTATTACCTCGTTTTGGCATCGAACTTGGGTTTGGTGATAAATCCGTGGAAGATATTTGCCTGGCACAGAAAATCCATCTTGACTTCTTCCTGCTGATGGTCAATGTTTTCCTTAATAAAAACTATTTTCCCGATAAAAAGTTGAAAGATGTTGATGTGGATATGTTGTTATTGTATCTGGAAAACTCCCATAGCTATTACCTTGAGGAAAAAATACCTTATCTGGAAGGTTTGATCGAAGCCTTTAAGAAGAAGGTCGAACACCCGGCCATACTGCAGCTTGAGAAGTTTTTTAATCAATATGTTTATGAGGTGAAAGATCATCTGGCTTATGAAGATGAAACCGCTTTTCCTTATGTTGCCACCCTCTCAGCCCATATAAAAAGCAACACTCTGGATTTTTCGGAATTTGATTACCACATTGGTGTATTTGAGCAACGCCATGACAATATCGAAGAGAAGCTTTCAGATTTAAAGAACCTGCTGATAAAGTATTTTCCACCCAGCAATGACCGCTACTTGCGCATGCGCATTTTGAATGAGCTCATTGATTTTGAGGAAGACCTCATCAATCATGCCCGAATAGAAGATAAGGTGTTGATACCTATTGTGGAGCAATTGGAAAAACACATCAAAAATTAGAAGCATGGCAAAAAGTATCATCATTGCAGAATCTTCTGAAATAATACGGAAAGGCTTGTTTTTTCTCATAGAAAGTTTTGACCTTTTTGACTCCATCAAAGAGGTGGCCTGCGCTAAAGCTTTGGATGATGCCATGGAACGTTATCAACAACCCGATGTCTTGCTTGTAAACCCGGCACTAATAAGTCGGGAAAAGCTTGAAAATCTCAGGGAAAATTCAGCAGGTAGTTTGCGAATGGCAGCCATCATCTATTCCTTGTACGATGAAGAGTTGCTGGTTTTGTTTGATGAAGTTATCAGTGTAGGAGATAAACGCCGCAAAATTGAAAAGAAAATATATGCTTTGCTGGATCAAACACCAGAACGTAAAGAGAATAAGCCCGAAGAAACCCTTTCTGCAAGGGAAATGGATGTGTTGAAACTCCTGGTAAAAGGGTTGAGCAACAAGGAAATATCAGATAAGTTATTTATCTCCCCCCATACTGTCATTTCTCATCGAAAAAAAATCACCCAAAAACTTAACATCAAGTCGGTAGCCGGTCTTACCGTTTATGCCATCATCAACGAGATTATTACCTTGGATGATGTGCAGTAGCATGTTATACAAGGACAGATACTTTAGAGTGGGTTGCCGGGGATGTCCTGGCTTTTCCAACAATATGTGAATTCGTTTGATAGCCAGTGGGTTGTTGACATAAATCAAGGTTTAAAGCTATCAGGAATAGTAACATAATGGTATTTCATCAATATTTTTCAACAATTGCATTTTAAACCCTGAAATTCAATAAATATTTTTAGTTTTGCAGGGATTTTCACCCTACAAAGTAATTCATTTATGGGCCTTCAAAGAGGTTATCCCGTGTGTTTTATTTTATTCCCGTCAGATATTCCTGACAAATCTTCTTTTGCATAGCTACTCGTGCTGTTTCCGGGCTATATCCCAAAGTTGTATTTTTCGTCTGATCTTGTTCAAAAATAGTCAAGTCTTGCCCGGGTAAATTTTTATTTAAATCCAATAACAAACCTTTAAATCTAAAAAAAGAATGAAAAAATTATCTGTAATTGCTTTTGGAGGAAATGCATTGCTCAAAGGTGATCAGGTGGGTACCATTGATGAGCAGGAACAAAATGTATATGAAACCTGTCAGCACCTGGTAAACTTGATTAAAAGTGGATATGATATTGTCATAGGTCATGGTAATGGTCCGCAGGTGGGTAATGTGTTGTTGCAACATGAGGCTGGAAACAAAGTTTATGGCTTGCCTAAGCAACCCATCGATTTTTGTGTAGCTGAAACCCAGGGCTCCATTGGCTTTATGATAGAACAACAACTCAGAAATGTGCTTGCAGAGCATGGCATTGAAAAAAATATTGTAACCCTGGTAACCCAGGTTGTAGTTAATAAAGAAGATCCCGCTTTTCAAAACCCTGCAAAACCTGTTGGACCCTTCTACACCAAGGAGGAGGCAGACAAGCTGGCTGCTGATAATGGCTGGGTATTTCATGAAGACCCCCGCAAAAGAGGCTGGAGGAGAGTGGTTGCTTCACCCAGACCTTTTGAAATTCCCAACTGGAAAGCTGTGGAAAAACTTGCTCGTGAAGGAAATATTGTTATTACTGTTGGTGGTGGTGGAATCCCTGCCTATTATGATGATAAAGGAAAAATGGTAGGAATTGATGCGGTTATTGACAAAGATCTTGCTTCTTCCTTACTGGCCAATAAAATCAAAGCTGATGAGTTTTGCATTTTGACAGATGTTCCCAATGTTTATATCAACTTCCACAAACCTGGTGAGAAAAAACTGGAGCGTATTTCTGTTCCTGAAATAAAAACTCACCTGGATGATGGCCAGTTTACCGAAGGAAGTATGGCCCCTAAAGTTAGAGCTTGTGTTGAGTTTGTTGAGAATGGCGGTAAAGAAGCCATTATTACCGAAGCCGAACAGCTAGACAACCAGGAAGCAGGAACCATTATTCACGGATAAACAGAGTAACTGGCCGTTTATGCGGCATCATTCATGACTGCATGTATGACAATACAATAATTTCTTTATTTATTAGTATAAAAACAAAATTAAAGGAGAACCAATTATGGCATTCAATCTAAGAAACAGAAGTTTTGTCAAGCTGCTGGATTTTACTCCGCAGGAAATCAATTTTTTGCTCGGTCTTTCACTGGATTTAAAAAAAGCCAAATATGGCGGATATGAGCAGCCAAGGCTTAATGGTAAAAACATCGCATTGATTTTTGAGAAAGCAAGCACCCGTACACGCTGTGCTTTTGAAGTAGCTGCTTTCGATCAGGGCGCACAGGTAACCTATCTTGGGCCTACAGGCAGCCAAATTGGCAAAAAGGAGTCCATGAAAGATACGGCACGCGTATTGGGTCGTATGTATGACGGTATTGAATATCGTGGTTTTGCCCAGGCTACCGTTGAGGAACTTGCTGAATATTCAGGAGTTCCTGTATGGAATGGTCTTACCAACGAATATCACCCCACCCAGATTTTGGCAGATTTTCTTACGATGATTGAGCACAGCGACAAGCCTTTGAACCAGGTGAAGTTTTGCTACCTGGGTGATGCCCGCAACAACATGGGTAACTCCCTGTTGGTGGGTGCGGCAAAAATGGGTATGGATTTCCGTGCTGCAGCCCCCAAGTCAGTTCAGCCAAGTGAAGAGCTGGTGGCAGAGTGCCGCGAAATTGCCAAAGAAACGGGTGCAAAGATTACCATCACAGAAGATGTGGAAGAAGCGGTTAAAGACTGTGACTTCCTTTATACGGATGTATGGGTGTCCATGGGTGAGCCCGAGCATGTGTGGGAAGAACGTATTAAGCTGTTGAAGCCCTACCAGGTGAACATGGACGTTATCCAAAAAACAGGTAATCCCAAAGTAAAATTCCTGCATTGCCTGCCTGCATTCCATAATCGTGAAACAACCATTGGTGAAGAGATTTACCAAAAGTTTAAACTGGACGGCATGGAAGTGGTAGAAGATGTATTCGAATCGGAGCATTCAGTGGTATTTGACCAGGCTGAAAACCGCCTGCATACCATCAAAGCTGTAATGGTTGCCACCCTGGGTGCCTGATAATCGCCTCTTTTAAAAATTAAAAAAGGCTGTCTGAGTTGCAGACAGCCTTTTTTAATTGGTATCAGCGGGTTGTTATTCGCACTTTAGAATAGTCCTGCTTACAAACCCCTCTCGATGACAAAATAGATGGTTACAGACAAACAGCCCCGGAAAATTAATTTAATTCCTGTTCCATTTCTTTTTCTATCTCCAGGAACAGCTCTTCCAGTTTCAGGTTTTCAAAAAAATCGTTGAGCAGGGGGCCAATGGTTTCAATGGTTTTCCCGGTTTCTTCCATGATAATGCTTAACTCTTGGCTCATGCCTTGCCAGTCAACACTGTCCAATTCATGTAATGCCATCTGGAGTTGCCTGGAAACTTCTTTCATTTCTGCCTGAAACTCTTCGTCACTCCAGGATGCATTTGCTTCTTTCATCGCTTTCCTGATTTCTTCCCTGGCCTGGCGCATCTCCTGCCTGAACTCTTCGCTGTCAAATTCTTGTTGCATCTCTTTCATGGCCTGGCGAATCTCTTCCCGTACTTTCTTCATCTTTTCTGAATTGAGTTCTGTTTGCACCTCCTGCATAGCTTCGCGCACAGCTATACGGGCTTCAGCAAGAGCCTGCCTTATCTCCTCTCTGTCCTCTTCTGACAGTGCATCCCACTCAATATGCATCCCATCTTCCAGGACAAGTCTGTCTGGTTCGTTATTGGTGTGATCAGTGGTTTTTGCTGGCTCCTGGAAAAACTCTTCCTGCTGATGGCTCTGGGGTTGCACTATTGTGTTGTTTGTAGCACCGTCACTGGCAGAAAATGTTTGGAATGCAGGCGGCTTTATCCACGCCAGTGAGATGGTTGCTACTGCAATAACAAGTAGTGCAGCGATTCTTTGTCCGGGTTTAAAATTTCTTGTTTTCATGTGCATAATGTTTTTAATACGATTCAACAAAAGATTGGATGAAGAGCTGGCTGACAATGCAGCTGAGTAAGTGCCCTTCCGTTTTTGTTCAAGGGTTAACAGGGTTTGTGCATATTTACCTGGGTTTAGGGTCTGGTGTACCACCCACTCATCTACTTTACTCTCCCTGTAGTTACGGATGGAGTTGGATATCCACCAGGTGCAGGGATGGTAAAAGAACAGGATTTCAAGGATATACTGCAGGGCATTTATATAGTGATCCTTACAGCGAATGTGGTAAAACTCATGTAGCAGAATGTCTTCCACTTCTTTAAGTGTTAATGAGGCAGAAATAGCTAAAGGTAGTAATACAACAGGCTTGAAAAAACCTACTACAATGGGTATGCTTACAAGAGGCGAAAGCCAAAGCTCTATGCCTTTTCCCGGCTTTGCTTTTTGGTGAGCAGATGCTACAACTTCTTTCCAGGATGGGGGGATTTGTATGCGTTGCTTATGTTTGAGGTGAAAAAGCCTGCTGTATGAGGTTATAAAAACCAGTGAGAAGAGCACTATTCCTGTGATATATAACCAAAAAATGAGAGGGGAATACCCTTCCATAAACTGCCAAAGCGAATTGTTTTCTTTTTGTACGATGTACAATGGGTTTGTAACTGCCAGGCTATGAGTACTTGCCTGTTCAAATTCAAGATAGGCAATTCGCTGGACCTGGCTGAAAATACTAAATTGCCGGAAAAAAGTAATTACGGTAATTGCCGGAATGGTCAGCAGAGCAATTATGCTTATGTTTTGCCTTGTTATGGCAGGTGCTTTGCGTGCAAACCACATGGAAATACGCCACAGTAGTGTAATGGCCATAATTTGCCACACTGAGTGTAAGATGCTCCAGCTTAGCGCATGGATAAAGGGTTGCGGTATGTATTCCAGGATGTTCATGTTTTCATGTTTTGAAAGGTAGAGCGTTACGACTGATTCAGGAGTTGGGTTTATCCAATTGCCTTAGGTATTCCCGTATTTCTTTCACTTCCTGGGTTGTCAGCTCCTTTTTCTGGAGAGCTCCCAGTACCAATCGGCTTTCTGCTCCTTTGAACAGGCCGTTGAGCATCTTATTCAGAAATTTTTCCTGGGTTTTTTTCTGGCTGAGCAGGGGTTTGTAAATATGGGTACGGCTTTGGGTATCTCTTTCCAGCAACCCCTTTTCTGTCATGATCTGCATGGTTTTTAGGGTGGTTGTGTAGCCGGTATCTTTAACCTTTTCCAGCTCCTGGTGGATTTCACGAACCGTAGCCTGCTCTTTTTTCCATAAAATTTGCAATATCTCCAGCTCGCTTTCGGTGGGTGTATGCTTTTTGGGTTTACTCATAATACGATGTTTTTCGTAGCAAATATAATACGAAAACTTTCGTAATGCAAGTTTTTGTCCATTATTTTTTAAAAAACATGTAAGGTGTATGTAGTCAGTGTGTAAAGGATTTGGTGTGAAGAGAATGATTATTGGTGAAATAATTTTTTCTCTGATACGAATTTTATGGAGTAAAACAATGCCCCTTTCAGCCTTGTGCGCTAAAAAAGAATAATAAACCATATTATCGAACACATTGGCATGCAATTACATAAAGCAATGATAAACAGGGTTTTTTTGTGATAGTTTTACCCATTCTGTTTGATGAGAAAAATCTGGCCAATCATCAATTCAGCTAATTTTTGTGTACAGAATAGCTATAGGTAAGTTTTAACACCAAGGTGATTCAACATCACAACACTTACAATGACAGGGCTTTGAGTTAAAAGTAAAAGGTTTGATTATGGGTGAAATAACCTATTTTGGGAAAGCCTGTTTTTTGTAGTTTTGTGTGTTTGTATAACTACTTAGAAACATGTAATTTATATTCTATTTAAATCCTTTTTATTTCTATGAAAAATTTGAACGTAACCTTAAAACACATTGCTCTGCTTGTAATCATAGTTTTGTGCGGAGAAAATGTTTTTGCAAATGTATGGCGTGTTAACAATCGCCCCGATGTGGATGCTGACTTTACTTCCATAATGCAGGCCCATCAGTCATCTCAGGTTGAAGAAGGTGATACTTTGTATGTTGAAGCATCCTCCGGAGTGCATGGAAACACCGTCTTGTCAAAACAGCTGGTGATCATTGGTCCGGGGTACTTTTTGGCTGAAAATCCTGAAACACAGGCCGATGATAACTCCGTCATTATTTCAAAACTTACTTTCAATGACGGCAGCCAGGGTAGTATCGTAAAGGGTTGCCACATCCATAGTATGGAGGTAAACACTTCTGACATCATCATCCAGGGAAATCTCATATCCAATTACGAAAGTCTTCATGCCATTACCCTGGGGGAAAACATAAGTAATATTTGGATTAAGAAAAATTACATACGGCAAATGGAAACCTATGCCAGTTCTTCTGCTATTCGCGCAGTGGAGTCCAATACCAACGATGTAATCATCAAAAACAATTACATTTATATTGGTTCTACCAATATTGGCAGGTCCTCTGTAAACCTTGGAGAAGGGTTTAATGGTGTACTTGAAAACAATACTATTTATGGTCGCCTGAATGTTAACAATGCCCAATTCCATAACAACATCATCAGAAGGGGCAGTTTTACCACCAACAATGTTTCTTATACCCATAATATGAGCGATGATGACCAGGTAGGTACATCAAACGGAAACCAGTCAAACATCAATATGAGCGAAGTTTTTGTGGGTAGCGAAGGAAATAGCTCTGACGGAAGATGGCAGCTTTCATCAACCTCGCCTGCTATTGGCGCAGGTATTGGTGGTGTGGATTTGGGAATGTTTGGGGGAGAATCTCCTTATATTCTCTCGGGTATGCCCAATATTCCATCTGTTTACCAGGTGGAGCATTCCATCAATTATGAAGATCAAACCCTTGAGGTGGAGTTTAGCGTTAAATCCAACAACTAAATTTGTATGATGGATTTTTACAGCAAGTTAATAAAAAAAACAACTCATTCTCCGGTTGTTGGACACCTGGCCAAACATGTGTCTGGCATATGTAAACGGGGTTGGGTTTTGATCCTATTTCTTCACTCAGTCTCCTGGGCACAGGATATTGTGCAGGCAGAGTATTTTATGGGTGAAGACCCGGGGTTTGGAAATGCCATACAGGTTGATTGGAATGAAGGGCAAGGTATTGACAATGCAAGTTTTGCAATGGATATTTCCGCCATGCAAACCGGGTTTCACAAAGTATTCATAAGGGCTATGGATGAAAGCGGTACATGGAGCATACCCCATGGCCAATCCTTTTATATTGAAAATCAATTGGCCATTCCTTCCCATATTGTAAAAGCAGAATACTATTTGAACGATGACCCGGGTGTGGGGCAGGCCATAAATATTCCTGTGTCACAGGAGCAACATTTACAAAATGTGGGGTTTGCTGCAGATATCGGACACCTGGATAATGGATTTCATAAATTGTTTATTCGTGTAAAAAATGAAAACGGATTGTGGAGCCACACTCACCAACGTACCTTTTATAAGGAGCAGATTGATTTAGAACCCACAGAGATCGTAAAGGCGGAATATTATTTAAATTCGGATCCGGGTTTTGGCAATGGAATAGACATTCCTGTTTCGGCCGCAACGGTCATTGAATCCATCCAGTTTACTGCTGATATCAGTTCGCTGGCTCATGGATTTCATAATCTCTACCTTCGTGTAAAAGATGAAGATGGACGATGGAGCACAACCCATGTCCGTTCTTTTTACAAACAGACCCCCCTTCATGATACAGATGCTGATATTGTGGAGGCAGAGTACTTCTTTAACACCGATCCTGGCATAGGCAATGCAACACCCGTTGATTTAACCCAGGGCCCGAATATATCCATCACAGCAATGGCTGATTTGGATGAACTTGAAACAGAGGGTGTAAACTATTTGTATATCAGAGCCAAAGATAGCAATGGTGTATGGAGTATTACTCATGTTACTGAATTTACGGTTGATAAACAGATTGTATTGCAGGCTCAACCTGAAGAAGGTGGAAGTGTTTCAGGAGGAGGATGGTATGAGGTTGATTACGAGCTAACGGTGCATGCTGAGCCCCACACAGGTTATGAGTTTTCGGCCTGGAAAGAGGACAATCAAATCGTTTATAACCAACCTGAATACACTTTTACGGTTACCGATCACCGTGAGTTGGAGGCTCATTTTGCCATGATTGAATATGAACTTACCCTGGAGGTTGACCCCCAGGAGGCAGCAAGTGTGGAAGGAGATGGCTTTTACGTAATGGACGAAGAGGTGGAACTCCAGGTTTATCCTGCTGATGGCTGGACATTTTTGTATTGGACTGATACCCACGGAGAAGAAGTCGAACTGGAAAATGGTCTTTTCATCATGCCAGCAGAGGATGTGCATCTTACTGCACATTTTGAGGAGATTCAGGAATACAACCTTACTTTGGAGGTTAAACCTGACAATGCCGGCTTGGTTGAAGGAGAAGGCTCCTATCCTGAAGCTGAGGTTGTTCAGCTTACTGCTTCTGCTTTTGCAGATTATGAGTTTGTGTCTTGGGTTGATGAACAAGATGAAACCCTGAGCACGGATAGCGTATTCAATTTTACCATGCCAGCACATGATGTAAACCTAAATGCTGTTTTCCAGGAGCCTGAGCCCCCTGGTTACACCCTGAACCTGATTGCAGAACCTGAAGAGGGAGGGGTGCTGTTGGGAGCAGGAACGTTCCAAAGNCAGGAACAAGTTTCTCTCGCTGCAGTGGCATCTGATGGATACGAATTTGTAGAATGGACAGACTGGAACGATGAGCAGGTAAGTGATCAGAATACCTTTGTTTTTACCATGCCTGATCATGATGCTACCCTCACGGCCCACTTTGAGCTGACAACTTTGCTGCAGGAAGCAGGTATTGATGGCCTCCGGGTTTATCCTAACCCAGTTGCAGATGTTTTGCACATAGTTTCGGAGGCAGCTTTGCAAAAAGTTGAGCTGTTTGATATGCAGGGTATAAAAGTAGGCGTTTGGCATTTTCCGGGTCAAAAAGAAGGCAGACTTGGTCTTGAAAGCCTTTCAGCCGGTACTTACCTGCTAAGGGTTACTGATATTCATGAGGTAATTACCCAGACCATACAGGTAGTCAGGTAGCACCTGCGCAGATATATATTGTTCTGAATTACCCATAAGTGAAATAAAGATATTGGGTAAGAGGAAGCCGTTAGAGGTTAGTCATTTTTTAAATGATAGTTTTTAACGGCTTCTCTTATATCGTCCATTTCTATTCCATGGGATCGGGCCGTTGCTCCCAGGCGTTGGTGTTTTTGAATCTCCTGAGGCAGATTTAACTTATCAAGAACAAAAGATGAAGGTACGCCCGTTTTCTGTTTGAGTTCATGAAAGGTCATCGAGCCTCTGATGATCGTACCGTCATATACATGGGAGGATAAAGGACCTGTTGTTTCGCGTTGAGTAGATTCCTCCACGGGAAAAAGGAGAGGGGCAAAAACCAGGAAAACCACGAGGAATAAAACAGCCAGTGCAGTAACTTTTCTTATCCTGAAAAATCGCTTTTCTTTCCCTTTTACAATACAAACAATCCATTTCCAGTGAAGGATTAGGTGCACCACCATCAGTACAATAAATACAATGGAAACCCAGAAGTGAATACCACCCCATTCATGCCGGTCAAGAGCAAGCAGTGTCATATTGCGACCAGCACCCGGGGGTAAAACATACCGCATGATAATACCACTGGATATAAGTATAAGAAAAGCTGCCAGTGAGATGGAGTCAATAATAAAATTCAAGTGTCTTTTTTTCATAACCCGTTTTTTTTCAAACTCCATTTTATGGATGGAGTTTTAGCTCCCTTTTAGATGTTTAATTTTTAGTGAAAACCTTTTGAAAGTTGGACACAAAAAAAAGCGGAGGTTTAAGCTCCGCTTTTTGATTTTAGAAAAATTATGTTTTAATTAAACTTCCTTGATGGCTTTTTCCAAAGATGCTTCTTTGGTGTAGAAACGACCCCATTTGCTTTTGGGATCGTGCGGGGTAGCCAGTGATACTACAATCAAAACAATGATGGACAGGGAAGCTGCCGGAAGTATGATGTATTGTTCGCTAAGCAGCTGAGGGTTGCCCATACTTACCATAACGGAGTTTATGACGGTAATAATAAGAGTAGCACTCATACCCGTTGCAATGGAGGCTACACCTCCATAAACGGTTACCCGTTTCCACAGGAAGGCTGCCAGCAGGGCAGGGGTAAGCCCTGCACCCACCATGGTGTAAGCTGTCAGTGCCATGGCAAGTATACTCGTAAACTGGGTTAATAGTAAATAAGCCAGAACTCCCAGCAAAACTACCATGATTCTTTGCATCATAACAATCTTTTTGCCATGCGCATTGGGGTTGATAAAGCGTTGGTAAATATCGCGTGTTAGGTTGGTAGAAGGCGTAAGAAGGAAACTGTTGCCCGTAGATGTAATGATGGCTACCGAAGCACACAGCAGCAAAATCCCGGCCCATACAGGCATGCCTACTTCAGTACTGTAGCGGGCTGTATGCAAAATAATACGTTCTGAGTCGCCACTGGAAAGGAAAAATTCTGAAACAGCCGGTAATGCATTAAAGTGGCTGAAAGCAAAAATTGCCAAACTGGCCAATGCCGTTTCTACGATGATGGTTCCTATTACCCACCAGGCAACAGCTGACTTGGCCGCTTTTTCGCTTTTGGCTGAGAAAAACTTTTGGTACATATTAGACTCACCCAGCAAAAGAAAGAAAGTGGGAAGGAATATACCCATGGCCCAGAAAAAGTTTTGATCGCCAAATATCTGGAAGTGTGATGGATCCAGTGTTGCAGTAAGATGTTCGCTGCCTCCAATACTGAAATATACAATGGGTACGGCGATAATGACTGCAGCACTAATTATGGCTCCATTGAATATATCCACAGAAACAATGGACATCATACCTGCGAATGCAGTAAAAAGTACAATAAATCCTGCCGTAAGAATTACACCCTGCCATTCGGGAATACCTGCCACCAAATCAAGTACAAAACCACCTGCCCTGAATTGGTAACCCACAATGGTGGTATAGGCAATAACAATAACCAAGGTGCCTAATATACGTGCCCATTTATTGTAGCGCAACTCCAGAATATCGGGTACGGTAAACTCTGCTATACGCCGTACTTTCCCGGCAAGAAAAAATACAATTATAATGGCAACCCAGGCACCGGCAGCCATCCAGAGCTCAGAAAACCCTACATTGGCAGCCAGTCCGGCTCCTGCAAGTAAACTCCCTGACCCCATCCATGTGCAAAGCAGGGTTCCCACCAGTCGGGCTGTGGAAACTTTTCGCCCGGCAACCATAAAGTCTTCCTGGTTTTTTACCATAAAACTTTTCCATATGGATATGGACATTAAAAAAACCAGATATCCTATTACTACCCAAAAAAAGATCATTTTAATAGTTTTTTGTGTTTAATACCCTGTCAGGTATAAACCAGTTTGTAATTTGTACTTATTTTGATTTTCCCGCTGCAAAGAAAGGGATTTTTTGCAAACTTTAAGCCTTCTGTTTTATAACCTTGAAAATGTTACAATTTTTTATAAGTCTTTCCGGATGAGCGATTTTTAATTGATGTGTGTTGTAAGTGTTAGATAAACAGGTGGTTATGATTGTTTGTTCTTTGCGGGTTCTTTGCGTCAAATGGATAAATTTTCTATTCTGATTTTTTTAGCGCCTGGCGTTTTCTGCAAAATTTGAACTGATTACTTAGCTTATAATGAGCGGGTAAACTCTAGAGATCTTTTATTACTCGTATTTTACCGGGAAATAATTAACAGCCTAAGCATGCAGTTAAAAACCTTTCATGTTCCGTTTGCTCTATTTTAATCGGGATAAACTTTTTGCAGTCATATTGAACAGAGGGATAGCTGAAAATAGTATCACTATAAGCTAAATATCATTTGTGCTTTTTAATGATTATGAAGAAAGATTAATGATTGAACCTTACGATTGTTATGTGGTTATTTCAGGTGATGTTAATAATGAAAATCACATACCGTATACTTATTGTATTGTTTGGGATAGGTGCCACATTCCTTTCCTTGCAGCCTACCAAAATCTATGCTGATACAACCGGTACTGTTGCAAACTTCGCAGATGAACCACCCCCTGATACACCGGATACATTGGTGTATCAGCTTGATGAAGTAGTTGTAACAGCATTCAACCGTACACAGCAAATTGTCAGTATCCCTGGCTCTTTGTCTCATATTGGTGCTGTGCAGATAGCGCGTAAAAAACTTCATTACAACATTTTGCCATTGTTGGAACAGGCACCCGGTGTTTTTGCCCATACGGGAGCAACCAATACCAGCCGGGTGAGTATCCGGGGAGTGGGTGCAAGAGTTCCCTATGCCACAGGCAAAATAAGAGCTTATTTCAACAACATTCCTCTTACCAATACTTCG
>SL_3KL_010_SEDDRAFT_10002302_pt1 | contig 17494 bp, 14 predicted proteins | sample SodLakKL_010_SED_2_FD_10381 | JGI IMG/M metagenome (IMG submission 10381) | reverse complement strand
CATTCATATTTGCACCGTCCATATAAACCTGCCCGCCATTCTCATGGATTATCTCATTCATTCTGATGATACCTTCCTCGTATACTCCGTGAGTTGAGGGGTATGTCACCATAAATGCGGCCAGGTCGTTCTTGTGCTCCTCAGCCTTTGCCTGCAGGTCATCAAGGTCAACATTACCGTTCTCGTCACAGTCAACCACAACCACCTGCATTCCTGCCATTACAGCGCTTGCAGGGTTGGTTCCGTGAGCTGATGAAGGAATTAAGCAGACGTTCCTGTGGCCATGATTACGACTTATGTGATACTGGCGTATCACCATCAGTCCGGCATACTCACCGGCAGCACCGGAGTTGGGCTGGAACGAGAATTTTTCCAGTCCGGTTATCTCCGACAGGTCATTTTCCAGCTCTTCAATCAGTTTATAATAACCTTCAGCCTGATCTTTGGGCACAAATGGATGCAACCCGCCAAATTCGGGCCAGCTTAACGGCAACAGCTCGCTTGCTGCATTCAGCTTCATTGTGCAGGACCCAAGCGAAATCATTGAGTGTGCAAGACTGAAGTCCTTCCTCTCAAGCATTTTTATATACCTCATCAATTCGGTTTCGGACCGGTACTTTTTGAAGCACTCAAGTGTCAGAAAATCGCTTTTCCGCTCAAATTTTTTGTCAATGCAAATATTCTCCGGTTTTTCAATCTTCTCAGGAGCCTCTTTACCTGATGCTTCTGCAAAAATCTTCAGGATCAGTTCAACATCCTCATCAAGGGTAGTTTCATCAACGCTAATGCTTACAGTCTCTTTATCCTGATAGTGAAAGTTCACTTTGTGCTTCAGTGCAGTTTTTTTCAGTTTGACAGAATCCACTCCGTTGTTCAGCCTGATCCTGAGAGTATCGAAGAAGTTTTTGTTTTCCTGTTCAAATCCCATCTTCTTAAGACCTGACTGAAGTGTGCAGGCCATCTGGTGAATATGGCGGGAAATTCGCTTTAGTCCGTCAGCCCCGTGATAAACAGCATACATGCCTGCCATTGTGGCCAGAAGAGCCTGGGCGGTGCAGATATTTGATGTTGCCCGTTCACGCTTTATATGCTGTTCCCGGGTCTGAAGAGCCATTCTTAATGCATTTTTCCCCTGGGCATCAACAGAAACACCGATTATTCGTCCCGGGACATTGCGCTTGAACTTTTCGAGTGTAGCAAAGTAACCTGCATGAGGCCCTCCATAACCCATAGGTATTCCCAGCCGCTGAGTTGAGCCAACCACTACATCGGCTCCCCATTCCCCGGGAGGTGTGAGCAATACAAGACTCAGAATATCGGCAATTACCCCGATAAAAATATCCTTTTCCTTCGCCTTTTCAACAAAGCCGGTGTAGTCAATTAACTTTCCGTCGCCTGCAGGATACTGCACCATAAGGCCAAAGTAGCTGTCATCCAGATCAGTTTTTCGGTAGTCCCCCACCACCAGTTCTATGTTTAAAGGAACTGCACGTGTCATGAGAACCTCAAGGTTCTGGGGAAATATATTCTCGTCTACAAAGAATTTTCTTACATTGTTTTTTACTGCTTTTCGAGATCGTGAGTTAAACATCATTATCATTGCCTCGGCAGCTGAAGTTGCTTCATCAAGCAATGATGCATTTGCCAGCTCCATCCCGGTAAGATCCATAACAACGGTTTGAAAATTCAGGAGTGCTTCAAGGCGCCCCTGTGATATTTCAGCCTGGTATGGTGTGTAGGAAGTGTACCAGACAGGGTTCTCCAGAATATTTCTTTGAATTACCGATGGGAATATAGTGTTGTAATAACCCATGCCAATGTATGTCTTGTAGAGCTTGTTACGGGAGCCGATCTCACGTATCGTGGCAAGATATTCGTATTCGCTCAGACCGTCGGGAATACCGAGTGGCCTGTCAAGCCTTATCGATTCAGGTACAGTTTTGTCTATCAGTTCATCAAGCGATTTCACACCGATCTTGTCGAGCATTACTTTTATATCTTCGCCCCGCGGGCCGTTGTGACGTGATGCAAAATTATCAAGTGCCATATGTGAAGAATTTGGTTAGTATATTAGTTTGATCTCTTTTTCAAAGACTTTAAAAATAATAATAAGAATTTGAGTTAAAAACAAAAAGTGTCATGTTGCGCAACAACACGGGTTAAAGAGGTGAGATTAGTAGGCTTTCGCTGCAGTGAAAGCTCATCCCAGAAAAGGATTGCTCCTTCTCTCATCACCCACGGTTGTATAGCTTCCATGCCCCGGCATAACCGTTACATCTTCCGGCAGTACCAGTATTTTTTCTTTTATTGATTTTAAGATGGTGTCATAATCGCCTCCGGGAAGATCTGTCCTGCCAATGCCGCCGCTGAATAACAGGTCACCTGTTAATACAAACTTACCAGATTCACTGTATAGCGCTATACTGCCCGGCGAGTGGCCGGGAACATGCAGGACTTTCAGCCGGGAGTTTCCGACAGCGATCTCGTCGTTATCACTGAGTATTGTATCGGGTGATGGAGGCTCCTCCAGTTTGAAACCAAACATAAGAGCGTGATCTACTGCGTTTTCCAGCAAAAAAAGGTCGTCACCGTGAACTGCAAATCCGGATTTGTACCTGTTGAACAAAAATGAGCTGCCAAGAATATGGTCTACATGGCAATGGGTGTTTACGATCATTGCCATCTCAAGACCTCCTTCATCAATGTATCTGACAAGTTTGTTACATTCTTCCTCATCCTGGCATCCCGGGTCAACAACAATGCACTGCCCTGTTTCGTCATATAACAAATAGGTGTTTTCCTGGAACGGGTTGAAAACAAATTTTTCTGTCTTTATCATAATTTTAGCTGTTTGTTGTCTCTGCTCTGCACTGCTGTCCAGACTTCCGCTCGCAGTTAACAGGCCGTTTAACGGATGTTTTTTAGTTAAAACGACTTTCCTTTAAGTAAGGGAACAAAAACAAAATGTCCGTGTTCACTCTTTTTATATTCCTCATCTGATATTCTTTCGATCCTCATCATCACCTGTGAGGAACTTTCTCCCACCGGTACAACCATTATTCCTCCCACCCTGAGCTGTTCAAAAAGTTTCTCAGGTATCTCTGCTGCACCGGCAGTTACAATAATCCTGTCAAAAGGAGCATAGGAAGGTATCCCGGCATATCCGTCACCATAGAAAAAATGGGGTTTGTATCCAATTTCAGGCAAAAACGACTGGGCTTTGAGGAACAGTTCCCGCTGCCTTTCGATTGTATAAACTTTTGCTCCCATTTCCAGCAACACTGCAGCCTGGTATCCGGAGCCTGTTCCCACCTCCAGCACTTTGTCATGACGCCTTACCTCCAACAGCTCGGTCTGATATGCAACTGTATATGGCTGTGAGATAGTCTGATCACAACCTATGGGAAATGCCTGGTCCCTGTAGGCAAATTTTACGAAGCTACTGTCCATGAACATATGCCGGGGCACCCTCTCCATAGCTTCAAGGACTCTGTTATCCGAAACACCTTTTGAACGGATCTCTTCTATGAGCTTTTTTCTCAATCCCTTATGACGGTAACTTTCGTTCATTTCCGGCTTTTTTCTTACTCTGTTTCCAGGCAAGTGATGAAAATGTAATGCTCCTGCAAATATAAAATAACATATTTAAAAATTTAAGTCGACATAATCAACCCGTTTCAGTCTTCGGTATCAAAGACCTCCACCAGTGAGGGTTTTGAAGGTTTATGATGATAACTCGTTAATAACTATACCCGTTCGGGTGATTATTTTTTTTTCCAAACCTTTACTTTTGCAAAAAAACCCTTATGATCGAAACCTCTGTTTTCGGTACCTGCAGTGATGATATATTAAGCGCATTTACAGAACATAAAGGTTTCAGCATCAGAGAAACCTTGCACACTAACGTAAAAGAGGATAATCTGCCATCCTGTGTAAAAGATACAAGCACTCTGCCGGATGAAGCGGCCGCATCCGAAAAATGCATAGTTCTCTCCGGTATTAACGGAACCGGATTTGAAGTTGCCTGCGAAGCAATAAAAAAGTCAAAACACCTTTTTGTATGCGACATATTCGGAACTACGCCTGAAAAGATCTGCAAGCTGAAGAAGCTTCAAAAAGAAGCGGGGGTTAACATTCATTTCAGTCGTGCGGGCAGACTTATGCCGGGAATAATGGCTGCAAAAAGAGTGATAAGGAATCCGGTTTTAACAGAGCTGAGAGGCAGTATACAATTAAGCGATTATGACAGTCAGATATCTGAAATCAGGGAGTTGCTGTTTAAAATGACAGATGCCGTACTGACGCTAATCCCGTCCAACCACCGTAAAATTCACGTTAAATCATCTTCAACAAGAAAGGGGGTTATCGGACTTGTAAGCATAAGGATAGAATTTGAAAACGGCAGTATAGCTAACCTTCTTCTGACAACCGTAAGTGAAGATAAGGAAGTAACGGCCAGGATCTACTCAACCGGACAGAGCTGCAGCACAGATACCTCAAAGTCATACATCACCGTAAGCAAAATACTGTTCAGTAAAACAGGCGGGTCATTGAAAAATATAACTTTCCCGGTAAAAGAGAGCAAATACCTCCTGAAAGAGGAAATCAAGGGGTATCACAGTTCAATAACCTGCAAATCCGGTTATTCCGGGAATACAGAATATGTTCAAAGATGGGTGACCCTGACTCACGATATCCTTGATAAAACAGTGCATAGCAATCATCCCGGGACAGATTAAGCTTAAGTGTTAGATATGGTCTCTGGTTCATACCGGACTGAACCTGTATATTCCAAGCGGTTTATAAACAGGTCCGCCGGGCTTAAGTGTACTTTCGTTAAACAGGAAGCTGCCGATCGTTATGGAATCGAACTCTTTCTGTTCGTATTTGTTAACAAGAACCTCAAGTTCTTTCAGGTACACTCTTTTTTTCATCCGGGCAAAAGTAAGATGCGGACGAAACTCGCCCTGATCAACCGGAAGACCCTCTTCATGCAGCATCTCATCTATCTGATACTTCAGGTTTTCCAGGGCTGCATTGTCTTTAAACCCGAACCATAATACTGACGGGGTTCTTATGTTTTTGAACACCCCGACTCCTGCAGGCTCAATAATAAAAGGTTTCCAAAGTGCTGAAACTTTTTCAAACTTATCCGATAATAACGCTATTTTTTTATCATCAAGGCTGCCAAGAAAAGCCAGGGTTATGTGAAAATTTTCAGGACTGACCCATTTGACCGGTTCGTTTTTCAGTCCTGCTCTAAATTCATCATATACCCCCATAATATCAGGATCCGGTTCGACATGGATTGAAATGAAAACTCTTTTCATTTTTTTTTGATTTATTAATTCAATATTTTTATGGTTGATTATTAACCCCAAAAATAAGAAGAAGATGGTCGACAAGAAAAAATTTGCAGTAATTCTTTCCGGGTGCGGTGTTTTTGACGGAGCGGAACTGCATGAATCGGTTATGACACTTTATTCAATTGCGAAAAATGACGGAACCTATGAGATCTTTGCTCCCGATATACCTCAGCACCATGTTGTAAATCATACAACCGGCAAAGAAATGAACGAGAGTCGAAACGTATTTGTTGAAGCTTCAAGAATAGCTCGTGGCGACATCAAAAACCTGAAAGAGTTCAATGCCGGTGATTTTGACGCTCTGATCTTTCCCGGCGGTTTCGGTGTGGCAAAAAACCTTTCTTCTTTTGCATTTGACGGGCCTGAATGTAAAATTGACCCTGATGTTGAGAAAGCCGTTAAAGATATGGCAGGAAAGGGAAAACCAATAGGAGCACTCTGCATAGCACCGGTGTTGCTTGCAAAATTACTGGGCGACGTTGAGGTTACGATCGGCCAGGATGAAGCAACCGCATCCGCAATAGAGAAAATGGGTGCAAGGCACAAAAAAGCGGATCACGGTGAAATTATAGTCGACGAGAAGAACAAAACAGTTACAACTCCTTGCTATATGCTGGATGCAGATATAGTTCAGATTGCCCGGGGTGCTGAAAATGTTGTAAAGGAATTAATAAGGATGAGTTGATAAGGATTTTGCGCGCATCAAAATCCCGGAAGTTTAAAGGGGATATCTTAACTGGCGTCTCCTTTTTTATGAAGTCAGCTATGCCGATACTCTCTATTGTATCGGACTGTTTTATCACAACTCACCTATTTCAATCAGAAAAATTATATCTTCTATCAGCCGGTCTTCATAAAGGGGATCATATTCGCTTTTGAGATTGGAACCGAACAATCGGGCAATAGACTGCCAGAAAAAAGCCGAAAACGACCCTCGCAGCTCCCTCAGCAGCTCATAGGAAGTATCTCCGGTCTCCCTGTCTATCAGTTTTATCAGGATCTGCCCCTGTGTTATAGTAAGTGACTTGAGGTCATCCCCAAACTCATCCATAAGGCGTTCTTCAACCTTTTTCACATAACGCCTTCTTTCCCTGTCGGTTTCAAGCTTAAGGAATTCATGGTTCATTTCCTCAAGTATGCCGGCTGCCTTCTGTGCATAAGGGTATGCAACCTTTACATTGTGTATAAGTCTTTGATAACGGCGGTAATCCCGCCTGCTACTGAATCTCCTTTGTGCAGATATTGATACCTCTTCAATACTTGCATAATACAATGTATCGCCGTTAATTACCAGCACACCCAGAATAGCCGGGTTTACCTCACTTAGTGTGTCAGGTTGAGCTGAAATATCCGGCAAAGCACTGAAAACCAGTATAAACAATAAAAAAACCTGCTTTTTCATACACTAAATATAACGTATGTCAAAAGTTTTAATTATTCTTTAAAGCCCATTATATTTCATTCGCAGGCCGGATAAAAGACTGCAGCCGGTGATCACCGGATCAGAACTGTTTCTGAAGCGTTGAAAACATGTTGCTTGCCGGGTGTTACAATTTTATTAATTTTGCAAGCCTTTTTGTACGGCAAAATGATGAAACCGGATGCTGAATAAATGACATAAAGAGTATGTTAATAACTGTTTGACAAACTTGCTTAATAAATAACAGTTTTATTTTGAATTGAACTCTTCATGTAATAAAAGAAGAACACTGAACAAGCCGCTAAGGCTTCTGTTTGTTTCGACAGGAAGCATTTCTGTGGTACTTGGCTCTATAGGGATGTTTGTTCCTCTCATACCAACCACACCCTTTTTGCTGCTTGCGGCTGCACTGTACCTGAGAAGCTCTGACAAGCTTCACAACTGGCTAATGAATCACAGGATATACGGCAAATATCTCACAAACTACATGGTACACAGATCGATTCCGCTGAATGTAAAGATATTTACTTTGATATTACTGTGGGTGACAATTATTACTTCAGCTCTTTTTTTTATTCCTTATCTTTGGCTGAGCATTTTGCTAATACTTAAAGCAGTAATAGTAACAATACACATTTTGTCATTCAAAACTCTGAAGTAACTTGAAGGGCTTGCCAAAAAGGCGAGTAAACGGAACCGGAATTTTAGTAACGAAACTAAACCGAAATTATGAGTAAGAAGATAAAAGTAGACCTGCGCTCTGAAATAGGCAAGCTTGAGGCGGTTGTAATCCATACACCAGGGCATGAAGTAGAAAACATGACTCCCGGAAATGCTGAACGTGCGCTTTACAGCGACATACTGAACCTTCCGGTCGCCAGAAAAGAGTACGACCAGTTAAAGGGCATACTCCAAATGTTCACAAACACCTTCGAGGTAAGAGACCTGGTTAAGGATATCCTCAATAATCAAAAGGTGAAGGAAACCCTTATAAAGCGGATCTGCAAAAATGAAAACAAACCATGGATAATAGACCGGCTATTGTCAGAAGAAAATGACAATCTTTGTAAACTGCTGATAGAAGGAGTGGTAATGGAAAAAAACAACCTTACAAAATTCCTCAGCAAGGAAAGGTATTCGCTGCCGCCACTCCATAATTTTTTCTATGTCAGAGATTCAGCTATTCCGGTATGCGGAAATGTACTGTTAAGCAAGATGGCCAACAAGGTCAGGGAACGGGAGTCGATTATAATGGAATCTATTTTCGATTTCAGCAACAATTTTATTACCAAAACCCAAAATCCTCTGCAGGTCAATGATAACTTTTCTCATTCAGCCATAATAGAGGGAGGTGATGTGCTGGTAGCCCGCGAGGACATACTGCTTATTGGTAACGGCAGCAGAACTTCAACGCAGGGTATAGACTGTGTACTGGAGCTATTACGCAGGGAGAATAACGGGAAAAAGCACATTATTGTCCAGGAAATGCCCTATTCCCCTGAATCATTTATTCATCTTGATATGGTGTTCACTTTCCTGGATGTGGATACATGTATGATTTACGAACCGGTATTATTCAAGCTGGGGAAATACCAGACCGTTCATATAATAATTGACAACGGGAAGGTGAAATCGATAAGAGAGGAGAAGAACATACTGGAAGCACTTAAAGGCCTTGGCATGGACTTGAAACCGATATTCTGCGGGGGCACAAAAGACCCCTGGGTGCAGGAAAGGGAACAGTGGCACAGCGGCGCCAACTTTTTTGCCGTTGAACCCGGAAAAGTGATAGGTTACGGGCGTAACAACTACACAATGGAGGAACTTTCCCGAAACGGTTTTGAAATCTACAATGCAAAAGATATTATCAAAAACCGGATAGATCCGCATAGTTACAATAAAATTGCAATTTCCCTTGAGGGTTCTGAGCTCCCAAGGGGAGGTGGCGGGGCTAGATGCATGACGATGCCGGTGAAGAGATCTCCTGTTAAATGGAATTAACTTTCAAAAAGTGCCGGTAAATCGGTGATTGCAAACATATTGGACAAACCGGCATGAAAAAGGTTATACTTTTAAGGCTTTGATTTTTTTTTTATATATTTGCTGTCTGTTTTATGAGCATGGTGAAAAGACTCAGTAAAAACGGGATTTTTATTACCGGAAAAAGCATACAATATGATTGCTATTATAAATTTTTCATTGCAGATATTTGTTCTCGGACTATTGACTGTTTTCTTTGTACTAATCATGGTCGTTTTATTCGGGAATTTAATAATCATTACCACAAACAGGTATTTTGGAGTTGCCGCAAAGGATGTTAAACCTCCTTCAGAGCAGATTGATCCGGTAAAAATTGCGGTAATATCAAGTGCTGTGTTTAATGTTACTTATGGCAATGGCAGGGTGGAAAGAATAGAAAAACTTTAATCTGCCCGTTACTTGAGAGTTTAAAAATCCCAAATTTTTCACGAAGAAACAGAAGGTTGTCCCCAGCCTGAATATTTTAATATAAATTTTTTAACACATATTACAATGAGTAAACGTAAAATTAAATTTTCGCTTGTATATAGAGACATGTGGCAGTCGGCCGGCAAATACATGCCTCACGTGGATCAGCTTGAACGCATTGCCCCTGCCATAATTGATATGGGTTGCTTTGACCGCATAGAAACGAACGGAGGTGGATTTGAACAGATCAACCTTTTGTTGGGGGGAAATCCCAACAAATCTGTTCGTTCCTGGTGCAAGCCTTTTAATGAAGCGGGCATAGAGACACACATGCTTGAAAGAGGGCTTAACGGCATAAGGATGAGGCCGGTGCCCGAAGATGTAAGGAAACTTATGTTCAAGGTTAAAAAGAAGCAAGGTGTTGATATTGCAAGATCTTTTGACGGACTCAATGATGAGAACAATATTATTGATTCCGTAAAGTATGCAAAGGAAGCAGGTATGATAGCACAGGGTACTCTATGTATAACCCATTCGAAAATACATACTGTTGAATACTTTGTAAACATAGCTGACAAGCTTATAAAAGGAGGGTCTGAAGAAATTTGCCTTAAAGATATGGCGGGAGTGGGAAGACCGGCTTCAATAGGAAAAATTGTGGAAGGGATAAAGAAAAAGCATCCTGAGGTGCTGATTCAGTATCACGGACAAACCGGTCCCGGTTTCACTGTTGCCTCAATACTTGAAGCGGTTAATGCAGGATGTGATTACATTGATGTAGGCATGGAGCCCCTTTCCTGGGGGACGGGACATGCTGACATACTGACAATTGTAGCCATGCTTGAGGATGCCGGTTACGAAGTTCCAAAGGTGAACATGAAAGCATATATGGAAGCCCGGCGTCTTTCACAGGAATTCATTGATGAATTCCTCGGGTATTACATAGACCCCTACAACCGACAGATAAATGCATTGCTTATAAAACCCGGACTTCCGGGCGGAATGATGGGAAGTCTGATGTCTGACCTTGCAAATAACCTGAAGAGTATTAACAAGCACCTTGAGAAGAAAAACAAGCCTGTCCTGACACAGGACGACCTTATGCTCAAACTGTATGATGAGGTAGATTATATATGGCCAAAGATGGGTTATCCGCCTCTTGTAACCCCTTACAGTCAGTATGTAAAGAATGTTGCACTGATGAATGTAATGCAGATGCTTAAGGGCAAAGAGAGGTTCTCAATGATAGACGACAATACATGGGATATGATGCTGGGCAAATCAGGGAAACTTCCGGGCAAACTCTCTCCCGAATTAATTGAAATGGCTGAAAAAGAGGGGCGTGAATTTTATACCGGGAACCCACAGGATCTTTATCCTGATGAGCTTGACAAGTTCAGAAAGGAGATGGATGAGAACGGATGGGATCTTGGAGAGGATGACGAGGAACTTTTCGAGCTTGCAATGCATCCCGAACAATACCGCAATTACAAGTCCGGCGCAGCCAAAAAAGCTTTCGAGGAAGACCTTGCAAAACGCAAAAAAGAGGGAGGCGGATTATTCAGCAAACCAAAAGCAAAGGAAGAGGGCAGTGAAGCTGTAAGTACACAGCCTTCAACCATGAACATTGATGTAAACGGTGAAAAATTCAGGGTTACGGTATCATACGGAGACGAACCTGCAGAAGCCCCAAAGGTTAACGAAAAAGATAGTCAAACAGTTCACCATCATACAAAGGAAAAGGATCCTGAAATGAACGGGGAAGCTGAGGAGCTTACCTCACCCATTGCAGGCACATTCTACCTTACTAAAGAACCGACCGAAAAATCGCTAAAGGTTGGAGATACTGTCAGCAAAGGAGATGTTCTTTGCTATGTTGAAGCTATGAAAACTTACAACTCCATTAAGAGCGACATGGATGGAAAAATAGTTGCCATAGTTCCCTCCAACGGTGACGAAATTGTTGAGGATGATGTGCTTTTCCTAATAAGATAACCGGGTAAAGCATAAAAAGGTTTTTTTAACAGAAACAGCTTGTCCCCTTTAAACAGAAGGGGCGGACATTCTTAAAGCAATAAAAATGGATGCTTTCAATAGATTATTTGAAATGACCTCATTCAGGGAACTCTTCTCTGATCCGGGTGTTATAATAATGCTTTCACTGGGTGTGTTATTACTTTACCTCGGTATACGTAAAAAATATGAGCCACTTTTGCTTGTCCCGATTGGATTCGGACTTATTCTGGCCAATCTGCCCGGTGCAGGAATGGGTATTGTTCCGGATGAACTTGTTGAAATTGAAGGTGACAGGTACAAGAACCTCATTGAAATTGCAAGGGATCACGGAATAATGAATTTTATCTATTATTCATTGATTAAAACCGGGTTTCTGCCTCCTTTGATATTCATGGGGGTGGGTGCTCTGACCGATTTTGGCCCGATGCTCAGGAACCTTAGACTTGCACTTTTCGGCGCTGCCGCACAGCTTGGTATTTTTACCGTATTCCTTGGAGCAATTGCAGTCGGCTTTACTCCCCAGGAAGCCGGCTCACTCGGGATCATTGGTGGAGGTGACGGCCCTACGGCAATATACATATCAATAATACTGGCTCCTCATCTCCTGGGCCCGATTGCCATTGCAGCATATTCATATATGGCACTGGTGCCGATGATAATACCCCCGGTAGTTAAAGCCCTATGCACCAAAAAAGAGCTTCATATCAACATGAAGGAGATGGACAAGAAGTACCCCTCCAAAAGGGAGATTAAAAATCTGAATGCCGCAAAGATAGCTTTTCCCATTGTAATGGGAATTGTTATTTCATTGTTCGTTCCCACGGCAGTTCCCCTTATTGGGATGCTTATGTTCGGGAACCTTGTCAAAGAGCTTGGTGTTATAACAGGCAGGCTTTCCAGTGCAGCATCAGGACCTATACTCAATACCGCGACAATTTTCCTGGGGCTTGCCGTCGGTGCATCGATGACTTCCGCAACGTTCCTTGATTTAAGAACTCTTGGAATAATTGCAGGCGGGTTCATTGCCTTTTCCATTTCCATAGCAGGCGGAATTATTGCTGTTAAGATTTACAATACATTTGCAAAAAAGAAGATAAATCCGCTGATAGGTGCTACCGGATTAAGTGCTGTTCCTATGGCATCCAGGGTTGCAAATGAGATAGCAGTGAAATACGACAACAGGAACCATATTCTCCAGTACTGCATGGCCAGTAATATATCCGGAGTTATCGGATCGGCAGTTGCTGCGGGAGTTCTTATTTCATTCCTTGGCTGAAACCATTAAACAGACGATTTTCACTGGCCGCCCACATATCCGGGCGGCTTTTTTTATACATTTAATCAGAGTAAGATCAGTTCTGTCAATACTTTGCAGTAAAAGTTCATGAAGTTATTTCCGACTTTTTTAAGGGTAGCCGTACATGATTTTCTGAACCGGGTTATTGTTAAAAAAAAGATGGACTGATCAACATTCATATTGGTTAATCTTTGTAAATTTACAAATGAAAACACCGGAAAGGGGAAAATCAATAGTTTGTCCGTAAGGAGCAGGCCGGCCGCTTTCCATATTGCATTCTAACAATAACAGCATTAACATATACAATTATGCAAACAGATTTAAATCCCGGGGATAAAGCCCCCGATTTCAGTGTAACCGACCACAGAGGCAACAAATTATCACTTGATTCACTCAGGGGTAAAAAAACAGTGTTGTACTTTTATCCAAAGGACAACACCCCCGGGTGTACAGCAGAAGCCTGCAGTCTCAGGGATGGTTACGAAGAACTGTCGGAAAAAGGATTTGTGGTTATCGGTGTCAGTCCTGACACCGATAAGTCACATGCCGGCTTCAGCTCAAAACACAATCTGCCTTTCCACCTGGTTGCAGACACCGGCAAAGACCTTTTAAAAAGCTACGGAGCATGGGGAGAAAAAAAGATGTTCGGGAAGATTGTTGAAGGTGTTAAGCGTACCACTTTCATTATAGATGAAGATGGCAGAATTGAGCATGTAATAGGCAAAGTTGACACAAAAAACCATTCAGGACAAATACTGGAACTATACAAATAAAAAGAAGTGAAAAATGGAAAACGAAAAAACGAAAAAACCGGCATCAAAGGAGATAAACAAAGAGAAACTGAAAGCCCTTCAAATGACGATTGACAGGATAGATAAAGAGTATGGAAAGGGAGCCATAATGAAAATGGGAGATGAGGCAATTGTTAACGTTCCCTCCATCTCTTCAGGATCAATAGGTGTTGATATTGCAATAGGAGTAGGAGGTTACCCCAGAGGGAGGGTTGTTGAGATCTACGGACCGGAATCATCCGGTAAAACAACCCTTGCAATACATGCAATTGCCGAAGCACAGAAAGCCGGGGGTGTTGCAGCATTTATTGACGCCGAGCATGCATTTGACCGCTTTTATGCAGAAAAGCTAGGTGTTGACATAGAGAACCTGCTGATATCTCAGCCTGATAACGGTGAGCAGGCGCTCGAAATAACCGATCATCTTATACGCTCCGGTGCAATAGATATTGTTGTTATTGATTCGGTTGCCGCACTTACCCCGAAATCTGAGATAGAAGGGGATATGGGTGATTCCAAAATGGGCCTACAGGCAAGACTAATGTCCCAGGCTCTCAGAAAACTTACGGCAAATATCAGCAAAACGAAAACATGCTGTGTTTTCATAAACCAGCTTCGTGAAAAGATTGGCGTAATGTTTGGCAACCCTGAAACAACCACCGGAGGGAACGCACTTAAGTTTTACTCCTCAGTACGTATTGATATAAGAAGGATAAGTCAGATAAAGGAAGGGGAGGAGGTAAAGGGCAGCCGTACCAGGGTTAAGGTAGTAAAGAACAAAATAGCTCCTCCTTTCAGGAAGGCTGAATTCGATATTATGTATGGAGAAGGAATATCGAAAAACGGGGAAATAATTGATCTTGCTGTGGAATTGGGTATTATCAGGAAAAGCGGATCGTGGTTCAGCTATGGCGACACCAAGCTGGGACAGGGGCGTGACGCCGTAAAGCAGGTGATTGCAGACAATCCTGAATTGTCTGAAGAGCTGGAAAATAAAGTCAGGGAATCGTTATTCAAAAAATAATACCCGGTTCGGTAATGCATTACTACATCAAATAAGATGCTGAAAAACAATATTGATTCCCGATATACCATAACTCTGATATTTTGAATTATTAATAATAAATTACAGGTATGAAAAAATTAACCGGATCATTAATTCTGTCTGCCCTTTTAATGCTCATTTCCTGCGGCGAGAAGCCGGAGGAAGCCGACTTCAGTGGTAAACTCACAGAAGAGGAGATAAGAGGCGGACGACTCACACCCGAGATCCTTTGGAAATTCGGGCGCGTAGGCAGTTCACAGCTGTCTCCCGACGGCAGCACGGTTGTTTATACCGTATCCCGTTACGATCATAAAACAAACAAAAGTATGACTGAGGTTTGTGCTGTTGAAGTTCAAACTGGAGAAACAAATGTGCTGACATCTTTCCAGGGATCAAATTTCAGTCCGCGCTGGCGCCCTGACGGCGAAAAGATAGGTTTTCTGAGCAATGAAACAGATGAGGTACAGTTATGGGAAATGAACCCTGACGGAAGTGGTAAGCAACAGGTTTCTGAAATAGAGGGGGGAATTACCGGGTTCGGTTACTCCCCAACCGGTAACCATATATACTATACCAGGCAGGTGAAGCTTGATGAAACGCCAAAAGAGATTTATCCCGACCTTCCGCATATAAATGTGCGAATTGAGGATGACCTTATGTTCAGACACTGGGATTCATGGCACAATTACTCATACAGCCACATTTTCGTAGCCGGTTATTCAGACGGCAGACTGGACGAAGGAAAAGATATCATGGAAGGTGAAAAATTCGATTCTCCCCTTGCCCCTTTCTACAATCAGGCAGAAATAACCTGGAGCCCCGACGGAAAAATAATAGCCTATACCAGCAAAAAACTGAAAGGGGCGGAATATGCCACAAGCACCAATTCAAACATATATTTTTATGATATTGAGAACGGTGAAACAACAAAGATAACTGAAGGTCAAGGTTACGACAAATACCCTGTCTTTTCACCTGATGGCAGGTACCTGGCATGGCAAAGCATGGAAACACCCGGCTATGAGTCGGATAAAGCCCGCCTATTCATATATAACAGGGAAAACGGTGTTAAAACCTATCTTACACGTGACTTTGAGGAAAATGCATCGGATTTTACATGGAGCCCGGGAGGTGATAAAATATACTTTATCAGTGGTACAAATGCAACTTACCAGGTTTTTGCCATAAATATCAATACCCGTGAGGTAACCCAGATAACAAGCGGGCATCATAATTACAATTCTATTGACTTGTCGGGCAACACCCTTGTTGGTGAAAAGATGTCAATGTCAATGGCCACAGAGATCTTCCGTATCAACCCTTCGGGCGGTGAAGAGACTCAGCTTACATTCACCAACAGTCATATTTACGACAATATTGAAATGGGAAGGGTTGAAGAGCACTGGGTGAGAACAACCGACGGTGAAAATATGCTGGTCTGGCTGATTCTTCCACCCGGTTTTGATTCTTCCGAAGAATACCCGGCACTTCTTTACTGCCAGGGAGGACCTCAAAGTGCAGTAAGCCAGTTTTTCTCCTACAGGTGGAATTTCCAGATCATGGCGGCACACGATTACGTTGTGGTAGCTCCCAACAGAAGGGGACTGCCTACGTTCGGACAGGAATGGAACAGGCAGATATCGGGAGACTGGGGCGGACAGGCCATGCAGGATTATCTTACTGCAATTGATGCTATGATGGAGAAACCCTTTATTGATGAAGACCGTCTAGGTGCCGTAGGGGCAAGTTTCGGCGGTTATTCGGCATTCCAGCTTGCCGGTATGCACGAAAGGCGTTTCAGGGCTTTCATTTCACATAACGGGGTATTCAACCTGGAAAGCATGTATGGTGCAACCGAGGAGATATTTTTTGTAAATCACGACCTGGAAGGTCCCTACTGGGAGAGGCCAAAACCTGTAAGTTACGAAGAGTCTTCACCCCACAGGTTTGTTCAGAACTGGGACACCCCGATGCTGATAATAACATGCGAAAGAGATTACCGGGTGCCATATACAGAGGGTCTGCAGGCATTTACAGCTGCAAGACTGCAGGGAATACCAGGCAGGCTGCTGCATTTTCCGGATGAGAACCACTGGATACTTCAGCCTCAGAACGGTATTCTGTGGCAGCGTGAATTTTTCTCATGGCTTGACAGATGGGTTAAATAAATTTAGAGCTCCGCCAGGTCAAATTAGATCTCTTTTGGCAGTTTCCTGCAGCCGGGCAGAATTTTAATAACCGTTAGTAACCGGAATTATCTGCCCGCTGCTGTGCCTGTTTGTATAACCGTACAGCCTTTTCTATTTTCAAAACCTCAGGCATATCTGCATCAAACCAGTGGATGATAAAGCCCTGACGTTCCATCCGGCGGAACCATGTCATTTGCCTTTTGGCAAACTGGTGTATTGCCGTATTCAACCTGGCAAACATAGTTTCATAGTCAATTTCCCCCAGAAGGTACATTGTTACAAACTTATATTCAAGTCCGTAAAACTTCAGGTCATCCGGACTCACACCTTCATCCATCAGTCCTTTTACCTCTTCTATCATACCCGACTCCAGCCTTTTTTCAAGACGCACTGTGATCCTTCTTCTTCTTTCGTTACGTCCGGCAGTTATTCCGAATATCAGTTTCCTTAATCCGGGAGAAAAACAGTTTTCCGGCTCGCCGTGCCTGGACTGGTAAAGGGCAATTTCCACAGCCCTTACCAGCCTCTTTCTGGAAGAAGTGTCGCTTACGTTATGAAGCTTCCGGTGTTCCGAGAGAATGGCAGTCAGCTGCTCATCAGACATCTTTTCAAGATCTTTCCTGAGATTCTCATCGTGAGGAACCTGAACAAGCCTGTAACCCTTAAGAACTGCTTCAATATACATGCCTGTGCCCCCGCATAATACAGGACATGCACCCCTTGACAAAATATTTTTTAAAACCTTCAGAAAATCGCGCTGAAATTCGAAAACGTTGTATTTATATCCCGGTTCAGCTATATCAATGAGATGAACCGGGACTTTGAAATCTCTTATAATATAATCTTCAAGATCTTTCCCCGTGCCTATATCCATTCTCCGGTATACCTGCCTGGAATCGGCACTTATGATCTCCCCTCCCAC
>SL_3KL_010_SEDDRAFT_10002300_pt1 | contig 17500 bp, 10 predicted proteins | sample SodLakKL_010_SED_2_FD_10381 | JGI IMG/M metagenome (IMG submission 10381) | reverse complement strand
ACCAACGCCTGCGTGTTTTATTGTTTGCGTGGCTGATATTATTCCCGGTAACCGGACCTTTTCCGCAAATATCACAAACTCGTGCCATAATGCTGTCTATACATTCTAGTAATTGTTGAAGATATTTAAATTTAGAAACACTAAATGTAACAATATTTATGAAAATTTGCAACATAAATTATGAATAATGCCTTAATCCGTGTATAAATATCAATTTTTTTCTCCCACAGATATGTCTCTCACAGACATGTCTCCCACAGATATATGTCCCACAGACGTGTATAAAATTATCTGTGGGACTTTAATCTGTGGGAGTGTTTTTTGCATTAGATTCTGTATAATCGTTCGGTTTTAAATTTTTTTCTCCCACAGATATATGTCCCACAGACGTCTATAAAATTATCTGTGGGACTTTAATCTGTGGGAGTGTTATTTGCATTAGATTCTGTATAACCGTGCGGTTTTAATTTTTTTTCTCCCACAGATATGTGTGTCCCACAGACGTCTATAAAATCATCTGTGGGACTTTAATCTGTGGGAGTGTTTTTTGCATTAGATCCTGTATAATCGTGCGGTTTTATTTTTTTTTCTCCCACAGATATGTGTCCCACAGACGTCTATAAAATTATCTGTGGGATTTTAATCTGTGGGAGTGTTTTTTGCATTAGATCCTGTATAATCGTGCGGTTTTAAATTTTTTTTCTCCCACAGATATGTGTCCCACAGACGTCTATAAAATTATCTGTGGGACTTTAATCTGTGGGAGCATTTTTTGTATTAGATCCTGTATAATCGTGGGGTTTTAATTTTTTTTCCCACAGATATGTGTCCCACAGACGTCTATAAAATTATCTGTGGGACTTTAATCTGTGGGAGTGTTTTTATTATAATTTGAATTAATCGTTAAGTTATAGTATATTTATTCTCAAAATTGATCCTATTTTTTAACCCTTTAATCCATTCCGGTGAGATGGAAAGGGATGTTATGAGTCTGCATAAAACACCCAAACCCGCTTCTTCGGAAAAATTTTTCCGACCCCCACGATCCATGTTTTTTAATCTATCACTTTTTATAAGAGGTAATAATCATGACCGTTAAATCCGTCATTATGGATGAAAAGGGTATCGAACGTTCCGTCGTTCGTCTCTCGCATGAAATAATCGAACGAAACAAGGGGGTCGTTAACCTTGCTATTGTCGGGGTCAAAACCCGCGGTGAATATCTTGCCCGGAGAATTGCACATAAAATTAAAAAACTTGAGGAGGCAAATATACCGTGTGGGTTTATCGATATAACGCTTTATCGGGATGATTTACAAACACGCCGTCTTCAGCATCCGGAGCTAAAGGGAACGGAAATACCGTTTGATATTACCGATAAATATGTCATTCTGGTCGATGATGTTTTATATACCGGACGTACCACCAGAGCTGCACTTGATGAACTGATGGATCTCGGTCGGCCTGCATCGATTCAACTCGCAGTGTTAATTGATCGGGGGCATCGCGAATTACCGATCAGAGCAGATTATGTCGGGAAAAATGTTCCGACATCGGTGGGTGAAGAGGTGAAAGTGTTGTTAAAAGAGGTCGATGATAAAGATGAAGTATTATTAATTGACACCGATGAATGATGTGAAAGCATTTGAAGACGTATTAAATATTACCACAACTATACTATATCAGGCGAATATTTCCAGAGGTTATTATGAATAAAACATATATGTTGATACTCGCATCATTGGTATGTACCCTCTTTCTCGGAGCGCAGGAATATTATCCGGACGGAGATACCTGGGAGGTCGATGGGGAACAGTGGGAACACTGGCCCACCGAGCTGATCAGTTTTGACACAGATGAAGGAACGTGGATAAATCTCGATGTTAGTCCGGACGGACACTGGATTGTTTTTGAGTTGCTCGGCAACATCTATCGGATCCCTGTTGAGGGCGGTGATGCGGAGCTGCTCTCCGGAGGGGTTACCTTTGAGCAGCAACCGCGTTATAGTCCGGACGGAAGCAAGATCGCGTTTACAAGCGACCGCAGCGGTGCCGATAATATCTGGATAATGGATGCCGATGGCGGTAATCCAAGACAAATAACACGGGAGACCGAGCGACTGCCAAGCTCTGCTTTCTGGACTCCCGGCGGTGATTATCTCCTTATGAAAAAGCATTACCGCTTTATCCGATCACTGGGAGGCGGTGAGATATGGATGCACCACCTGAAAGGTGGTTCCGGTGTTCAATTGGTCGGCAGGCTGACATGGCAGGCAGATCAAAATGAACCGGCAGTTTCACCGGACGGAAGATGGGTCTATTATTCATTCTTTATGGGTAATTTTGATTATAACCGGGATCCCCACCAGGGTATATATCAGATCAATCGCTATGACCGCGAAACCGGACGCATTGAACCCGTTACCCGCGGTCCCGGCGGGGCAATCAGACCGATGCCTTCGCCTGACGGGAAAAAACTCGCATTTATTCGCCGTGTCGGTACTGCCACGGTGCTCTTCGTGCGCGATCTGGCAACCGGTGCCGAGCGAGCTGTATTCGACGGTCTTGATCCGGATCAGCAGGAAACCTGGGCCATACAGGGTGTGTACCCGGCGTATGCCTGGACTCCCGACAGCCGGAGCATTATTATCACGTTTAACGGTAAAATTAATAAAGTCGATATTGCTTCGGGAACTATACAAAACATTCCATTTAAGGTACAAGTAGAACAAACAATAGCCGATGCTGTTCATTTCGAGTACCGGGTACCGGATGAACACTTTACCTCTCGAATGATCCGATGGCCTTCACTTACTCCGGATGAAAAAACACTTGTGTTCCAGGCAGCAGGTCATTTGTATAAAATGCAGTTCCCGGATGGTGCTCCCCTGCGTATCACAAGGCAGAATGATTATCTCGAGTTTGCGCCGGCAATCTCGCCGGACGGCAGGTGGGTTGCGTTTACTTCATGGAACGATAACGACGGCGGCGGGCACGTATACAAAACCCGTTTGGACGGAAGCGGAAGCCCTGTTCGCTTAACGCAGGTACACGATCAATATGCAAATCCTGCTTGGTCACCCGATGGAAAATGGATTGCGTTTCTTCAGGGAAGCGGTATAGTCCATCGCGGTAATAATCTCAGCGGTGAGTTTTTTCTTAATGTGAGATATGTGAGCGCAGACGGGGGAGAGATAAGGCATATTACCGAAACCGGGAACAGGGGTGCTAACCGGCGTATGCCCCGTATCAGCTGGCAGGNANACGGTACGAGAATCTACTACCAGGAAAATTATGACGGAAACACCGTACTGACTTCCGTTCAATTAAACGGAAGCGACAAACGGCGGCATATGAAAAATGAGTACGCCGAGGAAATAAAGCTCTCACCCGATGGAAAATGGGTCGCTTTTAAAGAGCTCCATAATGTATATGTGGCACCTTTTCCGAAAGCCGGTGGTGACCCCTACGAAATAAAACGCACCGGTTCCGGTGTTCCGGTAAGGCAATTGACCCGCTACGGAGGTGATTGGATATCCTGGACGTCCGACTCGAGGTTTGTCACGTTCAATCTCGGAAATGTATTCTATAAACAGGAGGTTGCTAACGCTTACGGAGAAGCCGGGAATAAAAATGAGAACGGTAGCGATGAGCGTAAACCATGGCAGGAATCGAATGTCCTTTATCAGCCGGAAATAGCAGAGATAGATCTCAGGTTAATGCGTTTCCGTCCGGAGGGAATAATTGCATTTACCAACGCACGCATTATTACAATGGATGCCGACGAGGTCATAGAACAGGGGACGGTCGTTGTAGACGGAGACCGCATCGTTCAGATCGGCCCGGCCGGTGAAATATCGCTTCCTCAATCGGCACGTGTTTTCGATGCAGCCGGAAAAACCATAATCCCCGGTTTGGTCGACGTTCACGCTCACGTCGGGTATACAGCACTGGATATTACACCCGATAGATTGTGGGAATACGAAGCACAGCTTGCATATGGTGTAACCACGACACATGATCCGTCGGCAAGTACACATATGGTCTATGCTCTGGCGGAACAAGTAGAGGCAGGCAGGATGATCGGTCCCCGGATATACTCGACCGGTTACATCTTATACGGTGCGGAGAATCCCAATAAAGCGGTTATCGGCGATCTTGACGATGCACGTGCACATCTTCGCCGGCATAAAGCCCAGGGCGGGCTATCGGTAAAAAGTTATAATTATATGCGTCGGGATATACGTCAATGGGTTTTACAGGCAGCCCGTGAAGAGGAAATGCTTGTTTATCCCGAAGGGGGATCGATGATACAGCAAAACCTGAATCAGATTATCGACGGGCATACCGGTATTGAGCACGCGCTTCCCATTGCACCCCTGTACAAAGATGTGATCACATTATTCGGCCGTTCGAATGTAGGATACACACCAACGCTTGTCGTTGGATACGGAGGAGTTTGGGGTGAAAATTACTGGTATCAGGTTCACGATGTTTACAGGAATGAACGGTTGCGTCAGTTNGTACCGGGAGGATGGCTCGATGCCCGGGCNCGCCGGCGAATGCTCGTTCCGGAAGATGAGTTTAACCACTTCAGACTCGCGGAAGCCGTCAAACAAATATCTGACGCGGGAGGTCAGGTTCAGCTTGGTGCACACGGACAGTTACAGGGTATTGCTGCTCATTGGGAACTGTGGATGTTTGTACAGGGCGGTATGACCGAAATGGAAGCACTTCGTGCGGCAACTCTGTACGGTGCGCGATACATCGGGTTTGAGCAGGATCTTGGTTCCATCGAGACCGGTAAGCTTGCGGATTTCGTTGTACTCAATTCCAATCCGCTCGATGATATTAAAAATAGTGAAGATATTTATATGATTGTGAAAAACGGTCAGGTATGGGACAATGCATTACAAGAATTGCATCCTACCGAGCGTAAACGGAAACCTTATAGATTTCAATAACAGGAATAGTAGTATATGTCATTAACATCGCGACACTTACTGGGACTTCAGGGAGTCCCAAGGGACGATATAATTAAGATCTTAGATTCGGCGGTCTCATTCAAGGAGGTCCTCGATCGTCCGATCAAAAAAGTACCGACCCTTCAGGGAAAGACTATTGTTAATTTATTTTTCGAGAGCTCAACCAGAACACGAATTTCCTTTGAGCTCGCGCAACGACGTTTGTCGGCAGATATTGTGAATTTTGCTGCGAGCACGAGTTCATTATCGAAAGGTGAAACGTTTAAAGATACCGCGCGTAATATCGAAGCGATGAAGATCGATATGGTGGTGGTACGTCATCAGAGTGCGGGAGCGCCGCATTTTTTAAGCAGAATAGTTGAGGCGAACGTAATAAATGCCGGAGACGGCAGACACGAACACCCGACACAGGCGCTGCTGGATATTTTTACTTTGCGCGAAAAATTCGGGATGCTCGAAGGCAAGCATGTTTGTATAGTCGGTGATATCCTCCATAGCCGTGTTGCACTGTCGAATATATACGGACTATTAGCTATGGGAGCGAGGGTTTCGGTGTGCGGACCCGCAACAATGATTCCGCGCGGTATTGAAAAACTTGGTATTGAGGTCTATTATAACATTGACGATGTCTTACCACAAGTGGACGCGCTCAATGTGTTGCGTATCCAGCTCGAACGGCAGGAAGGCGGTCTTTTTCCGTCTTTGCGTGAGTATCATCAATATTTTGGGATAACAAGAGAGCGATTAGAAAAAGCAGACCGGCCGGTGACTATTTTGCATCCGGGTCCGATTAATCGCGATGTCGAGTTGTCGGCCGACGTGGCCGACAGCGAACATTCAGTTATACTGCAGCAGGTACTAAATGGCGTCGCAATTAGAATGGCAGTGCTTTACCTGCTCTCGCAAGTCAAATAAGTAGTTGGCATCATAACATGAAAGAGATGAACATATGAAATCTATTTTACTAAAAGATGCACGGATAATAGATCCGTCTCAGGGTTTGGATACAAAAGCAGACCTGCAGATAGAGAACGGTTTTATAACAGGCATATCGGCAGGGCTTCAGGCACAAAAAAATTCCGAACAATACGATCTTCAGGGCAGCGTGGTCGCACCCGGCTTTATCGATATGCATGTTCACCTCCGGGAACCGGGTTATGAACATAAAGCCACGATAGCGACCGAACTCCATGCCGCCGCTGCAGGGGGATTTGTCGGTGTGGCTTGCATGCCGAACACCAATCCCGCGATCGACGATACGTCAATCGTACGATATATAAAAGAGAGATCGCTAAAAGTACTGGATGGCCTGGTTGATGTGTATCCTATCGCTGCAGTGACAAAAAACCGCGAGGGTAAACAGATTACGGAAATGGCGGAGTTATCCGGGGCCGGTGTAGTTGCATTTTCGGACGATGGCAGCCCGGTTGAGAATGCACAAATAATGAGAATCGCACTTGAGTATTCGAAGATGTTTAATAAACCCATTATACAGCATGCCGAGGAGAAAACCCTGACGCACGGCGGTGTCATGAATGAAGGTTTTATTTCCACGATACTTGGATTGCCGGGTATTCCATCCATCGCCGAAGCACTTATGATCCAGCGTGATATAATGCTCACGGTCTATTGCGGAGGGAGATATCACGTTGCTCATCTCAGCACCAAAATCGGACTCGATTTGATCAGAGAGGCGAAACGAAACGGGTTACCCGTAACCTGTGAAGTAACGCCACATCATTTTACATTACAGGAAGAAGAGGTTAAATCATTTGATACGAATACAAAAATGCACCCGCCGCTTCGAACGCAGGAAGATGTCGATGCAATGAAGGAAGGCTTAAAGGACGGTACGATAGATGTTATTGCGACCGATCACGCGCCTCACTCGTATGATGAAAAAGAAGTGGAATATCTGTATGCACCGTTTGGTATTGTCGGATTAGAAACGGCAATCGGTCTTTCGATATCCGAATTGGTGAAACCCGGCATCCTCACATTACCACAGATGATAGAAAAGTTTACGGTAAATCCGCGTAGAATTCTGGATCTGCCACACGTTATGATTAAAGAAGGTGAGAAAGCCTGTCTCACGATTTTTAATCCGGACGAAGAATGGACAGTCGATATTAATCAATTTAAATCTAAATCGAAGAATACGCCTTTCCATGGGCATAAATTATCAGGCAAACCGGTCGGCATAGTTAATAACAATGCTATATTTATAAAGTAAGCCGTTTACATTAGCCACGGAATAGAAATCCCCCGTTATTCTTATCAAAGAAAATGTGAATATCCGTAGATATTTACCGCTGTAACATATCATTGAACCAATCCGTATTAATCATAAAAACCTTACTTTTTACTAAATAGTTATTCAGCAATGTCTATTTTACTATACAGTTGTTATGCTTAAAGTTATTCAATATTTTGTAATAAGTGTTTGTAAATTATGGATTTAGACGGAACATTATTTTTGGCATAGAAATTGAGATAATGATTAATAGACAACATTCAAGTGAGGAAAATAAAATGAAAGCGCCCGGCATATATTCGATACTATTCTTCATAGGGATACTATCAGGTGGAATTGGGATTTCAGGCTGTCAGCTTAACGTAGCACCGGATGACAGCATAATATTTGAACCTCCCCGAAATGTTGAAGTTGTGCCCGGAGATAATGTGACCGAGATATTCTGGAGTCACCACCGAAACAAAAGGATTGTCGGGTACCGGGTTTACCGCAGTCGTAGTTATGACGGAAGGTTCACCTACCTGGGGTCCACAAAACTAGATTATTTTGTGGATCGTACAGCTCGAAACGGTCATCTTTATTATTACGCGGTATCTGGTTATGATTCCAGGGGAAATGAAACCGACCTGTCAACCGAATCGGCGTACACGATACCAAGACCGGAAGGGTACGATGTACTGATTAGAGATTTCAGGGTAGAACCGGATTTCTCAGGTTTTGAATTCAGTACCGCGACCCTCGGACCCTACGACGATCAGTATACCGATATATTCTATGATTTTTCTGACGGTTATCATTATATGAATGTTTGGGACGATACAGATATTAAAGATATGGGATATACGTATTCAATTAAAGATATCAAATATGCTCCCGTGAGCGGGTGGTCGCCGACAAAAGATGTGGTCCTCAGAGCTGGACACACGTATGTCGTATGGACCTTCGATAATCATTTTGCAAAGTTTAGAGTCTATGAGTTGGGCCCCGGCTATGTTGTAATCGACTGGGCATATCAAACACTACAGGGAGAACCCTTGTTGAAACGCGAGGTCCCGGCGAAAGGTGAACGTATACTACGAAGTAAGAAATTCGACATAGGGTATTAACAGAAACTTTTTCAGCTAAAAGTGGGTTACAAATAATGAGGGATACAGACCGGTGAATGACGGTAAGAGAGCGGTTGATAGAATGGCTGTGGGGAGAAGCGGGAAAGAGAGACGATGCAGCGTGGGGTTGGAAGAGTGAAGTGGAAGTGAAGTTGGAAAAGCCATTATAATGAAAAGAAGAAGCCACGTGTTTAAACTCCTTCTTTGTTATTGATGTGGGTGAAAAACCGGTCTGTTCTATGATGGTCAAGTGGTAGTGTGAATTGAGTAGTTGGTTGGTGGGATACTGTGAGGTTGAACCACTTGACAGGTGTGATATGGGGTATCGAGAGCGCGTGTTGGGCCGGGAACGTGTTGGATCGATACCCCTTTCACACGTTTATGGAGTATTGAGGGTACTATGATTATAAAGTATATAATATTTTTTCCCGGTGTACTGATCTTTTTTTTAAATATATCCCATGCACAGGTTATGAGTGCATTCCCCGAGGAATCCCCCCGCCCGTGGGCAGGGATTGGTATAGTATATCCCGATGCAGGCGTCTCCTTTCAATTTTCTCCCCGCACAGTCCCGATCGTTATCAGACCGCAGATTGATTTTGGAATATTTCAAAGACACGGTTATCCTGTCAACGGCGGTAAATTTACCCTGGCATACCTGACACCATTTTCAACTCTGGGAATCGGGAGAGCATATGTCGGCGGTATTATCGGATATAATATTGACAGGTTGAGCGGGGGAAATGAAAATCAGAATAACAGGATCCTGGAAGAAGAGAAGATTTTTCTTTGGGGAGGCCTTCTCGGAGAAATGATCGAATTATTTGATAATTTATATTTAACCGGTGAGATACGATTTCTAAATCAAGAGGTAGAGAAAAAAGCTATCGATCCTCAGGACTTCTTTGAACCACAGACTGTCGATCGGTTTCAAACCACCTGGATGATAGGATTGAAATATTATTTTTTATAAAAAATCGATATATATTATTGATTTTAAACAAGATAGAAGGTATTTTTCTATTACTATGAGATATTTACTGATTTCGGTGGCGGTGGTCTTTATAATGCAGAGTGTACTGGTATCACAAACCAATTCAAATGGATATATAAGCGGGTACCAGGATACAAGGAAACCTTTATCACCGGACAAAGAAATACCTCGTTATAACCCACAGTTGCTGCTTGCTCAATTATCCGACGACGCAGATGTATTTCTCTCTGTTCAGCGGGGAATAGCAGAGGGAAATTACGAAGAAATCACCCGTCATTTTGGAAAACATATATATCTGAGCATACGAAGTATTGAAAGCGGATATTATAGTGCGAACCAGGCACAGTTTGTTTTGCAGAATTTTTTTAATATCAATAAACCACTTTCATTTACGTTCACAACGTACGGTGGATCCGGCAGTACTCCATATGCGACAGGACGCGGAAGTATCAATGTGAAGGGAAACAGAGAGTTCATGCAGGTATATGTTTCGCTTACAAAACAAAAAGACAGGTGGGTTATATCCCAATTTAATATTTATTAAGCACAGAGCGATTGCATTTCTTCTTAAAATTTTATGGATCTTTCCCGATTAGGTGTTTCGGTTTTCAACTGGGTTCGAAAAAGGCGATATTATTATATCGTCTTTTTTATTATTGCCGCGCTTATCGTTGTCGAGCTTTCCCGTCTTTTCATACTGTCCGGTATCGAAGATGCATGGGACTCGATTCGCGATACACAAGCGGAACAAGAAACCGGCATAATACAATCCGCATTCGATACTATACAAAACCGTGTATTTGGAATTGCGGGTAGGGCATCCGATCTTCTTACTCGGGACTATCGGGATATATCTCCGGCGACGTTATTTTCGGTTCTGCGATCTATGAACATAGAGGAACTTCAGGGGGTAGAAGTATATGACCCGGACGGGAAACCGGTTGCCTGGTGGGGGCGCATACCGGGTGATACTATTGCCGGTACCAGAGCCGAAGTACCTTACTCATGTATTACACAAGGTACGGTGTTTACAACATTGACCGCCGTTCTGCCGGTTCGTAATGAACAAGGAGAGATAATCTTCAGGATAGCGGCTCACGAAGCATTCGATGTGCAATACGCGCTTAGCCCAAGGTTTATTCGAATGCAGGGTTTGCAGCACGATTTACATCAGGCAATAGGAAAACCGGTGCTGATAAAGTACCGGGAAGTGTCTGATCTGACAGGCGAAGTTCAATTACCGTTATATGGAATCGATGGTTCCCGGTTAGGTATTGCGGTTTTTACCCAACCGACCCTTGAAGCGTATATCAACCAGGTAGAGGAGTCGTTTCACATAGTTCGTTCGTTCCTGGTAATCATAGTATCATTATTTCTCATTGCCGGAATTGTCGGGTGGCTGAAGAAGAAGCAATTTCCCTTTTATCTCGTCGTGATATCCATAGGGGTAGTATGGTGTATACGGTATCTCTGGATGTTTCTTCACATTCCCGATGCGATTATCGGTGGTCCACCCTTCGACCCTGCGTACTATGCATCTCCCTATGGCGGCGGTGTTGTTGCATCTCCCGGTGATCTGCTCATGACAGCGATTCTATTGGTGGTAACCGGCCTTCTTCTCTTCCATTCGATTGTTATTAATAATAGTCTCAAAATAGCAAAACGTTATGTCGGGATACAACGAGTAGTATCGGTCGTTATTTCTCTGGCGGTCATGCTTATACAAATGGGTTTGGTCCGTGCATATGCTGCATCGGTTCGGAGTTTTGTTTTTGATTCTTCGGTTCGATTTACCGATCCGGGGTCGCTTTTTCCATCGCCGATGCTGGCGCTCATGCAATTCAATTTGTTGATATTCACCGCAGCGTTTGTGATACTGGGAACCGTCCTGGGCTACATTTCGCTTCGGCTGGTACAGGCAGGTTTTCACCGATCTTTATTCCGCTCGAGCAGTTTATTATTCCTGATCATAGTGATTGCATCTCTCTGCTTTTATTATCTGCAGAATACACCGCTGGTCGGATTGTGGTATTATATGAGTGTGCCCGTCATACTTATCACAATAACGCTTCTCGTTCAAAAGGGATTTTTACAATCATTCAGATTATATAAGATTCGTTCTATATTGTTTCTAACCGGTGTATCTGTTATTTTTGCCGCGCCGGTTCTTGACAGGACAATACATACATTTGATCGCGAGCAAATTCAGTTTATTGCAAACAATATCATTCGACCGACCGACGCGTGGAAAGAATTTATTCTCCTGAAATCATTACGGGAGTTCAGTACCGATGAGGAATTAATACATCTACTCGAAGAGCAAGACGCCGGGGCAATAAGAAAAAAAGCATTCCATCTGTGGGCGGGCAGCCTGCTCGGCCGTGAGGGATATAATACCACTCTGTTCATCCTGGACAGACAGCGCAATCCCGTTACGCGATTTGGGATCGGTTTTCAACCCTCCGAAGATAGAATACTGTATACCATAGATAACGGCCTATCTTCCGATGAAACAGTCATTCGGAATGTTGAAACGATACACGGTAGTGCCACCCTGTATGCATCGAAGATATCTGTATATAATGATGACAATGAACATCTCGGATATGTCATTGTCAATGTTATTACCGGACCCGGAACGTTATTCAGAGGTTGGGGAACTGATATACTGAGTACCCAGATATCACCTGATATTACTGCGCGTTACGGTCAACTCATAATATCCGAGTTTCAGAATAAGAAACTGATATCGACCTCGGCGATGAATATTCCGTCGACACATACCGTGCCCGAAACGGTGCTTCTGACGTTTGAAAGAGAAGATCCCGAGTTTGTATGGCATCGTGAAAAAATTGAATCCCGATTATATGAGACCGTCTATTTTAGAGATCCGGACAGCGGTGCGGATATGTATGTTGCCATCAGCCTGCCGCATCTTGATTTCCGGTGGCATATTTTCAACGCATTGAAATTGATATTTTTTGCATTAACGGTGAGCGGTTTGTTGTTAGTAGCTGCGGGGGTTGTATTTTATGCTCAGGGTAAGCGATACCAACCCACTTTCAGAGAAAAGATTTTGATCGGTTTATTATCGTTAGCGCTGGTCCCGATTATCGTGGTTGCATATTTAAACCGCGATTTTACCATAGAACGGATGACTGAAAATATCTCAAATCAGTTGTTCGATGAGGCGAAACGCGTGGAAGTGCAATTGAAAAGGTATATCCACGCAGAAGATGACGCTGCTAAAAGTAATTTCACTCAATCGGTTGCCGAAAGAATAGCCGCTGAACTCGGTATTGACTTTATTCTGTATATCGACGAGCATATGAACATCACGAGCCGTATGGAGATGTTCGAAGCAGAATTGATGGATAGAAGATTGAGCGGGTATGCCTATTCGAGCGTCATATTGCAGGGAAAGAATTTTATAACACGGGAAGAAGCAATCGGACAATCATCGTATCTCGTCGGATATATGCCGCTGGTTAATACAGAGAATGAAATAACCGGGGTGCTTGCCGTTCCGGCCATTTACCGGCAATCGGAGATTGACGAGGAACTTGCGCGGCGGGATGCATTTCTATTCGGTATCTATGCGCTTATTATACTCGGTGTGATTGTGACCGGACTTATTGTCGCAAATCAGTTTGCGCGTCCTGTCGAAGAGCTCACCGAGGCCACCCATAAAGTTGCGGGCGGTACACTCGATATACATCTGCCGAGTAAAGGTGATTCCGAAATGAGTAATCTGATTCGCTCGTTTAATATGATGACGGAACGTTTGAAAAACAGCAGGGAAGAGCTTGCACGAGTTGAGCGTGAACTGGCATGGCGTGAAATGGCACGTCAGGTTGCACACGAAATTAAGAACCCTTTGACCCCGATGAAGCTCTCAATCCAACAATTGCGACAAACAAGAAAAGATAACTCGGAGGATTTCGATACGTCTTTCGACCTCATAACCCGGATGCTACTTGAGCAGATCGATACAATGGATCGTATAGCTTCGGAGTTTTCCCGGTTTGCGCGGATGCCGGCCGCACATTATAAACCGGTTCAGGTGAATCAAGTGATACAACGCGCACTGGCGGTTTTTCCCGATAAAAACGGGATTGATTTTCAGACAAAATTTGACGATACTATTCCTGAGATTATTGCCGACCCGGAAGAATTACAACGGGCGATCGTAAATATTATACGGAATAGTATTCAGGCGATGCCCGACGGGGGAATAATTAAGGTAACAACAAAAGTCGAGAACGAACAAATTAAAATTACTATCACCGACAATGGAACTGGTATCCCTCCGGAGGTGCGTAAACGACTATTTGAACCAAATTTTTCAACAAAAACCGATGGTATGGGGCTGGGACTTGCCATTGTGAGAAAAACAATCGAAGAACTGAACGGGAATGTACATATCACAAGCGTGGTACAGAAAGGTACTACCGTCACAATTACTATACCGATCAGAACCAAACCGGATAGTTTATTCCGAAAGGAGTTAGTATGAGTAAAAAAGAGCGTGAAATTCGTGAACAGCGTTATTCAATGGAATCTAATCTTATTTACGGTAAATCGTATACACCGAAGTGGGATTTCGAACATCATCTTATACCCCCCATCTCTTCATCAGCCACCTTCCGGCTCGATAATGTGCAGCGGGGTGCTCAGGGTTTTCTGGAATATGCTCATTCAGATGACATGATCGACCAGGAAGCTAAAAAACCGATATATATTTATGACAGACTCGGTGAGCCTAATAAAGATATGCTGGAGGAAAATCTGGCATTTGCCGAACGGGGAGATATTGCCGTTACTTTCGCAACGGGTATGGGAGCAATCTCGGCGATCTTCGGTATCCTGACTCTTAGCGGAGATCAGATTATTGCGCATTCCATCCTGTACGGATGTACGTATTCACTCCTGAAAAATTGGTACCCGAGATACAAAATAGATGTAGAATTTGTGAATATGCTCGATCCCGAAGAAGTAAGAAAAGCAATCACTCCGAAGACAAAGGTCGTCTATTTTGAAACCCCGGTGAATCCGACGCTTGAATTGATAGATATTACGGAAATTGTGTCAATAGTTAAGGAAGCGAATAAAACCCGGAATCCGGAAAATCAAATACGGGTAGTTATCGATAATACGTTTTCTACTCCGTTTTGTCAGCGTCCATTGGAACTCGGAGCTGATTTTGTTATCCATTCATTGACGAAAAACATCGGTGGATACGGAACGGATATGGGGGGTGTTGTCGTGGGACCTGCGTGGAGCCGCGACTGGTTATTATTGTACAGGAAAGATTTTGGTGCTGCGCTCGGTCCGAAGAGTGCATGGAATATTTTAGTGTACGGCTTACCGACTCTCCCGTTACGATTACGCCGTCAGCAGGAAACTGCAATTGCGATATCCGATTATCTATGCAATCACGAAGATGTCAGCTATGTGAATTATCCCGGTGCGAAGTGCTTCAAGCAGACTGAGATAGCCCGTAAACAAATGGTTGATTATGACGGAAACATGGCTCCGGGTTCAATGATATACTTCAGTATAAAAGGAGATACACCCGAGGAGCGGCGCAGACGCGGAGAGGAGTTCATAAATTACCTTGCCTCAAAAGCATATACGATCACTCTCGCGGTCAGCCTGGGTAATATACGAACCCTGATTGAACATCCGGGTTCAATGACCCACTCGGCGATACCGGCTGAAGAACAGGTTAAGGAAGGAATGGATCCGGGCGGAATAAGACTCTCCGTAGGATTAGAAAAGCCGGAGGATATAATCAAGGATCTGCAGGCGGGATTTGAAGAAATCAAAGTTGCGGTCTGAAATAGATTCCTCCACGATACTTTTAATCGAAACGGAGGACTAAAATCTCCTCCGTTTGATTTTCATTTGTGTAATTATTCTTAGGATTTATGGAATAGTGTATGCCCCATTCTGAATTGATTCTCATCCTTGATTTTGGATCACAATATACCCAATTAATTGCCCGCCGTGTACGTGAGTGCGGTGTGTATTCCGAAATACAGCCATACAATATACCGTTTGAACGAGTCGAATCGTTGAATCCCGATGCAATTATTCTTTCGGGAGGCCCTTCCAGTGTCTATGATAGTGATGCTCCTATGCCCGATGATAGAATTTTTTCACTGGATAAACCGATCCTCGGAATATGCTACGGTTTACAGATTATTGCACGTGTATTTCGAGGGGAAGTAGACCGTTCGGCGAGGCGCGAATATGGTCGTGCCGAGCTTACGGTACAAAGAGATTCACCGTTGCTCGGGGTTAACCATGATCCAATGATAGTCTGGATGAGCCACGGTGATGCATTGAAGTCGTTACCTGAAAGCTTTGAGATCCTTGCGACCACATCCAATTCACCGATTTGTGTTATCGGGAATGTCGATAAAAAAATATACGGGGTACAGTTTCATCCTGAGGTGGTGCATACACCCGACGGCAAAGAAATATTGAATAACTTTTTATACGGGGTCGCGGGATGTAAGGGGGGATGGGATGCAGGATCGTTTATCGAACATTCGGTGAAGAAGATAAAGGATACTGTCGGAGACGAACGAATCATTCTTGCCCTGAGCGGAGGTGTGGATTCATCTGTTGCGGCGGTATTGCTCCATACTGCAGTCGGCGATAATCTTCATTGCATCCATATCGACACCGGGCTTATGAGAAAAGGAGAGAGCGAACAGGTTGTGCGGGTCTTTCGCGATCATTATAAAATGAATCTCGACTTTATCGACGCATCCGGGATGTTCTTAAAAAATATATCCGGGATCGAAGACCCGGAGGAGAAGCGGAAAATCATCGGCAATACGTTTATAGAGATATTCGAGCAGGAAGCGGCGAAGCTCGGTAATATAACCTTCCTTGCACAGGGAACACTGTATCCCGATGTTATCGAATCCGTATCATTCAAAGGACCCTCACATACAATCAAGACCCATCATAATGTGGGTGGCTTACCCGAAAGAATGAATTTAAAGCTTATCGAACCGTTTCGTGAATTATTTAAAGATGAAGTCCGGGAAGTAGGTAAAGCTCTCGGTTTGTCGGATCGGTTTTTAAAACGCCATCCCTTCCCGGGCCCCGGTCTTGCCGTGCGCATACTCGGTCACGTCACAAAAGAAAACGTAAAGCTTCTGCAGGATGCGGATGCGATCTTTATCGAGCAATTGGAAGAAACGGGATGGTATGATAAAGTATGGCAGGCATTTACCGTACTGCTGCCGGTACGCTCTGTCGGTGTTATGGGAGATAAACGAACGTATGAGCAAGTCGCCGCATTACGGGCAGTGACGAGCATCGACGGTATGACTGCCGATTTTGCAGACCTTCCCCACGATTTACTCAGATCGATATCGACACGAATTATTAATGAAGTCCGCGGTATTAATCGTGTTGTCTATGATGTGAGTACCAAACCTCCCGCCACGATTGAGTGGGAGTAATTATTTTCTCCTCCGGCGTGACAGCCCGAACGATTATTGTACGGTGTCACTCTTATTATAGTGTATGATTACTCCAAATGCTTGCGGAGAAATATCAACATCTGCTCCCAGGCCTGTTCGGTTGCCGTCCGGTTTGCATTCTCCCGGCCTTCCTGCTGGCGAACAAAACCGTGTCCTGCTCCCGGAAAGATATCGTACGTAAATGGTTTGCCCAACCGTTCCATTTCTTTTGCTGCGGGTTCGATAGTCACATTTACTCTTGCATCATCTTCTGCGTAAAGTCCCAGGACGGGTGCTTCGATTGCATGAAGGAGTGCTGTGTCTGGTGATGTTCCATAGAAAATAATTGCTGCGTTTAATTCCGGTTGTGCCGTCGCGTAGTAGAAACTCATTGTACCTCCCCAGCAGAAGCCTGCGGTAGCAATCTGATCGGTTGCTGCGGGCATGGTAAGTGCGTATTCCCGAACTGCATCGAGCCGTTTTATAACATCGTCCGGTGTAAGGGATCGAATCGATCTGACGATATCGTCACGTGATTCGAATGATTCCGTCCCGCCTCCGTCGGGTCCGAGGCCGGAGATGAAATCAGGTGCCAGCGCGAGAAATCCTTGTTTTGCAAGGTCATCTGCAATCGCGCGTATCCAGTCAGTGAGACCGAATATTTCGTGGATCACTATT
>SL_3KL_010_SEDDRAFT_10002299_pt1 | contig 17501 bp, 11 predicted proteins | sample SodLakKL_010_SED_2_FD_10381 | JGI IMG/M metagenome (IMG submission 10381) | reverse complement strand
TCTCCCCTCCCGAAAGAAACAATTAATTAATAAGAGAAATAAACCGCGACAACAGGGATTTTACCCACTGGAGGGGGAGCGATAACGAAAACAGCAGTTGCGAGTATAAATGAGTTCAGGATAATGCAAGAAAATCACAAATACGAATCGAGACAAAAAAAGAAAGATGTATTTATTTTTTGACACAGAGACAACAGGACTACCTAGAAATTGGAAAGCACCTGTGACGGATTTGAATAATTGGCCAAGGATGATTCAAATAGCATGGATTCTATGTGATAACAGCGGAAACCGCATTGAGTCTGATGATTTTATAATTAAACCCGAAAACTTTGAAATACCAGGAGATGCAGCGAGGGTTCACGGCATTTCGACCGAACGAGCAAATAGTGAAGGTAAAGACCTTGTGGTCGTTTTAAACAACTTTAATGAATTAGTTAAACGTTCTGCTTTTATTGTTGCTCACAACATCAGTTTCGATGAAAAGATTTTAGGGGCAGAATTATTGAGAAAGCGAATACAAAATGATTTTAATAAAAAAAGGAAGATGTGTACGATGCAATCATCAACGAATTATTGCAGACTTCCGGGCCGTTATGGATATAAATGGCCTAAATTATCTGAGTTACATATTAAATTATTCGGAGAAGATTTTGATGAAGCTCATGATGCCTCTGTTGATATTAATGCAACGGAAAGGTGCTTTTGGGAAATGAGAAAAATCGGATTAATATAAAGCACATACCAACTACACTGGCCTTTTGCCAAATAAAAAGAACCGATATATCACTAAATCATCTTAAAAAATCAAGAAGAAAAAAAATTTAATGCTTCAGCAAGCCCAACAGAAATAAAGGATCCCTTCGAATCCTAATAAGACCCAAGCTCAAACAAATCCCCCATGCTAAAAACCAAAATATTTCAGCTGGTAGAAAAGGGTTCTCATGGCAAGAGAATGAATAAGTTCTTCGATTATTTCATCATGGCGCTGATTCTGCTCAGTTTGGTCGTAATAATCTTTGAATCTTTCCCGGAAATCAATGCGGAGGTTGTGCTGGCATTTCAGATTTTCAATGTTTTCTCAATAATCATATTCACCATCGAATATTTAATGAGAATTTATGTGTCGGATCTGACGCATCCAAGCAGCAGCAGGCTTAAGTCAGCGCTGAAGTTTATTTTTTCGGCCTATGGGTTGATCGATTTGCTTGCGATTGTTCCTTTCTATTTGCCAATGTTGATCAAGACTGACTTGAGGTTTCTGAGAATCCTGAGGCTCATCAGGTTTCTGAGGGTCTTAAAAATAAACAGGTACAATAACTCATTAAACATAATTGGTGAGGTTATAAGAGAAAAGAAAGCGGAATTGGCGGTAACGGGGTTTGTAACCATCCTGATTCTGTTTCTGGCATCTTTCCTGATGTATTATGTCGAAGGAGAACACCAGCCCGAGCAATTCCCCCATATTATTGCTTCTTTTTGGTGGGCGGTTGCCACCCTTACAACAGTTGGTTACGGGGATGTATACCCAATAACCGGGCTAGGTAAGGTAATAAGCGGATTTATTGCCATCATGGGAATTGGGATTGTGGCGTTACCAACCGGGCTAATAAGTGCCGGGTTTATGAGTAAAATCGAGAAACTCAGGCAAAATGACACAAATGAGCAATGCCCGCATTGCGGAAAAGCAATAGATAACGATTAGCGGTTTTTTCAGGATCATCATTTATATTGAGGATTAAAATAAAAGAATCTCCATTCATTAAACAAACCCAACCATGAAAGTTGAAGACTGCTTGCCTTACATGTCCAAAATGTACCTGGGCCGAATAATTGACAGCATTTTAAAAGAAGGAATCCCAAAAGGTGATGCAGATCGCCTGAGGGAACAAATAGTCCAGAATAAAAGTGAGCTGGAAAATAAGGAGCGGATCAGTTCTGCCCTGGATTTGCGTCATATGAACAGGGCATCCCGAATATTGTTTGAGGAAATATTAACAATACTGCTGGAGCTGCCGGACATGAAGGCTCCCGATTCAGATCTTTTTGATTTGATTATTCAGCACGAGAAAAGCATAATAGAAAGAGCTGAAAAAGAGGATGCATTCAGTTATTCCGATGAAAATGCCATTGACATTTATCAAACCGTTTTGCAGGTTGCCCTTGAAGACGATGACATCAATGAATCTGAGTTTATTCTTCTCGAAAAGCTCAGAATGAAGTTAAAGATCAGCAGAATAGAAAAGCGATTTATTGAAACCAGGCTGGGTAAGTTTCCCAAAATCAATAACAAAACCCACTCTCTGGATGAGTTCAATGAAGCGTTGCGTCATTTACAGAGCAGAGGTATTCTGTTTTACTGCAACAAGATGGAGGATGGAAATGTGGTTGTACTTCCGGAAGAAATTGCATCCAGCTTAAAGCCGGTCCTTGGATTTGAAATGACTTCAGACGCGCAACGCAAACTCCAGGACAAACTTACCACCAGTCAGTTACAAAGGGTTCTGAAGAGCCAGGATTTACCTGTAGCTGGGTCAAAAGAGGAAAAATCTGAACGATTGATCAGTACATTTACCAAATCTTCGGAAGTACTGGGTGCCCTCCAGGTAGCAGAGATTACGAAACTTTGCAAGAGTTTACCCGGTGTCAAAGTAAGTGGCAATAAAGAAGACAAGATTCAAAGGATAATAGACTTTTATAGTTCCCTGACAACGAAAGAACCTGAGGAGTCAACAGATACATGTGCGGTTTATTACCAGTATTTCGAAGAACTGGCAGCAAGAGACAACAAAAAGCTGCTGGGCCTGGAAATTATTGGAAGAGACCGGGACATGGAGGCGGCATTTGAAAAAGCAACGGCCTATATGTTTGAAACCAAATTTAACAGAGAGCCAATTCAACTTGATGGAGTTGAGCACGCTGACGGCGCCATCGAAATGAAAAACGGTGAACTCCTTTTATGGGACAATAAAGGCAAGGAATCCGTTTACAAGTTTCCGAAATCTCACATTAATCAATTTAAGAGATATATCAGAGAATCACCAAAAAGAGTGAACGTCTTTTTGGTCATTGTACCGGATCTGGACAAAGAGGCTTGCACCCAGGCGGCGAGAGAGCTGAAGCATTCAACGGAAACCGACACAGACATTGCGGTGATTACAGCCACTAACCTGAAATATGTGGCAGAAAACTGGAGAAAGTTTGACAAAAAGAACTTTTTTGACCTGAAGGTTTTCAATTACACTGGGGCTCTTGATCGCCAAACGCTTGACCAACAAATGAAGCTGCTGTTAAAATAACAATTCCAGTATATAAACAGGCACAAGAACTGCTGTGGTTTCAGAACAATAAGCTACCGCAAATTCGGCCACACCCCTACAATATCACCCCATCATGAATTGTCAGCTTCCGGTCGACCATGCCGGCGAGGGCTTCGTTGTGGGTCACGATCACGAAGGTCTGGTTCATGCGGTCGCGCAGGGTGAAGAACAGGCGGAGGAATTCTCCGGAGGTTTGTGTTCAAGGCGGTTGAGGGTTGTATGATTTATGTAAGTTTTCTGCTTTGATCATGGGTGCAAGCTTACCGTCCGGCCGGTGGTTATCCGGCAAAGATACGAAGCTACGCAATAAGGACCCTGAGCGGCCTTAGCCGATTTTGATTTAAACAATCAAGCCTTTTTAATTGTTTTTATCACCTGGGAAGACTGTTCATCTGAGGATTACGCACCTCCTAATTCTTAAACGATATTCTAACCATGATTTCTGTGGCGGACAATAATTTTGCTTCTTTTATTGAAAATTTCAAAGCGAGGATTGCCTTGATTTTTTCGGACCAGGATAATAAGGCCCGATTGTGCCTGGATCGTGGCCTTCCGCCTCATATGCTACAAGAGATTCTTAAAGAGCGCCCACTGGAGGTCTTCATTCCTGAGGAATACGGCGGCAGGGGCGGAAAAATCCACGAAGCGCTGACCTTATTGGAGACCGCATCCTACCATTCTTTGCCTCTTTCTTTGCTACTGGGCATTAACGGGGGGTTGTTTCTGCAACCTATTGCCAATTACGGCCAGGAGGAGGCAAAAAAGTCTGTTTTCAAACAATTTATTGCGGAAAATAAATTGGGTGGCCTGATGATTACTGAACCTGATTATGGATCGGATGCACTTAAAATGCAAACGGGTTTTTTGAAAACGGACAATCAGTATCGCATTTCCGGAACAAAACATTGGGCAGGGCTCACTGGTCTGGCTGACTTCTGGCTTATAACAGCCAGGGAAAAGGATAAAACCGGCGAACTGGGGCGCGACATTGGCTTTTTTATCCACAATTCTGAACATGGCGGCATAGAGGTGGAGGAGTATTACAATAATCTGGGGCTTTATATGATCCCTTATGGCTTAAACAAGGTGGATATAACTGTGCCTGAGGGCTACCGTTTGCAACCCGAAACAACAGGCATTGCAATGATGCTGGCTTTACTACACCGGAGCCGGTTACAGTTCCCGGGTATGGCAACGGGCTTTTTACATCGCTTGCTTGACGAGGCCATTGTACATTGCAAGGCAAGGTTTGTGGGCGGGAAGAGTCTGTTTTCCTATGACCAGGTGAAAGAACGGCTCTCATACCTGCAGTCCTATTTTACCTCAAGTTCCGCGATGAGTGGGTACATTGCCGCGAATATACCGGCAGGGGAAGACATATCCCGTTTTGAAGTGCTGGCCAATTCAGTGAAATCGGTTATTACTGATTATATGCAGGAAGCGGCCCAGAGTTACCTGCAATTGGTCGGGGCCAAAGGGTATCAGCTGGATCATTTGGCTGGAAAGTCAGTTGTAGACAGCCGCCCATTTCAGATTTTCGAGGGCTCCAATGACATTCTTTACCAACAGGTTGCAGAATCCGTGTTAAAAAAAATGCGTAAAATGCAAATAAGCAATCTGCACGAATTCCTGAAAAATTACCCGCATACTGAAAAGGCCCTTGATTATTTTAAAGATGTTTTCAGGTTTATGGTGGATTTCAAAATGAGCCAGCGAAAAATGGTGCAATTGGGAAGAGTTATTGGCCGGTTGGTTATTATGAATCTGACCATTGAGATTGGAATGAGGGGATTTAATGCCGATATGGTCAAAAACAGCTTAAAGGTGCTTCAAAATGAAATTCAAACCATCTTGTCGTCCTTTAAACTAGGAGTAGCTCCGGAGGTTGTAGAGGATTATCAAAATGACAATAGTTGGCTGAACACCTTGTAAGCTTCCCTGTCCTACAATATCACCCCATCATGAATCGTCAGCTTCCGGTCGGCCATGCCGGCGAGGGCTTCGTTGTGGGTCACGATCACGAAGGTCTGGTTCATGCGGTCGCGCAGGGTGAAGAACAGGCGGTGGAGTTCTTCGGAGGTTTTGGAGTCGAGGTTGCCGCTGGGTTCATCGGCCAGTATGACCACGGGGTCGTTGATCAGGGCACGGGCCACGGCCACACGCTGCTGTTCGCCGCCGCTGAGTTCCGAGGGTTTGTGTTCAAGGCGGTCGCTCAGCCCAAGCAGGTTAAGCAGTTCGCCGGCACGTTTTTCCACGTCTTTTCTTGAGGCACCGGAGATGAAACCGGGGATGCATACATTCTCCAGGGCGGAGAATTCAGGCAGCAGGTGATGGAACTGGAACACGAAACCGATGTGTTTGTTCCGGAAGGCCGACAGCTGACTGTCGTTCAGCCCGGATAGATCGCGGCCGTCAATGATCACCTTTCCATGGTCGTGCCGGTCGAGGGTGCCCAGTATGTGCAGCAGGGTGGTTTTGCCTGCACCGGAGGCACCCACAATGGAAACGATCTCTCCTTTTTTGATGTCGAGGCTGATCCCTTTCAGCACTTTCAGGCTGCCGTAAGATTTGTGTATGTTTTCTGCTTTGATCATATGCGCAATATTAGCGTCCGACCGGTGGTTGTCCGGCAAAGATACGAAGATACGTAAAATGAAAATGCTATATTTGATCCGGTGGAAACTTCCCCGTAAGGCATCCTGAATCATCCTGAATGAATGAGATAACTGACAATACCACCGCCATTCCCTTTGACCGGCTGGCCCGGGAAATTGAGGGGGAATTGTATGACGAAATGACATGGCGGCTTTTGTACGCCACCGATGCTTCTGTGTTCAGGGAAGTACCTGCTGCGGTATGTTGCCCCACGGGCATCGATGACCTGAAAAAGATCATGGCTTTCTGTTCAGAACAGGGGCTGCCAATGATCCCGCGAACGGCCGGCACCTCTCTGGCCGGGCAGGTGGTGGGCCACGGCCTGGTGGTGGATTTCTCCAGGCATATGCACCGGATCCTGGAGCTGAATACCGAAGAGCGGTGGGTGAAGGTGCAACCGGGGGTGATCCTCGACGACCTCAACCGTTTCCTGGAACCGCACGGGCTGTTTTTCGGCCCGGAAACGTCCACGGGAAATCGCTGCATGATTGGCGGGATGGTGGCCAACAATTCCTGCGGGGCGCACTCCATGGTATACGGAAGCACCCGCGACCATACCCTGGAAATCTCCGCGCTGCTCAGCGACGGAAGCACAGCGCATTTCGGGCCCACAGACCAGAAAACCTTCCGGGAGAAATGCATCGGCCACAAGCTGGAAAACAAGATCTACCAGCAGGTATTCGAGGTGCTGTCGGACAAAGAAAACCAGGAAGAGATCCGGACGCAGTACCCGGATCCGCGCATCAACCGGAGAAACACCGGCTACGCCCTCGACCTCTTGCTCAACGCGGAGGTATTTGACGGAAAGGAACCCTTTAATTTCTGCAAACTGCTTTGCGGGTCGGAAGGCACCCTGGCACTGTCCACTGAGATCAAACTGAACCTGGTGGAACTTCCCCCGCCTGAAAAGGCCCTGGTTTGCGTGCATACGGAAAGCATTCAGGAGGCCCTGCAGGCAAACCTGGTGGCCCTGAAGCACGGGCCGGTGGCGGTGGAGCTGATTGACAAGGTGATCCTGGACTGCACCCGCTCGAACATCACCCAGGCCAGGAATCGCTTTTTCATCAAAGGAGACCCCGGCGCCATCCTGGTGGTGGAATTTGCCTGCCGGCACCGCAGCGAGGCGGAAGAAAAGGCGGCGGCCATGGAAGCGGAGATGCGCAAAGAGGACCTGGGCTATCATTACCCCCTGCTGTTCGGCGGAGACATCGGCAAGGTATGGGCCTTGCGCAAGGCGGGGCTGGGGCTTATGTCCAATATGCCGGGCGATGCCAAGCCGGTGGCGGTGATTGAAGACACGGCGGTGCATCCCGACATGCTTCCGGGGTTTATCGGAGAGTTGCAGGCCTTACTGAACAAACTGAAGCTGCAATGTGTATTTTACGCGCATATCGGCACGGGTGAGCTGCACCTGCGCCCGGTGCTCAACCTGAAAGACCGCACCGACGTGGAACGCTTTCACCAGGTGGCAAAGGAAACCGCCCTGTTGATCAAAAAATACCGGGGCTCGCTCAGCGGCGAGCATGGCGACGGCCGGCTCAGGGGGGAGTTCATTCCCCTGGTGCTGGGAGAGAAAAACACCCGTCTGCTGCAAGAGATCAAAAACACCTGGGATCCGCGGGGGCTGCTCAACCCGGAAAAGATCATCAATACCCCGTCCATCAAAACCTCATTGAGGTACGCCCCCGGCCAGCAGGAGAAAAAGATCAAAACTTTTTTTGATTTCCGGGATACGCTGGGCTTTCTGAGGGCGGTGGAAAAATGCAACGGTTCCGGCGATTGCCTGAAACCCTCGGCGGCCGGGGGTGTGATGTGCCCCTCCTACCAGGCCACGCGCGAGGAGCCCCACAGCACCCGCGGCAGGGCCAACATCCTGAGGGAGTTCATCACCAACTCTCCGCAAAAAAATCCCTTCGATCACAAGGAGATCATGGAGGTGCTGGACCTTTGCCTCTCCTGCAAGGGGTGTAAATCGGAATGTCCCTCCAGTGTAGACATGGGCAAATACAAGGCCGAGGCATTGCAGCACTACTACGAGGCCAACGGCACACCCCTGCAGGCACGGGTAACCGGGGCTTACGCCAGATTCAACCAGGCGGGCAGCCTTTTACCCGCTATGTACAACTTTTTCGCCACAAACAGGCTGACATCGGGGGTAATCAAACACTTCCTGGGCTTCAGCCCCAAAAGGCAACTGCCGCTGCTGCACGCATTTACCCTCAGAAAGTGGGCATTGATGCACCTGTCGGGGCTCAACGATATAAACAAGGCCACAAAGGAAGTCATCCTTTTCTGTGACGAATTCACCAACTACAACGACACCGATACCGGCATCCACACCGTCATGCTGCTGCACCACCTGGGCTACCGGGTCCGCTTCGCAAAACACGGGGAAAGCGGACGCACCTATCTGTCTAAAGGGCTGCTCAAACAGGCGACGAAAAGGGCGGCGAAAAATACGGAGGCCCTGCACCCGCTGGTCAGTGCGGACAAGCCACTGGTCGGCATCGAGCCCTCGGCCCTGTTGTGCTTCCGCGATGAATACCCGCTGCTGCTTGAAGGGGAGATCCGCGAAAAGGCCGTCAGTCTTGCTTCCCATGCTTATACCCTGGATGAGTTCATTGCCGGGGAGATACAATCAGGAAACATTCCTTCCGAAGCATTTACCGACACGCCGCGGAAGATCTACCTCCACGGGCACTGTCACCAGAAGGCGCTCTCATCGGTCAGCAGTACCGTGCAGATGCTCTCCGTGCTCCCCTGTACGGAAATTCAGGAGATCGAATGCGGTTGTTGTGGCATGGCAGGCGCATTCGGGTTTGAAAAGGACCATTATGAGCTCAGCATGCAGATCGGGGAGTTGTCGCTTTTCCCGGCCATCCGGCAGGCGGAAGAAGATGCCATCATTGCGGCCACCGGCACCAGCTGCCGGCAACAGATCCATGACGGAACCGGCCGTGTGGCCCTGCACCCCGCGGATATCCTGTTTCTGGCGCTGAAATAAAAAAGGGCTGACCGCAATGGCCAACCCTTTTTTTGTATTCAGATGAGTTAAAGGATTATTTTTCCTCTCCCTCTTCCGGTTTGTCATCTTCAGGCTTCTCCTCTTCCTTCCCTTCTTCCTTTTCTTCTTTGGATGCGGATGCCTTCTTCTTCGCAGGGGCCTTTTTCTTAGGCTCCTCCTTCTCCTCCTTGGCTTCGGCCTTGGGCTCATCCTTAGGTTCTTCCTTCGGTTCCTCTTTGGCTTCGGCTTTTGGCTCCTCCTTCACTTCTTCCTTCTCATCAGCCTTCTCATCAGCCTTCTCTTCTTTCTTCGCAGCTGCCTTTTTTGCAGGAGCCTTTTTCTTGGGCTCCTCTTTGGCTTCAGCCTTGGGCTCTTCCTTCGCTTCTTCCTTTTCTTCAGCTTTGGGCGCTTCTTTCTTCTCGCCTTTGGCTTCTGCTATGGGTTCTTCCTTGGGTTCTTCCTTGGGTTCTTCCCTGGCTTCTGCTTTAGACTCTTCCTTCTCCTTGGCTGCCTTTTCTTCCAGTTTCTTAATGGCCTCTTCTTTCTTGACCTTTTGTGCCGATTTCTCGGTTTCTTCAAACTGCGATTTCAGGCTGGCAAGTGCGTCCAGATCACCAAGCGTGGTTTTCTCCAGGTTATCCTTCATCTTCTTCACCGTCTTCTTGGTGGTCTTTTCTTTGGTCTTGCGATCGGCAGCCTCAGAAGCACGTTCTGCATACTTCACATCCTGGAATACCTTGGTATGGGAAACAACAATCTTCTTGCTGTCTTTATTGAACTCGATCACCTTGAAATCAAGGGCTTCGTCCATCTTCGCGGTAGAGCCGTCTTCCTTGACGATATGACGTGTGGGGGCAAAACCTTCCACGCCATAAGGCAGGGCCACGATCACACCCTTGTCGGAAGTTCCGACGATGGTTCCCTGGTGTACGGAATCAATGGTGAACACTGACTCAAATACATCCCACGGGTTCTCTTCCAGCTGCTTGTGTCCGAGGCTCAGGCGACGGTTTTCCTTGTCCACGTCCAGCACGACCACCTCAATCTGCTCACCAATCTTGGTGAACTCAGCCGGGTGCTTGATCTTCTTGCTCCAGGAAAGATCGCTGATATGGATCAGTCCGTCCACGCCTTCTTCAAGCTCCACAAAAATACCGAAGTTGGTGAAGTTGCGGACCGTGGCATTTGTTTTCGTGCCAACGGCATATTTCTCGTGAATATTCTCCCACGGGTCAGGCATCAGTTGTTTGATACCCAGCGACATCTTACGTTCTTCACGGTCCAGTGTCAGGATAACGGCCTCCACCTCGTCACCAACCTTCAGGAAATCCTGTGCGGTGCGCAGATGCTGCGACCATGACATTTCAGAAACGTGGATCAATCCTTCCACGCCGGAAGCGATCTCGATGAAGGCACCGTAATCGGCGATCACCACAACTTTTCCTTTTACTTTGTCACCAATCTTGAGTTCCGGATCCAGTGAATCCCACGGATGGGGTGTAAGCTGCTTCAGACCAAGGGCAATCCGTTTCTTGTTCTCGTCAAAGTCGAGAATAACCACATTGATCTTCTCGTCAAGTTTGACAATTTCTTCAGGATGGTTGATCCGGCCCCACGACAGGTCGGTAATATGAACCAGTCCGTCTACGCCGCCCAGGTCAACAAATACACCGTAGGAAGTGATGTTCTTGACCGTACCTTCCAGAATCTGTCCTTTTTCCAGTTTGGCAATGATCTCTGCCTTCTGAATTTCAAGTTCCGCTTCAATAAGTGCCTTGTGCGACACCACAACGTTTTTGTATTCGTGGTTGATCTTCACCACTTTGAAATCCATGGTCTTGCCCACATAAATATCATAATCGCGGATGGGTTTCACATCGATCTGCGATCCGGGCAGGAAGGCTTCAATACCGAATACATCCACAATGAGACCACCTTTGGTACGGCATTTCACAAAGCCCTTGATGATCTCGTCATTCTCTTTTGCTTTATTGATACGTTCCCAGGAGCGAAGTGTACGCGCTTTCTTGTGTGAGAGGACCAGCTGACCGCTTTGGTCCTCCTGGCTTTCTACATATACTTCAATGGTATCACCCACTTTAAGATCGGGATTGTAGCGCAGCTCAGCCGCAGGAATAACTCCGTCCGACTTGAAACCGATATTGACCACGATCTCGCGGGGATTTTTAGAAACGACCAGTCCGTCAATGACCTCCCCTTCTCCGATGGATTTCAGGGTTTCTTCATACATATTCTCAAGACGCTTGCGCTCATCTTCCGAGTAAACGTCCTGTTTCTTATCAGCAGCATCCCAGTCAAATTCACCGGGTACCTGCTCTTCAAAAACAGATTCCTCTTTTTGTACGGGAATTTCATCTTCCGCAATCGGCTTGTTGGGATCTTCAATCTTCAGATCTTCCGTGTTGGCCTTGGGATCTTTGGCCTGGTCGCTGGTCTTTACAACCGGTTTTTCTTCTTTCGGACCGGTTTCTTTGTTTTCTTCTGACATTCATAATGTTTCTGTGGCCGCCCGGATGGCATGCATTGATTTCGTGTGTAGGTTAAAAATCCGGGGTGCCGGGTTGAACAATAAATTTACAGGGCCCGCAAACGGGACTGCAAAAGTAGAAAAAAAATCACAAACAACCAACTATCAATCAGCATTTAACTCTTCCCGGAAGCAGAAACAGGACCGGGTGTCAGTACTTTTTGTTTGAGCATGCTGTGGCCGACCACCTCGATCATCTCACTGATATAAATAAAATCAAGGCCTTTCAGGTAAATGGGATTGATCTCTGCCACATCCTTTTTATTCTCTTCGGAAAGGATCACCTGCTGGATACCTGCCCTTTTGGCCGCCAGGATCTTCTCCTTGATTCCGCCCACCGGCAGCACTTTACCACGCAGGGTGATCTCGCCTGTCATGGCCACGGCCGGCTTCACTTTACGGCGGGTGAATGCAGAGGCCAGCGCCGCAAACATGGTAATACCGGCAGATGGGCCGTCTTTTGGGGTGGCTCCTTCCGGTACGTGCAGGTGGACATTCCAGGATTTGAAGACATCCGGGTCTATGCCCAGGTTTTCTGCATGGGCTTTCAGGTATTCAAAGGCGATGGTGGCCGATTCCTTCATCACGTCACCCAGGTTCCCGGTAAGACTCATCTTGCCGGCACCCTTGCTCAGGCTGACTTCAATGAAAAGCACCTGCCCCCCTGCCTGGGTCCAGGCCAGCCCGGTCATCACACCGGCAATGTCTTTCACCAGGGTCTGATCAAGGCTGAATCTGGGTGCGCCGAGAATATCCACCAGGTCTTCATTTTTCAGTGTGGGCGTGAAGGATTTCTCCAGCACGATGTCGCGGGCACGGGCCCGGGTAATCTTGGCAATGGTTTTCTCCAGGCTCCGCACACCGGATTCCCGGGTATAGTCCTCAATGACCCTTTCCAGGACTTTCTTACCCAGTTTGAGCTGTGATTTTTTCACTCCGTGCGCGTCCAGCTGTTTGGGGATGAGGTGACGCCGGGCGATCTCCTGCTTTTCTTCCACGATATATCCGCTCAGGTCAATCACCTCCATACGATCGCGCAGGGCCGGCTGGATCGTAGACAATGTATTGGCCGTGGCAATGAACATGATGTTGGAAAGGTCATACTCCACCTCCAGGTAGTTGTCGTAAAAAGTGCTGTTCTGCTCCGGGTCAAGCACTTCAAGCAATGCGGAAGAGGGATCTCCGGAGAAAGTCTGGTAACCTACCTTGTCAACCTCATCCAGCACAAAAACAGGATTGGAAGACCCGGCTTTTTTCAGGTTCTGGATGATCCGTCCCGGCATCGCACCCACGTAGGTTTTCCGGTGCCCGCGAATCTCTGCTTCGTCGCGCAGACCGCCAAGCGACATGCGGATATAATTCCGGCCGATGGCTTCCGCAATGGATTTCCCCAGTGAAGTTTTTCCCACACCGGGAGGGCCCACAAAGCAAAGAATGGGGGATTTCATGTCCCCTTTCAGTTTCAGCACAGCCAGGTATTCCAGGATGCGGTCCTTGATTTTCTCCAACCCGTAATGATCACGATCCAGAACTTTCAGGGCCTTCTTCAGGTCGAAATTATCCGGGGTAAATTCGTTCCACGGAAGTTCAACCATGGTTTCCAGGTAGTTCATGTGTACGGTGTACTCCATGGCTGCCGGGTTCATCCGCTGAAGCCTCGCAAGGTCCTTTTCAAACACGTCACGGATATGGTCGTCCCATTTCTTTTTCTCAGCCCGCTCTTTCAGCTCGTTGATCTGCTCTTCCTGGGGGCTTCCTCCCAGTTCTTCCTGGATGGTTTTAAGTTGCTGCCCCAGTATATAATCGCGCTGTTGCTTGTCAATATCTACTTTGACCTTGGACTGGATCTGGTTTTTCAGTTCAACCACCTTCAGTTCCTTATTCAGGTGATCCAGCACTTTTTTGGCCCTGGTGTCCACATCCGGGATCTCCAGCAATTTTTGCTTCTCCTCTACACTGATGTTGAGATTGGATGATATGAAATTCACCAAAAAGACCGGGCTTTCAATGTTTTTCAGGGCAAACGCCGCATCGCTGGGCACATTCGGAGAGAGCTTGACGATCTGAATGGCCAGGTCCTTAATGGTAGAGATCAGGGCATCAAATTTTTCCCCTTTTTTGGTTTCACCCTGTGCATCAAAGGCACTGACGCTGGCCCTGAAATAAGGTTCTGACTGAGTCATCTCCAGTATTTCAAACCGCTTCTTCCCCTGTATGATTACGGTGGTGTTGCCATCCGGCATCTGCAAGATCTTGATAATATTTGCCGCAGTTCCGATGCGGTTCAGCTCATCGAATTCCGGCTCCTCCACAGAGGGATCCTGCTGTGAGACCACGCCGATGATCCGCGATTGTTTGTAAACCTCCCGGACCAGTTTGATGGACTTATCACGGCTGACGGTGATGGGAATCACCACACCGGGAAACAACACGGTATTTTTCAATGGCAAAATCGCCAGTTCTTCCGGGATGTCCTCTGCCGCCATTTGCTGTTCTTCCTCGGCAGAAAGCAGGGGAATAAATTCACTGTCCCCATCAATCCCTTCGGGGGAAATAAAAAGATCATTCTCTAAAAAGCTACCCATATGGTTTTTACGTCAAATTGTCATTCATTCATAAAATGATGCCATCAAGTCATGACATCCGGATCATAAAGCCAAAACTACCTGGCACAACATCCTAACTTACAGAAAGTTAAAATCTACCAAAAAAAATCTTTGGCCGACCACCCTTAAATACCCGCAACCAACGTGCCACAGATGCATTTGTCAGTTATATTCACCGGGAAACGTGCGAAATATCGTTCTGCCCGGCTGCCATTCAGATGCATTTATCAGTTACAATAATGGGTTCCGGGACGAAGGCATTCCTCGTTCAAACTGCCAGGATTTAAGGTAACCCGGATGAAAAACACAGAAAAAAACAGAAGAAAAAATCACAGGATCCGGCGATAACCAAAAGTATGGTCATGCACATGCCTGAGCAGACGCTCCTCCTGGCCGGAAAAGTCAAGTTTGCGTCTTGCATATACCCGCCTGGCCACCTGAACCGCCTTATCAATATCGACAGTGGTGAAGCCGGATACACTACCCCAGGTAAATGAGGGAATAAAGTTTCGCATAAAGCCCGATCCGAACAGCTGGGTGTTGATCCCGATCACTGTACCGGTATTGAACATGGTGTTGATGGCACATTTAGAATGGTCGCCCATGAATGTGCCGCAAAACATCAGGCCGGTGCCGGCAAAACTTTTTTCCGCATAGTCCCAAAGCCTGACCTCATCATAATTGTTCTTCAGGTTACTGGTGTTGGTATCGGCGCCCAGGTTGCACCATTCACCAATCACACTGTGTCCCAGGTAGCCGTCATGCGCCTTGTTTGAGTACCCGAAGATAACAGAGGATGACATCTCCCCGCCTACTTTTGAATGGGGGCCGATAGAAGAGCCGCCATATATTTTGGCACCCAGCCGGACTACAGAACCTTCGCCCACACCCATGGGGCCTTTGAGCATTGCTCCGTCCATAATATGGGCATCTTTTCCGATGTAAACCGGACCCTCAGTGGCGTTGATAAAGGCCATATCAATTCTGGCACCGGGCTCCACAAATACATTTTCGGGAGCCATCACACGTACATGCCCGGGGATGGGTTCACTTTTCTTTCCTTTGGTAAGCAGGGCATAATCAACGGCTATCTGCTGCTCGTTCAGCACCAGGATATCCCAGAGCCTGAAAAGCTTCTTGAACTCAGCCTGCGTATGCATGGGTTCCACATCTTCCAGCAGCTCCGACTCCAAATTGGTAATATCTTCTGCCTGAACCCGGTGAGCGATCAGGGTTTCCCCGGAAACCAGCGTCTGGTTGGGTTTCAGCTTCCCGATCTCTTCGACCATTTCTGCATTGGGCATTACACTGGAATTGACCAGCACATTGTCTGCCTCCTTGATCATTGGAAACTTTTCGGCCAGGTAGGGCTCTGTCAGCGTAGAGGTTTTCGTTTGCAGAAAATACTCCCACTTTTCACGGATGGTCATGATGCCGACACGGATGTCTGCAATGGGTCTGAGAAAAGTAAACGGAAGTAAATGATCACGGGCCTGTGCACCAAACAAAATGTAATTCATCGTCACGCTGATTAGAAGATTTTTCTTGTCAAAAGTCTGTTAATTGCCGTAAAAATAAACAAAAAAAGCCCTTTTTACAGGGCTTTTGATAAATATTTTTAAACAAACGCTGACTACTTGTTCTCCTTCAGGTGCTTCTTGTATTTGGTCCTGAATTTATCCACACGTCCTGCGGTATCGACAAGCTGTTGCTTACCGGTGTAAAACGGGTGAGAGGTATGAGAGATCTCCAGTTTGATCAGTGGATACTCATTTCCATCTTCCCATTTGATGGTTTCCTTGCTTTCAGCTGTTGAGCGCGTCAGAAAACTATAGTCGTTTGACATGTCCTTAAAAACGACATAGCGATAGTTTTTGGGATGGATATCTTTCTTCATCAGAATGCTTATTTAAATTTTTGTCAGCCGGTTCTCAGGCTGTTAAACACACAATTTGTTGAATCCTTTTTTAAGGACTGCAAAGTTAGCATTTTTTTCAAACATACAAACAAGTCCCAAAAAAGATTTTTAATCAAGGGCGTTCACAACCAGCCCGCTTCGCAGCTTCGGCTCGAACCACGTTGTTTTGGGAGGCATGATGTTCCCTGTGTCGGCAATGTCAATCAACTGCTTCATGCTTACCGGGTAAAGGGCAAATGCCACTTTCATTTCCCCGCTGTCTACACGACGCTTCAACTCACCCAAACCGCGGATGCCTCCGACAAAATCAATCCGCTTATCGGTACGCAGGTTCTTAATATCAAATAAGGGCTCCAGTACTGTGTTGGACAAAATGGTCACATCCAGCACGCCAATGGGGTCGTTGTCATCATAAGTGTGCGCCTTTGCTTTCATGCCATACCATTCCCCCTCCAGGTACATGCTCATTTCGTGCAGTTCTGCAGGCTTGTATTCAGAAGCTCCCTTTTTCTCAATCACAAAATCCTTTTCGAGTCTGGCCAGGAAGTCCTCTTTCGACAAACCATTGAGGTCTTTCACAACCCTGTTGTAATCAATGATGGTGAGCTGGTCATCAGGAAATACCACCGCCATGAAAAAGTTATAGGGCTCATCACCCTTGTGATCCGGATTATTCTTCTTTTTCTCATTGCCGACCAGTGCCGCAGCAGCAGTACGATGATGTCCGTCAGCCACATAAAAATAGTCCACACCGGCAAAAAGCTTCTCAAGTTTCCCGGTCAGGTCATCGTCCTCAATGACCCAGAAATGATGACCGAATCCGTCATCCGCCACAAAATCGTACACCGGTGCAGCCTGGATCACTTTCTCCACGATCTCATCAATGGCCTGCTCTTTCCGATAAGTGAAGAATACCGGTTCTGCATTCGCATTGGTCACGCGCACATGCTTCATCCGGTCCTCTTCTTTATCCGGACGGGTCAGCTCATGCTTTTTAATGATGTCATTCATGTAGTCTTCCACACCGGCACAGCCCACAATCCCGTACTGCGTTTTCTCGCCCCAGCTCTGGGCATACACATAGAAGTTGGGCTTATTGTCCCTGACCAGGTAGCCATCCTGAATGAAACGCCGGAAGTTCTCCCTGGCCTTGTCATACAACTGCTGTGAGTAAGGGTCAATGCCTTCGGGAAGCTCCACTTCCGGCTTCACCACCCGCAGAAAACTGTATTTGTTATCACCAACTTCTTCACGGGCTTCCGCAGAATTCAACACATCATAAGGCCGGGAAGCCAAATCTTTCACAATCTCTTTCGGAGGCCGGTACCCCCGGAATGGTTTAAATATTGCCATTTTTTATTAGGTTTTGGTCGGGGGCTATCGCCCCCTCCAGTTGTTAGTTTGTCGGGCCTTCGGCCCTCCGGTTGTTAGTTTGTCGGGGGCTATCGCC
>SL_3KL_010_SEDDRAFT_10002298_pt1 | contig 17502 bp, 18 predicted proteins | sample SodLakKL_010_SED_2_FD_10381 | JGI IMG/M metagenome (IMG submission 10381) | reverse complement strand
GTTTTACCTCCTTGTATTTAAAAACATTCTAAAAGCCTCATGCACAATACTTGTTATATCGGTAAATTATAATTTTTCTTTAGTGCCCCGTAATGGAACATAAACCCTTTCAAATTCTGTGATTAACATGGAATAAAAATATGTCAGCTTGACAGAAGATGGTATTCGTTTGTAAAAACGTAAGGTAAATATGGGAAATAACATAAACTCAAATTGAGCGATGTCGTTTCGGAAAAGCACCAAACACCATTTCCGAGAAAGGCGTGCAGGTCAACCGGGGTGATGAAAATTAGTTTAAGATCGGGTTGAAAATACCTACCGATATTGTTTCGCCGGGAGTGGTATGAAGGACAGCTGATGGGAAATCGCTCTCAACCGGGAATTGAAAAGTCTAACGGATATTATAAAATTTTATGGATAACAAGATCAAATTCAGTGGCTATTTAACATTTGAAGATAGCCTCAAGGTTCAAAAGGCATTGGAAAATAAAAAGTGGCTCTCAACTTATGCAATTATTACCATAATAACTCTGGGAGTAACCGGGTTTATTATTTATAAAATGCAGGCAGATGTTCTTCTGGCCGGCTTCCTGCTTCTATTCATGTGTATATTAATGTATGGCGGTTTTCGGTTTATGAAAACGATTGCACGGAAAACACAGAAAAATATATATGCAAAAGCCTGTACCAAAAGAAATGGAACGTTTACTCCTGATAAAATAACCATAAGAAAGAATAAAGCAACGACCGATATTCCCTGGAAATATTTTGAGCAAGCTATCGAAACAGATGGAATCATCACACTAATAAGAGGTAAGGAAACCCTTTCTTTTGCGAAATATATGTTTCATCATAAAAAGGATTGGACCAAAGCAAAAAACATTTTAAGGGACAAGTATCCCCTGAATAAAAAAAATTAAGGAAGTGACTTTCCAAATAAAAATGTTTCAAGGCCGGATTTTGTCATCTAAAGGGGAGGAGGGGATTTTTGGTGGGAAAAGCCTCCGGCCTTGAAACGAGCGGATACAGAACTTTAAGGAGAGAATATCCGGGCTATGAGGTATTTCCCGGTATTTATAGTTTCGTGTATCCGCTTATTTTCTAAAGCAATAGATATGCCAAAGTCTTTTTCTACAAGGTGACTGGCAATGAAATTGATTCGGTATTTTGTCCGATATTTCTCATGACAACAAGACTCATAGAGATCATCCGGAAACTTTTTCGGGTCATCTTCATGAATGCGCTTAAGGGACGTGGGAAAGCAAGTATCCCATCGTCTACTCAACAAAAGGGCTGAAAGTAATTTCAAAATTCCCATCGGCATTACAAATAGGCCCCCATGGAAAGAGATTCAAGCATCATGGACAATTGATACGTCGTTACATCCATTTCATAAATGGCGGTTATTGAAAAGTGTTGTGTCAAAATCCCGAACACCCGGTAAAAGTGTAAAACCTATATTTTATAAGGCAATCATGATGTTTTATAATGGCAAGAAAATTGCATATAAGATGAAATACTGAGAACATCACAAAGGGAAGTTTAATCAAATCATTAAAAGAGGAGCGCATTTTTTGACTTACACACTCGGAAAAAATCAACTAGATAGTATAGAGAATGTCCTGAAAAAGGATCTTATTGATTTGGGGGTTCAATGTGTATTCCTCATTGACATGGCCGGCAATATTATCGCAGATCTTCACCAGGCAGAAATCATACACGATATATACTCTTTGGCAGCGCTGGCTGCCGGAAATTTTGGTGCTGTCAATGCCATGGCAAAAATTATTGGCGAAAATGAATTCTCCCTTCTTTTTCATAAAGGTAAAAATGAAAACATTCATTTTAGTAAGGTTTCCCAGGATTTTCTTTTAATTACAATTTTCGGCAACCATATTTCTTTAGGTTTTCTGCGATTAAAAGTTAATGAGGTTATAGAGAAAGTAAAAAACACTATCGAGCCCTCTTAAGCAGTTTTTTAGCCGAATTGTCATTGCAATCGGATTAGGTGACCGGCAATAAATAATTCGGCCTATCTTATCATTTTTTTCAGGGACCTTCGTATGGCTTTTATCAATCAAAAAAATAAAGAAGTTCAAGTTAAAATCGTTTACTATGGGCCCGGCAGAGGGGGCAAAACAACGAATCTTGAATACGTATACAAAAAGTTCAACCATCGGATTAAGACAGAAATGGTGACTATTAAGACCCAGGGAGACCGGACTCTGTTTTTTGATTTTTTACCTTTCAATATTGGAAAAATTAAAGGATATGATGTCAAAATACAGCTTTATACGGTTCCCGGACAGGTTAAATACAACGCTACAAGAGCGCTTGTGTTAAGGGGCGTAGACGGTATTGTTTTTGTTGCTGATGCCATGACGGTTCGAAAAGAAAAAAATATTTTATCCTTAAATAATCTTTATGAAAATCTTGAATTTTATAAGAAAGATATTAAGCAAATTCCGCTTGTGATGCAATATAACAAGATGGACCTTGCAGAGCAGGGTATTCCATTACTCTCCTTTGAAAACCTTGAGCAAATGCTTAACTCCGATATCAAGGCACCTGCTTTTAAAGCCAGCGCTCTGAAAGGAATTAATGTGGTACAAACCATGAAAAAAATCATATATATGACATTTATTTCCCTGCAAAAGGAACTCGAATAGGAAGGTAAGCCAATGATTCAAAAGAAAGATTCTTCAGTTTCCTCTGAAGTAAAAGAGCGGCTTGAAAAATTGTTTAGTGAAGACGATGGAGCCGATGACGACAATCTGTTTCAGGAAGATATGGAAAATCCCGTTGACAGTGAAATCAGAGAGCTCAAAGCGGTTGTTTTATCCATTGACTGGGAAATTAATGACGAAATTATGTCCGGTCTTATGAAGCAAATCGATGCGCTAAAAAAAATTTATCAACAGGATCAAGTTCTTATTTTATTTTTGCAGCTCTTGGGCACAGTAGGCAAATATATTCAGCAGAAAAAGGCGAAGGCTCATCCCGATTCCATAAAACTACTCAACTCCGCCTATCAAAGCTTTGAAAAAGCCGTGACAAAAAAGCAGTTGTCTGAAGCCGATAGAAAAAATCTCCTTAAGACTGAAGTCAACCGGTACAAAGAATTAAAAAACCAAATTAGCAGTCAACGTAAAGCCCCGATTATTTTGACACATGAAACTGGAGAATATCAAAGAGAACAGGAAAAAAACAGATCTGAATCTTCAAATTTTCAAATATCGCCTGAGCTGACCTTTGTTATGGAAGAAATAAAAAAAATAATTCAGGCCGAATTCAAAATTTTGAGAGAAGAGTTAAGAAGCTGAAATGAAGAGGTAGCTTCTCAAAAAGTTTAGCCTTAGTTATCGTAAAGTATGGTGTCAAAAAAACTTATACGACGAGTTATTGCCAGTCATCCTAATTGTTCAAACTGTGGATGGGCGCTGGAATAAGGCCGCCCTGTCTGATAAACCGATTGTCCCCCAATCCGTTATTGACGGACATAATAACGGATTGCCCCAGGAGCCCCCCGAAATATGCACTGTCACCGGCTTTTTTACCCGGTACCGGTATGAGTCTGGTGGCTGTGGTTTTTCTGTTGATCACCCCGATCGCCATTTCATCGGCAATAATAGCAGCAATGGTTTCAGCCGAAGTATCTCCGGGAATGGCCACCATATCCAGTCCCACGGAACATACGCTGGTTATGGCCTCGAGTTTTTCCAGGGAAAGATATCCGGCTGCCACAGCTTCAGAGATGTTCAAATCTTCGCTTACCGGGATAAAGGCCCCGCTCAAACCACCGACATTTGAACTGGCAAAGGCTCCTCCTTTTTTGACTGCATCATTTAGCAGGGCCAGGGCTGCAGTGGTTCCCGGAACACCAATGCTTTTCAAACCCAGACTTTGAAAAATCTCTCCCACACTATCGCCCACATTGGGTGTAGGTGCCAATGACAAATCAACAACACCGAATTTGATATTCAGGCTTTCGGCTACTTCTCTTCCGATCAGCTCTCCAACCTTGGTAACCTTGTACGCGGTTGTTTTGATGATTTCAGAAATCTGTCCCAGATCCAAGGCCGAGTCCGCCTTGAGCGCGCGATCTATTGCATTTTTTACCACTCCTGGTCCACTAACCCCCACATTGATCACAGCGTCCGACTCTCCGATGCCCAAATATGCACCCGCCATGAAGGGAATATCCTGGGGGATGTTGGCAAATACGCAAAGCTTTGCACAGGCAATACCGTCACGGTCAGCGGAGAGACTTGCGGCTTCCTTGATGGTTTTTCCCATCAAATAAACCGCATCCATGTTGATACCAGCCTTAGTTGAAGCCACATTCACCGATGCACAAACCCGATCCGTTTCGGCCAATGCATGAGGAATGGACTCAATGAGTGCCCGATCCCCCCGAGCNATTCCTTTTTCCACCAATGCGGTAAAACCACCGATAAAGTCAACTCCCACATCGGCAGCAGCCCGGTTCATGGTATGAGCTACCCGGACCAATTCCGATGAAGAAAAAGCGGCTCCAATAATTGCCACAGGACTGACCGCAATTCTTTTATTTACTACCGGAATACCGAATTTCTCACCGATTTCATCACAAGTTTGCACCAGTTTTTTTGCAGTCTGTGTAATCTTGCGATAAATATTGTTTTTTAATGTTTCAAGGTTATGTCCAACGCAGTCGATTAAACTTATCCCCAAGGTGACCGTTCGCACATCGAGATGTTCATTTTCGAGCATCTCCAAAGTCGAAATAATTTCTCTTTCCGTGAGCATAATACTCCTTAAATTCTGTTTATGGCCTCAAATATCTTTCGGTGCTGAATGCTGATATCCAACCCCAGATGAGTCGCTTTTTCTCTCAATTCTTTTTGAAACGTTTTCTGATCGATCCTCCAGGGAATATCCACCTCATAAATCATTATATTCTGATTGGGGTCATCTCCTCCTTTGAACACCGCCGAAAGATTGGTTACATTAACGCCGAAACGGGCAATAACGGAAGTAATACCCGCTACAAGTCCTTTGCGGTCAGGTCCCCTGGTTGTAATCACAAAAGGCTCGCTTCCCGGTGCGTCATAAATGGGAATATCAACCCTTACCGGTTTGGCAAAAACATAAAGATTCAGCGCGCCCAAAGCATTTTCCAGTTGCTGATTCAGTTTTTCGACTGTAAGGTCATCAGGCATGGATGCAATAAAAACTCCGGCAAATTCCGATTGCAAAATGGTCTGGCTTACATTTTCCAAATTACAGCCCTGCTCATACAGAACCTGAGTAGTCGCAGCCAGAATCCCGGGTCTGTCGTGGCCCAAGACCGAAATGATGACCTTCTTCATGGCTATATTCCTTTAAGGTTTCAGTTTTGAGATGCTCATTTTCATCACAAAATGGCAGTTTCTCAAAATACGTTAAAATGGTAAAGTTGTATTTATACTCAATATCTAAAAAAGATCAAGCAAACAAAATTATTCAGGAACCTTGATTTTTTTTTTACATCTGAGCAAGCATTACCAGTAAAGATAGCGCAATAACAATAACCAAACTCAACCAATCCAATTTGTTCGCTGAAAGCTTTTTTATTGTACGCTTTTCAGAGTATCCTCTGGCCTCCATGGCCAAAATCAGATCATTGGTCCGTAAAAATGTCCGTCGAAGCATGGGTATAGTAAACTTCATAAAACGATAAACGGGGTTTTTTCTGTTGTTCACCCCCCTTGCCCGTTGAGCGGCGGCAGTTTCTCCGGCCTGTTGCAGAATTAAAGGCAAAAACCGCATCAGCAAGCTCAACATGGTGGCCACCCTGTTTTCGGGTATCAGCGGAACCGGTTTTAAAAACCATGTCACTGCCATCTTCACCTCTGATGACAGAGTCGAGCTGATAAACAAATAGCCCAGCACAACAATCAGAAACAATCTGAAACAGACCAGGGCACCAGTTGCCACCGCCTCTTGGGTTATGTGGATTTCCAGAGAAAAAAGATGAATCTGAAACAATAAATTTTTTCCGGATACCGAAAGTGTCTGAGCCAAAAAAATAAACATCAGAAAAAAGAAAAAAAACCGGAAATCTTTGATTGTTTTTTTTAGAGAAATTCTTGAGGCCAAAAAAACCAAGCTCTGGGTCAAAAACAAAAGAAGAAGCCCTGAAAAGTTGGCCTTAATAATCACCAGGCTTAAAAATACGAGAAATACCATTTTGAATCGAACATCGATACGACGCAGCCAACATGATTTGTCAGAAAAAAAATGGTTTGTCAATTCACCCATGATATAAATTCACCTTTCAACCCCCTTGAATAAGGCTTTCGTATGCTGAATTTTTCAAGCTCTTCAACCAGATCTCCCGGAATACCATCACGAACCAATTTTCCATCTTTCATGATAATCAGCCGCTGTGCATGCGCTATGACTTTCTCCAGATCGTGAGTGGTTACAATCAAAGTATGCCCCTGCTTATGAAGGCGGATCATTTGCCAAAGCACCTGTCTGATTCCAGGATAGTCCAAATTGGAGAAAGGCTCGTCAAAAACGAGGACTTTGGGTTTCATGGTCAACACACCAGCAATGGCCAGGCGTCTTTTTTCACCCCCGGATAAAAGATGCGGCCGCTGATATCTTAATGCCCAGAGTCCCACGGACCTCAAGGCCGCTTCAACACGCTTTTTAATTTCTGATTCAGGAAGGCACAGATTTTCCGGCCCAAAAGCAACATCTTCATAGACGGTTTCTCCAACGATCTGAGTATCGGCATCCTGAAATACCATTCCGACGAACTGGCGGGCAGCTTTAGGCCTTTTTTTCACCGAAAAACCATCCACCTTTACAGTTCCCGCATCAGGATACAGAAGGCCGTTTAGATGCTTTAAAAGAGTGGTCTTTCCTGATCCATTGGCTCCTGCGATAACTACAAAGTCCCCCTTCCGCACGGTCAAATTTATCCCATCGAGCCCTGGGGTCCCATCGGAAAAACGGTGTACCAGATTGTGGATTTCAATAATATTCATTCAATTTTTTCCGAATCAATTATTGTGGATTACGGGCCTGACAGCCTTTACGACGGCGACTGAAACTGCAATTTTTAAGGCATCCCCGATTAAAAAGGGATACATCCCAACAACCAGCACCTTTGAAAAAGTCATGCCGGTAACTACTGTAAGCCAGCTAACACCCACAGCATAAATGATAGCAGTGCCCAGTATCATACCGGCCAGGTCCAATAACGGTTTTTGAAACCTTGAAAAAAGACCTACAATAAAAACCGCGGGTAAATATCCAACCAAATACCCGCCTGTAGGACCGGCAAACCGCCCTATTCCTCCGGTTCCACCAGCAAATACAGGCAGGCCGCATGCTCCGGCCAAAAGATAAACACCCACCGCAGCAAGTCCCCATCGACTTCCCAGAAGCAATCCGGCAAGTAAAACAAACATGTTCTGCAAAACTATCGGTACCGGTCCGATGGGTATCACAATATAAGCTCCGGCAGCAATCAATGACGCCATAAGGGATGCATGAACAGTCATCCTTAGCTGGCGTGACTCACTCATCTCACGATGATCAGGATTTTTTTTTCTGACTGTATCTTTTGTCAAAGGCATGAACCTTCTCCCTATGATTCTAACGCCCGGCGCGGGTCTTGGTTGGGAAAAACGCTGTAGAAACAATCACCATAAGCCATTCTCCTGATAAATCCATCGGAAAGTTCAAGTACCAATGCTCCGGTTTCGTCCACATCCCTTGCAATACCTTCAATTTGTTCATGGATAGTTACAATTTTTACCGGGCGGTTTAATGTATCCGTATATTGTTTCCACATGGAAACGATATCTCCAATTTCGATCCTCGAAAGAATACTTTCGAATTCATTCAAAAAACGCCTTAAAAGCTTCACTCTCGACACTTTTCTCTTTAAGAGAATTTTTAAAGAAGTCGCTTCAGGTTCTGCTTCCCTGGGATCATTGTTGACATTGATTCCCATCCCTATATTCATGTATTTAACCAAATCGGACTCGGTTTCCATTTCTGAAAGCATCCCCGAAAGCTTTTTATTATCCACCAGGATATCATTGGGCCATTTAATTTTCGCATCGGCCACATAAAATTCTCTAATAACCCTGACCAATGCCACTGAAGCCGAAAAGCCGAACTTGAAACTCATTACAGGCGCAATCTCAGGTCTTATAATAATTGTAAAATACACTCCCCCATTTTCTGAATACCACTGCCTGTCCAAGCGCCCACGACCTTTACTTTGACGATCCGCCACCACTGCACTAAAATGAGGCACTCCTTTTCGGGCTAAATCACGTGCAATGTCCATGGTGGAAACAACTTCAGCAAAATAATGGACACGATCCTGATAATTTGGAAACTCCCAGGAATACGGTATGTCAGGTCTGCCAAGCAACTCATATCCTCTGGGGCTGGATTCAATTTTGTAACCCAGTTTTTGAAGTTTTTTGATATGTTTCCAAACAGCCACCCGGGAAATATTCAACAGGCCACTTAAACGTTCACCAGAGACCACTGTTTTTTCGTCTATTAATGTTCGCAGGATTTCACTTTTCATTAAATTACTCCGAGTAGTTGCACGACCTTTTTGAGAAGTTACCAGCCCGTTAACTTGTATGATTTAAATAGATAACCAAATAAGAAAATATCGTCAATAGCAATTTTATCTTAATATGTATCACCCCAGGGTTGACACTAATGGGGAGGTGGCAGGCAAAAATCGTTTGATTGTAACCTGTTTGTGTGAAATCCGATATTTTGTAGGTGCGAATTCATTCGCACTCAAAATCCGGCACGGATTTACAGAAGAGGCTTTAAAACCATGCAGAAACTTTATTTTCGGGAAAATGGTTTTTGAGACCATAAATAACATCGGGGTTCACATTGTGCGAATGAATTCGCACCTACAACTGAGCACAAGTCTTTTTACACAAACAGGTTACACTCAAATCATTTTATGCGACAGCACAGCTTTTTTTTGAATGCTTTGTTATCCGATACCTTTACAGAGATAAAGCATCCAAAAGCCGTTGGTGAATGTTGTCGAAACTTCCGTTTGACATAATCAGAACCAGGTCATTTGCTTTTACAAATCCCAAAATAAAATCAATTATGGAATCGGAAGAAGTAAAATAATGTGCATCCTTTCCGCGGCTTTTGAGTGAATTTACCAATTGTTCCGAGGAAAACCTTTCATTTTGGGGTATTTTTTCAAGCAGTGGGGGTTTTCGAACACAAATTATATCCGCAGCATCAAATGAGTAAGGGTAAACATTTTGAAAAATATTTCGCATGCTGGTATTTGTTCGGGGTTCAAATACGGCAATAATACGGCCCTTGGGATAAAAAGGTTTGACAGCGAGGATGGTCTCTTTTACTGCTGTGGGATGATGCGCGAAATCATCCATAATCGTTACGCCTTTTCTGATCCCTCTTATTTCTTGTCGGCGTTTTATGCCTTTGAATGATTCAAGCCCTTTGTTAATTATCGTTTTATGGATTCCAAGATGATCACAAAGGGCAATGACCGCAATTGCATTGAGCAAATTATGTTCGCCCATTAAAGGGGTTTGGAACTTTCCGTAAAATTTTTCCTCTTTAAAAATTTCGAAAACAGTCCATGGGAAAGCTTTACAAACCGGCTTCAAACACCATTGAGATTCGGGATTAAAACCATAATAAGCAAAGGGAAAACCTGTACCAGTTGAAATCTGCCGAAGGTTAATGTCATTGTCATAGGCCAGAATTAGGCTTGATGGATCAATTTTTTGCACATAACGGCCGAAAGCCTCATTAATACTTGAAAGATCTTTGAAAATATCTGCGTGGTCAAACTCTATGCCGGTCAATATGGATGCACATGCAGGGTAATGTAAAAACTTTGGCCCCTTGTCAAAAAAGGCGGTATCATATTCATCACCTTCAACGACAATGTATTCACCATTGCCCAACCGATAATTGCTGTTAAAATTTTTCAATATCCCGCCAATTACAAAAGAAGGATCGAAGCCGGCATAGAATAAAATCCATGCCAGAAGAGATGACGTCGTGGTTTTTCCATGAGTTCCTGCTATAATCAGGCGTTTTTTTTTCTTTGCAACAAAATGGTTGATGGCTTGAGGCATTGAACAAAAGGCAATTTGATTTTGCTCAACAGCTTTGACTTCAGGATTATCTCGTTTTACAGCGTTTCCGACAATAACCAGATCCGTATCTGCAGAAATGTTGTCCGCATAAAAACCGGTATTTACAGGTATGTTTTTTTGGGCCAGAAACTGGCTCATAGGAGGGTATACCTGCTGGTCAGAACCACTGATTCCATAGCCCATATCTTTTAACATGGAAGCCAGCGCACCCATGGCAGTTCCACATATGGCAATCATGTGGATATTTTTAACATCAAGGGGTATCACATTGTTTTTTAAGTTCACAATCCAAAAACCTTTTTTCTCATAACAGAAACCAAATCATTTTCTTTGAAGCTATAGCAGAAAACACTTTTGACCACAATCATTCATGTGGTTGTAACATCGTTTCATTCTGAGTCACCTTAGAAGCAGAAAAAAACAAATGCCGTAAAAAAATCATTGGCTTGGCAAGTCATATGGAATATCATTACCCCGATTAAGCAAATGGAATGGTTGCGTTTTGGGAAAGTTTTTAAGGTCATTATAATTTTCACCAATGCGGTCAGGAGGCAATAGATGAATTCAAACAAACGGTGGAAAGTTTTGTTAATCGATGATGAAGCCGATATCCGGGAAGTAGTAAGTCTTACAATGATGGATGCCGGTTACGAAGTGATCACAGCCCCTGATGGTAAAACCGGCATTGACCTATGCAAAACTCAACGACCTCATATCGTTACCACGGACATTCGCATGCCTGACATAAATGGTATCCAGGTGCTGGAGACTGTAAAAAAATTTGACCCGGACATTGAAGTCATCGTGATCACCGCTTTTGGAGAGATGAACCTGGCCATTAAAGCATTACAGCTGGATGCCTCAGATTTCATCACCAAACCCATCAACGATGAATCGTTGCACCTGGCTCTTAATCGCGCAAAAGAACGGTATCTGTCCCGAAAGCATTTAAAGGATTATACGGCGCTGATCGAAAAAGAAAAAGCTGAAACCACCCAGGCACTTATCCGTACGCTCGAGTTTAGAAGAAACCTGATTGAAAGTTCTATGGACGGCATACTGGCATGCGACCAAAACGGTATTGTGGTTACAATGAATGCAGCTATGGAAAAGCTTCTTGGTTTTTCGCGAACCGAGATTGTTTATAAAAGGACTGTGGATCAATTTTTCTCACAGAGAGAAATGGAAAATTTTCAAAAGAAAATGAAAGAAAACCGGTATGGTGGGCGAAACCGGCTGTTTCTCTATGAAACGACTCTGATTGGAAAGGACAACAAAAAAGTTCCTGTACAGGTGTCGGCCAGTGCACTTTTTGAACAGGGAAAAGAAAGTGGAATTGTCTGCTTTTTCAGGGATCTTCGGGAGATTCGTCGCCTTGAACGGGAATTTGAAGACCAGGCCAAAGTACTTCATCAGGACAAGATGATGTCTCTGGGAAGGCTGGCTGCCAGCGTAGTCCATGAAATCAACAATCCATTAGCCGGTATTTTAAATTATTTGCGACTTATGATTCGTATAGTAGATCGTGAAAAACCCAACCCGGAGCAGCTGGAAAAATTCAGGCGCTATTTGGAAGTGGTGGAAAATGAAACCTCCAGATGCTCCAAAATTGTTTCGGGATTACTCACTTTTTCCAGAAAATCCCCTTCTGCCTTCGGCGATGTTTACATTGAAGATCTTCTGCAACGTTCCATACTTCTGAGCCACCACAAACTCGAGTTAAGCAATATAGAGCTTAAAACCGACATTTCTCCCAACATACCCGTGGTGAAAGGAGATATCAATCAACTTCAGCAATGTTTGATAAACTTGATTTTCAACGCCGTAGACGCCATGCCCACTGGAGGAACCTTATGGATATCTGCAAATTATGATCCCAATGAAAAAAAGGTGATTATCAGTGTTAAAGACACGGGTCCGGGCATTGCCAAAGAAAACCTTCCCCATTTGTTCGAGCCTTTTTTTACTACCAAAAAAGAAGGCTACGGTGTGGGCCTGGGACTTTCCACAGTGTGGGGTATCATGGAACGTCATAACGGAACCGTTAAAGTGGAAAGCCAGCCAGGATACGGCGCAGATTTTAAACTGATTCTTCCTTATTCTGCGTAACCATTTACCGGAGTTAACAGGAGTGCAAAAGCTGTGCTTTTGCGCTTTTTGAGAAGTTACTTTGCGAAAGCACAGCTTTCGCACTCCGATTATAAACGAGGCAAAAGTGAAACTTCAACAATGAAGCTAAAAACGCTCAATTAACTTTGTAATCATAAAAGAACTCTCCCGCATAGCCTGTTCACTGAAAGGCCCAAACCATTCGGCAATTTTTTTGAATTCCTTTTTGAAAAGTTCCTTATCGCCGTTTTCGATCATTTCCAGATTATCATTGAGAGATTTTAGATAATCCTTCAAAAGCTCCCTGCGCTCAGGGGAAGCAAAAATAATTTCGGAATATAAAGACTCATCCTGTGCAAATAACCGACCGACCATTCCCAGCTCAAGCCGATATATTGGACTTGAAAATTCCAGTGTGCGACGAATATCGACACGTCTTCTGGCAAGAAATTGTCCAAATGCGAAGGTGGCAAAATGTCTCAAGGTTTGAACAATGCCCATAATATCATCATGTTCTTCGGCAGTAGCTCTGACAATAATTGCACCCCATGCGGCAAATTGATCCACAAGCCATTGGCAGGAAAGCTCATCACGTCCCGGGGTCATGACTACAATCTGCTTGTCCATGTTTGCCGGGGTTGGACCAAATAACGGATGAAGCCCGATTACCGGCCCTTCATGAGCTTCTAACATGGCATTCAAAGGTTTAAGTTTGAGACTTGTCAAATCGGTCAAAACACAGTCTTTGGGAAGGTGAGCGCCCAATTTCTGAGCCGCCCATGGCGTTTTGTCAATGGGCACGCTGAGGATAGCCAGATCCAGCCCTTCACACAATTGTTCTACTTTTTCCCAGTCATGGCGTCCCATTACTCTGACTTCATATCCTGAATCCCGGAAATATCGTAAAAAATAGCCCCCCATTTCACCGTGTCCGCCAACAATGAGAACCACGGCACCAGGACGAACACCTTTTCGGGAAAAGTCTCTGGATTGTTTTATTCTGGACTGCCGGATCACAGATCTGAAAATTTCCTCAATGAAGTCCGGGTTCAACCCCATTTCACGGCTCTGGCTTCTCCGGTTGGATATCAGGTATTCTTCCCGGGCCGGATGATAAACCGGTAAGTTATGCGCTTTTTTCAGATCCACAACTTTATCAACCACTGTCTGTCTTTTTCCCAAAAGAGAAACCACCTGCCTGTCTATCTCCTCGATATTCTCTCTTAAATGCTCCAGAACACTATTAACATCCTTTTCTATTTCAGTGGATTTCATACTCTCTTTCCCAAAAAATGGTTTTGTCAGGTATTTGACATTTCCTACATTGCATGATGACGGAATTCATAACATCTTTTATTCGCATTTTGCAAGACCTGCGCATCCATATGCTTAACAAATAAGAAAAAGATGATATTTTAAAACTCCTGTGTTAAATTGAATGTGAACGGGCAAAATTAATACCACTGTCTGTGCCGGCTATAAGTCTACAAAACTTAAGGTGACTGGCAATAATATTTTCACCACCATGAATTGTTAGTTTATAATGATACAAAATCAAACCGATATAAGAGCGTTTAATATTCTCTGTGATCAGTCCCTTCGGCTTCTTGACCAATTAAATATTGCTGCGTTTACAGTGGATCTGAATCGGAAAATAACCACCATCAACGATGCAGCAGTGACCCTTATGGAACTGGAAGGAATCGACATATTGGGAAGAGACTGTCTTGAAGTTTTCTGCGGCGTGCCCTGCCTGATAAGCTGCTTGGCCAATGTGAACAAAGGGAGAATGAAGCCTGCTGCTGACGATCTGATTCTTCGGGAAAATGATCCGGAACCGATGATTATCCGTCTTTCAACTCCCATTCATGACAAGGATGGAAAGATGGTGGGATGCTTGACAATTCTCCAGGATAATACGCCTCTGGCAGATCTCATCAGCAGGGTTCACCATGAGGAGCGAAGCTTGAAAATTATTCTTGACAACCTGGACATCGGTATTTTCACTGTAAACAGGGGGGGATATATTACCTTTTTCAATACCGCTGCTGAAACAATTTCCGGCTATGATCGGCGGCAGGTTCTTGGCAATCCATTTTCCATGCTTTTTTCCAGGGACGACAAATCAGATCGGGGCATGCTGAAAAAAGCCATAAATACCCGGCAAAAACAAGTGAACCATGGTGGATCCATGGTAACTCCGGATGGCGAGCCGGTTCCTATACGTGCCACTTACATGCCCATGGAAAACGAGCAGGGTAAAATTGTGGGAGGTCTTGCCACAATTCAGGACCTAACATTGGCACAGCAGCTGGATCAAGTTATCAGTGACCGATACACCTTTCACCAAATGGTCGGTAAAGATCCCAAGATTTTGAAGATTTTTGAAAAAGTGGCAGTTGTAGCCGGAACGGATGCCACCGTGCTTATCGAAGGGGATACCGGAACCGGCAAGGATATGCTTGCCAAAGTCATTCACTCAGCCAGCCGTCGTTCAAAAAAACCTTTTATCAAGGTCAATTGCGCAGCACTTCCGGACAATTTGCTTGAATCGGAAATGTTTGGATATGTCCGGGGTGCATTCACCGGCGCCGAACGTGATAAACCCGGACGGTTCAGTGAAGCCGATGGCGGTACGATTTTCCTTGATGAAATCGGTGACCTTCCCCTTTCACTTCAGGCCAAACTCTTAAGAGTGCTTGAAGATCAGGAGTTTTATCCGCTGGGAAGCCGCCACACGGAAAAAGTTGATGTAAGAATTATATCCGCCACCAACCGTGGCCTTGAAAAACTGGTTGAAAAAAATTTATTTCGCAACGACCTTTTCTATCGACTAAATGTCATGCGCATTGAACTTCCCCCATTGAAACACCGAAGAGCAGACTTGCCCATTCTTATCCGTCAGATCATGCGACGGCTGACCGCCTCAAAAGCCGACTGTCCCGGCGGCATCTCGGAAGAGGCCATGACCGTTTTGTTAAACTACGACTACCCTGGCAACGTTCGTGAACTGGAAAATGTGCTGGAACACGCGCTTATTATCTGTCAGTCGGATCTGATTGAAACCAAGCATCTTCCGGAATATCTATACAAAAAGATGTCTGTCCCCAAAGGCGAATGTATCGATTGTGGCTCTGAGGTGGAAAATAAAGAAAACAGCGAACGCAGAAGACTTCTCAACTCTTTGGAAAAAAACCATTGGAATCGTGGTAAAACCGCCACAGCATTGAACATTGACAGAAGTACCCTGTGGCGGAAAATGAAAAAGCACCATCTACTTTAGCATGTCCGGAAACTCTGTTACTCCCTCTCCCTTTGGGGGAGGGTTGGGGTGGGGGTAAATGATATGAGGAAGCAGCGTTTCTGGACAGGCACTGCTTTAATATCGAGTATGAAGGCAGAAAAAAGCTAGATGAAGTTTCGCAAAGCAGTATGCTCAACGAGTTGACAATCATAGAATTCGGGACGCCGGTGGGGTAAAAAATAACGCATCCTGTGACCTCTTACGGCATTGAGATCTTTGCTTTTCAAATCGACAATCAGCAGCCCATCGTTGCCGCTGGTATCTTTTTTTATAAGCTCTCCATCAGGACCAATCACCAGGGCAAGTCCGGGAAATTGAAGCCCGTAATCATTTTCACCGGCCTGGTTGCAAGCAATCACAAAGACACCATTGTCATAGGCTCTGGAAGGAAGATGGCGCATCCAGGATCGAAACTTTGATGTCGGAGTACCCCGAGGGGATGCGTGAGGCATGAATATTATATCAGCCCCCCTGCCGGCCATACAGGTTGACAGTTCCGGAAAATGAGCATCGTAACATAATTGAATCCCAAAGTTTATGTCTCTGATTTTAAAAACGGGAATTTCATTACCCGAGGCAAAAATTTCTTTTTCCGGAGGAGCAATATGAAGCTTTCGGTAAATATCCCATGAACCATCCGGGCCTATCACCAGATGGCTGGCATAAACCTTTTTCTCCTTCGCCTGTTTTTCAGCGATACCGGCCAAAATAACCATATCTTCCGATATGGCCACCTGGGCAAGTTTTTTAACCACGGCTCCGGCATCAGGCACCGCATACTGCAAAATATGGCTATGAATCCCATATCCGGTAACATTCATTTCCGGAAAACATATCAGCTCTGCACCCTGACTTTTTGCAGCATGGATCCACCGTTTCATCTGCCCGAGATTTTCGTCAACCTTTCCAAGGGGACAGCAGCATATAACGGCAGCAATTCGAATATCTTTCATGGAACCTAATTTTTAGACCAGATCGAACTGGGCCCGGATTTTAAAAACCTTGGTGGCAGGCAAATCAATGATTTCCTCAACCCCCGTTTGTCGGGCAATGGAAGCCAGATTTTCGTAAATCATTTCTCTCGATGGCGCAATGAAGGTAAACCATACATTGTAGAAATTATCTCTCTGATAATTATGGGTCACACCGCTAAATTGGTTAACAACCTTTGCAAAATGCTCAATCTTTTCTTCCGGTACTCGAGCAGCGCAAAGGGTGCTGACAAATCCAAGCTTTCCGGGAACAAAATTTCCACCAATTCTGCGAATAATCCCTGATTTTTTCAAACGAACAAGCCGTTCAATGACTTCGCTTTCCGTAATGTCTAAATCATCACCAATGGCCCGGTAAGGGCGGGATGTGATGGGAAAATCCGACTGGATTCGATTCAGAATCGCCTTATCGGTATCATCCATAAGCAGTTGAGAGTCTTCGCTTTTACTCATGATGCTGCTTCTCCCGGATAAAATGCACATGTAAATTTCGATTCCGGGGGCCGTCAAATTCACAGAAAAAAATGCCCTGCCAGGTACCCAGGACCAAATCACCTCTTTCAATCCTGATCAATTCTGATGCCCCTACCAGCGTAGATTTTATATGAGCCGGAGAATTGCCCTCCGAATGTCGATAGTCCGCCTCCCAGGGCACCATTCGGTTTAATATCATCATGATATCTTCCTTGACAGTTGCATCGGCATTTTCATTAATCGTTACCGCAGCGGTAGTATGAGGAACATATAGCATGCAAATGCCCTCGGAAACGCCCGTCTGTTTTACCATATCTTTTATCTTTGAAGTAATATCAACCAGTTCTGTTTTGGCCTTTGTTTTGACAGGTAAAATCATTGTTGCACCTCATTTGAAAAAACGTCCCTTCTAAAAAAGTCCCGTTGAACACATCAGGGTTTGAAAAAAAAA
>SL_3KL_010_SEDDRAFT_10002297_pt1 | contig 17506 bp, 12 predicted proteins | sample SodLakKL_010_SED_2_FD_10381 | JGI IMG/M metagenome (IMG submission 10381) | reverse complement strand
TTTATATTCCCTGCTTTTCTAATACATTCCCGCAAATTTAATGATAAAAACAAAAAGCCGGAAAACTCCGGCCTTTTATTTATGCAACATTCAAAATTTTTGAAGAAAACAAATTATTAACCAAGGTGATTATCTCAATGAAAAAATTCACTGGATAATTCTTTGTTCTAAACGCAAAAAACGGTAATGATTTAAATCCTGAAAAAATTCCCTGGTAAATAGAAACAATCTTCAGGTATAAGTAAACTTACCTTATCAATGGCTGTTCAGTAGAATCCAGCCGCAATTTTTCATGTTTTTCGGCAAATCCTTGATGTCCGGATTGGGAAAACGGGAGGAAAAAAATCATTCAGGATCCCATACGCACCGCACCGAATACCCGGCTTGTTTTTCGCTTGGGTCGAGATCGAAAACATTTCCTGAGTTGCTTCTTATCCACCTGTGGATGGCTTGCTGGCCGTCATATTCGGTACTGCTCCAAATGGTCCACCAATGGCCAATGTTTTCGAAGGTTCCGCCATAGGTTTGTCGATTGCCAGCCGGCAGGGCGTTAAACCCCAAAGCATCTGTTCCGTGATGATCAGGGTGCTCATTCCATCGGGGATGTTCTTCAGTATCGCATTCTCCTCCAAGGGGAGAATTGACCTGCCGGCAGGATTTTAAAGCATTTGCCATATTTTCTGCCTGGATATTATTACTGATGTAGTCGGTGAGTGCGTTCAATTCCTCATCCGTAGGGATTCGCCACCCTTTGGGGCAAAGTCCCCTTGGGTCATCTACTGCAAACCAGTTATATAACTTTCCATAAGCTTCCACCATATTCTCTTCAGAGTTGATCCCCTCAACTTCTTCATGGGGGTAAACCGCAAAAGCACCCTCGCTGGTACCAAGCCACTCATCATTTTCCAATCCTGTTGGAATTTCATCACCGCTGCTATAATGGGTAACGCTGAGGTTTTCAGCCATCCATAAATTATCACCTACCAATACGGTTTCGTATTGGTTACCGTCAATGTCGGTAAGGATTTCCGGATATTCCGGTTCAGCTTCTTCATCGTTATCATCACATCCCGTAAGGGGGGAAGAAAAAAATGTGATTAAAAGGAGATAAATGATCCAAATACTTTTTTGCCGTTGCATAAATGCCTTATGTTTTTTGGGTTATTGATTTTAATACCTAACGAAATTAAATAAACAACAAGTGTTTGTAAAATAGATTCCGTTAAAACCTTTTAAAATTTGTTAAAATCAATAAACCTTAACCGGCAAAACAAGCAATCAAAAAAGTTTCAAACTGACCGTCGCATCGCTCTTATCCTGTGAAAAGTCTTACCCCATAATCTGGGCGGTATGGTCTTTGGTTTTTACTTTGTCGATTACTTCGGTGATCTTTCCGTTTTCGTCGATCACAAAAGTGGTGCGGTGAATGCCGTCAAACTCCCGTCCCATGAATTTTTTCGGGCCCCATACCCCGTAGGCTTTAAGCACTTCTTTGCCGGTGTCGGAAAGCAGAGGAAAAGGCAGGTTGTTTTTTTCAATGAATTTCTGGTGAGACTTTTCACTGTCGGCGCTCACTCCAAGCACTTTGTAACCGTTTTTCATCAGTATGTCGTAGTTGTCGCGCAGGTTGCAGGCTTGTGAGGTGCAGCCCGGTGTGCTGTCTTTGGGATAAAAATACAAAACCAGTTTGCTGCCTTTAAAATCATTCAGGGAAACGGACTTGCCGTCCTGGTCTGTTCCTTTAAAGTCGGGAGCTTTGTCGCCGGGTTTAAGATGGGTCATCATTTTTTATTTTAATGGTTATACACGATTTTCTTTCATTTTTACTAACAACAAGTTGGATAAAAAGTTTCGGGAATAAAAAGGCTTTTTTTTGGGTTATTTTGCTGCTTTCCTTTTTTGGTTAAAAAATTTGCATGCGGGGGTCAGGGGGCATACTTCACATTTAGGTCTTCTTGCCTGGCATGTATAGCGCCCGTGCAGGATAAGCCAATGATGGGCAATGGCAACCTGGTTTCTGGGAATATAACGGAGCAATTGCTTTTCGGTTTCAAGGGGGGTTTTGGCATTGGTGGTTAGCCCAAGGCGTGCAGCCACCCTAAAAACATGAGTGTCCACGGCCAATGCAGGTTTTTGGTAAACCACCGAAGCGATCACATTGGCGGTTTTGCGTCCCACCCCCGGCAGTTTCATCAATTCTTTGGTATCTTCCGGCACTATTCCTTTGAATTCTCCTGTCAGTTTTTTTGCCATACCAATCAGGTTGCGGGTTTTGCTGTTTGGGTAGGAGCAGCTGCGAATAACCTGGTAAACGGCTTCGGTATCGGCTTCGGCCAGGGTTTCGGGTTCGGGAAATTTTTCAAAAAATACCGGGGTGATCTGGTTCACCCGCTTATCGGTGCATTGTGCGGAAAGAATCACGGCCACCAGTAACTGGTATGGATCCTGGTATTCAAGTTCGGTTTCAGCCACAGGCTGGTGGGTGGAAAAATAATCCAGCACAAATTTAAAACGTTCTTTTTTGTTCATGGGTATTTAATCAAAAAAGGACTAAAATAGCCATTTTTTCTATTCTGTTTCATAACTTTGTCAAAACCTCCTGTTTATTAACATAACTCAACCTTAACCTTAAACCTGACATGCATCCCTACTATCAACCCCTTGCAGAAGCCTATCGTGAGCATGCCAACGCTGAAAATGCCACCTGGATGGAAAGATACATGAAAAACCAGTTTCCTTTTTTCGGTATCAAGACCCCGGAGCGCACCCGCCTCAACCGGGAATTTTTTGCAAAACAAGGGCTTCCTGAATACAGTGAGTTGGAAACCATTGTGGAAAGCCTGATGCATCAGCCACAGCGTGAGTTTCATTATTTTGCCATTTCCCTGGTAGGCAAAATGAAAAAGCAGTGGAGGGAAGATACCTGGCAACTTCTTGAGAAAATGATCCTTACCAATTCCTGGTGGGATACGGTGGATGCGCTGGCAGCCCGAACCTGCGGGGAATTTTTCAGGCTCTATGCGGACAAAAAAGAAACCGTGACCGGGAGGTGGAACCGCCACGAAAATATTTGGCTTATCCGTAGCAGCATTCTTTTTCAGTTACATTACAAGTCGGAAACCGACCAGGAATTGCTTTTCAGTTACATCCGGCCCCATCTCGACAGCCAGGAGTTTTTCATCCAGAAAGCCATTGGGTGGGCCCTCCGGCAATATGCCCGCACCAACCCTGAAGCGGTAAAAGAATTTGTGGACCAGCATGAAATGGCCCCCCTGAGTCGCAGGGAGGCCTTAAAGCATTTTAAGTGATACCAAAGTCTGCCGGTTTTTCCTGATAAAAACCGAGGTTGAATAATAGAAATGTTAGGATAACCAATTGCTTATTCAATGGGTTCCAGCCGGTAAACCCCGCCATCTCCCTCATCGGTTGCCATATAGATAAATCCGTCGGGTCCTTGTCTTACATCACGGATTCGTCCCACCTGTCCGGAAATGATGGTTTCTTTGTGCACCACTTCTCCGGCTTCAAGCACCAGCCGGTAGATTTCTTCTTTAAGCAGCGCTCCTGCAAACAGGTTTCCCTGCCAGGCAAAAGGTTCACCATAATAAAAGGTAAGGCCTGAAGGAGCCATTGACTCTTTCCATACATAAGCCGGAGGCGTTACCCCGGGTGCTTCCCTGCCAACCCCTATGGGTTCACCTGTAGAGTATTCGGTACCAAAGGCAACCTGCGGCCATCCGTAATTATTTCCGGCTTCTACCCGGTAGATCAGGTCTCCTCCGCTTGGTCCGTGGTCGCTGGCCCATATTTCCCCGCTTTGGGGATCAATGGCGAGCCCCTGGTTGTTTCGGTGACCAAAAGAGTAGATCTCCGGACGGATGTTTCCCGGAGCCATTCCCACAAATGGATTATCGGGAGCTGCACCACCGTCTTCCAAAAGACGGATCATTGAACCTGCCGGGTTTGTCAGGTCCTGTGATGGATACCTGAGACCCCGGTCACCAATGGAAAAGATCACGGTTCCATCACCCGGGAAAACGATCCTTGACCCGTAGTGCCGTCCGGGCTGGGTACGGGGTATCAATGTGTAAAGGGTTTCTAGGTCTGTCAGGGCAGTGCCTTCCGGGTTGATCCTTGCCCTTGCCAGGGCCGTTCCGGTGGCATGTCTTACTCCTGATACTCCATCGGCATCGCCCGGGCTGGAGTAGGTGAAATAGATCCACCCGTTTTCTTCATAATCGGGATGCACCACTACATCAAGCAGTCCTGCCTGACTGCCTCCTTCAGGTGCTGTTCGCTGGTCTTCCTGGTGATGAATGGGGGGGAGGTTGTCTAGTTTTGTAACCTGATCACCATCAACAAGATGCATGCGGCCGGGTCTTTCTGTCACCAGCATGCGCCCATCCGGCAGCCATGCAATGGCCCATGGATGCACCAGGTTCTCCACCACCTGTACAATTCGAAAAGAACCTTCTTCATGATTTACCTGGGGCACAATGACATTTTCGGTCACTGACGGCTGGCCAAATCCCTGAAACACGGATCCCGGCCCGGCAAAAAGGAATATCATTGCAAAAATCCCTGTTAAAATGTTTTTAAAAATTTTTGTACTGATGTTTTTCATAGCTCTGCTTATTGGTTTTTTCTTTCTAAGTTAAATAATTTTCAGATAGGTTTTGTTTAATTCTGATTCTTTAAGAAATTTTTCATACAGGCCAACATATAACAGAATAAAACTTAATTACCGGTATTTCAGGCGGGGGCTTTCCCGGTTATGGTTTCCGGCTGTTCTTAAAGATTATTGTTACTTTAGCGAAAAATCTAACTTAAAAATTTCCAAATAATTTCTCTGTTATGATAAACCATCAGCTCATTAATCCCCGCAGTATTGTTGTGGTTGGAGGGTCGAACGACACCACCAAACCCGGCGGAAAAGTTTTGAAAAACCTGATAGATGGTAACTACGTGGGCAACCTGTATGTTACAAACTTGAAAGAAAGTGAAGTGCAGGGTATCAAAAGTTACAGCGATCCTGCCGATTTGCCGCCTGTGGATCTGGCCATAATTGCCATTGCGGCCAGGTTTGTACCCGACACGGTGGAGCTGCTGGCCCGGCAAAAAAGCACCCGGGCTTTTATTGTTTTGTCTGCAGGTTTCAGCGAAGAAAGCGAAGAGGGGGCCCGCCTTGAAGAAAAGCTGGTGGAGACCGTAAACAGTGTGGATGGTGCCCTGATTGGTCCCAACTGCATAGGGGTGCTCACTCCCAATCACCACAGCGTATTTACTTATCCGATACCGAAACTGGATCCGATGGGGTGTGACTTTGTATCCGGCTCAGGGGCCACGGCCTGTTTTATAATGGAGGCGGGTATTCCCAAAGGTTTGTCTTTTGCCAATGTTTTTACCGTGGGCAACAGCGCACAGATGGGAGTGGAAGAAGTGCTGAAGCACCTGGATGAGACGTTTGATCCGGAGAAAAGCTCCCGGATAAAGCTCCTTTATATTGAAAACATTTCCAAACCGAAGATGCTGCTCAGGCATGCAGCATCCCTGATAAAAAAAGGATGCAAGATTGCGGCGGTAAAGGCCGGCAGTTCTGATGCAGGAAGCCGGGCTGCTTCTTCCCATACCGGTGCCCTGGCCTCCCCGGATGTGGCTGTAGAGGCTTTGTTTCAAAAAGCGGGCATTGTACGTTGCTACGGGCGTGAAGACCTTATCAGCGTGGCTTCGGTGTTTATGCACCCCGAGCTGAAAGGCAAAAACCTGGCGGTGATAACCCATGCCGGAGGTCCTGCGGTGATGCTCACCGATGCCTTGTCCAATGGCGGGCTAAATGTGCCTCCTATCGACAATCCTGCCAGCGGGGAGTTGCTCACCCATCTTTTCCCGGGATCATCTGTGGCTAACCCCATAGATTTTCTGGCAACAGGTACCGCAGATCAGCTGGGGATCATCATTGATTACGTAGACCAGAAATTCAAAGAAATAGACGGAATGGTGGTCATCTTTGGCACCCCCGGCCTTTTCCCCGTATTCAATGTTTACGATGTGCTGGACCAGAAAATGAAGGAATGTAAAAAACCCATCTTCCCGGTATTGCCAAGCATTCTCACGGCAAAGGAAGAGGTAGATGCTTTCATTGCCAAAGGCCGGGTAAACTTTCCCGACGAGGTGACCCTTGGCAACGCCCTGTGCAGGGTTTACAACACTCCGCCTCCTTCTCCCGAAAAAGTTAAGCTTCCAAAAACCGACAAGAAAACCATACGCAAGATCATTGATGAGGCCGGTGACGGGTATCTTGAGCCGGACAAGGTGCAGCAATTGCTTGATGCAGCAGGCATTCCCCGTGCCGAGGAGGTTGTTGTTGACAACCATATGGATGCGGTGGAAGCCGCAGAAAAACTGCTTTATCCTGTGGTGATGAAAGTGGTTGGCCCGGTACACAAATCGGATGTTGGGGGAGTGGTCCTCAACGTAAAAGATTCGGTCACTGTCGACAAAGAATTCAAGCGCATGATGAAGATCAAGGATACCACCGGAGTATTGATCCAGCCCATGCTGAAAGGTACAGAATTGTTTGCCGGAGCAAAGCATGAAGAGAACTTTGGTCACATGATCTTATGTGGCATGGGAGGCATTTTTATTGAGGTACTCAAGGATGTCTCCACCAAAATTTCTCCTGTCGGAAAAGAAGAGGCCCTGGAAATGATACGCCGCCTGAAAAGTTATGCCATCATAAAAGGGGTTCGGGGACAGGATGGCATCCATGAAGAAAAATTTGCCGATGTGCTGGTTCACTTATCCGCTTTGCTGGAGGCCGCTCCTGAAATTTACGAACTTGACCTTAATCCGTTACTTGGGAAGGCAGATAAAGTTGTTGCGGTGGATGCCAGGATCAATATCAAAAAATAGGAAAAACCCAGCTGTGTCCTAAAAGGCAAAAAGGCCCTGAAAAAAAGCAAAGCTGCTTTGAGGGCCTTTTTTTTAGGCTATATTTTTTCCAGAATTTCGTCGATAATCCCAACTGCCTTAATCAGATCCCGTTCATTGTTGATTCGCAGGCCCTCACGTCGAAAACCTTCCCGTATGGCCCTGCGTTCATCGGAAAAGATCCTGTAAAGCGAACGTCTGTTGAGTCTTCTGACTTCGTGAACCTGGTCATCAGGCAAAATGAGATAATAAACCGGCTCAGGCTCGATCTTTGGCCTGGCCACCAATCGCGGGCCAATGCTTTCCAGGGTTTCTCCGGTTCTTTTTATCTGCCGGTAGGCCACCAAAGAAATATCACCTGTGTATAACTTCTGAGCAAAAAAGTGCAGGGAATCCGATTCGAATCGGGGTTTGAAGCTAATGTTTTCAAATATCAGTGTGTCTCCGCCCGGAGGATAAAGGGTAAAACTTTCAATTTGGTATTTGTCGGCTTTTACCGGTTTATAAAAAGAGGGATGCAGCCAGATCAATTCATCAAGGTATCCGTTGTAACGAAAGCTTTGATCTTTCAAAGACTTCCCGGAAATAAAAGATACATCTCCCTTCACCCAATTCTCAAATAAATACTGGCTGCCATCTGCCTGCATGTGAAAGGTAAAAACTTCTCCCGATAAACGGGCCTCAAAATCAAGCAGCAAAGGCTCATGCTTATTTGCTGAAAAGGCCGGCAAGGTTGTCATCAGACATAAAATGAACACAATTGCCGTGAGGTATGATTTTTTTGCAATAATAAACATAAACTTAATTATTTAACCGTTATTGTTTTCTTGAAATGAACCGGTTTGCCTTCGGTCGTCATCCCTTGCACGGTGACAAGGTAATCGCCGGTAAGGTCCCCGGTGTAAAACTCAATTTTCTGGTTTTCTTCCGGATTGATTCTCAGTTCTGGTTGCCAGAAAAGGAGTTGTCTGAGGTCTGGTTTTTCAGGATCGCCAGAGGTTTTTGTTTCATAGGTAGGAGCGGAAAACAATTTATGATGTTTGGTAGATTGGTGAAAAGTACTGGCCAGCGCTCCGTTTATTGCATTAATATTACGGTATTCCTCAGACTTTGTAAAAATGCCGATAATCCCCGGGAAGGTCATTTCTCCATGCACCCAGTTAAAGTTGTGAATTTCCAGTTTTTCAATTTCTTCAGAACCCAGATGGATCAGCCGGTTCAGGTCATAAGTAATGATGCCGTCAAGAAAGTAAACCGGGCGATCGGGGATAGCGTTGCCGGTTGTGCCACAAATCAACCTGGAGTGAAAATCATCTCCAGAACTCCTGATACGCCAGACAGGGACGAGTTCTCTTGTGATTTCCTGGAGATTGTCCAGGGGGATATAATTTTCGGTTCGTACGGTAATATTTGGTTTATAATACAGCATAGGTGGCCGGGAAATGCGAAAAAATTGATTATCCGGTTTCCGTGCATATTCCACATCAAAGTTTTTTTGTACGGTAACGATATCCTGGCTTTGATTAATATATTGTTTATTTGACCAAACAGATCGGTCAGGTTTTGCATCAAAAGGCAAATAAAAATCAAACTTATCAACAATTTCAATTTTTTTCGGCCCTTCATACGATTTGGGGTCGATGGAGAAAAACAATTCCTTTGAGCGATAATAGTCGGTAAGGGGGAAATGGAATTCCCCGTTTTCGTCGGTATGGGTATACAGCAGGTTTAGCAGGGAATCCGGGGTGTTTAGTATTACCCTTACATCCTGCAGGGGCTCTTTGGTTTCAGGGTTTTTGGCCATTCCTGAAACGATGAGTTTTTTATCTTCCATGTAAAAACCGCTTCCGTTTCTCCTTTTTGTCCATACCTCTTTTTCCCGTTTCCCGGAAAACCCGGCAAGATATTGGTTTAATTCCTCATTTGTCAAGTGGCCAAATCGTTTTTCCGAATGGTGATAATCTATGCCCAGATCATTTGCAATAATCACATTGCGGTGATAAAAGGCTGGATTTGCAGGGTTTTTCTTCAAATGGAAAGGCTTTTTCACCGAAACCGTAACGAAAGCATGCTCATCGGGTTTTAATTCTGGTAATATTTCCAGATTAACCTTTTCCCTTTTGTTATATTGAGTTTTCCCCGAAAGTGTTATTTTGGGAGAATCCTGCTGGTGAAACCAATACCTGGAAGCCTTGTGATGATTGCCTTCGGTGGTTAATTCGAATAACAAAATACCTCCGGGAAGATCTTTTGCAGGGATGGAAATACTGACTTGAGCGGTGTCAAGTAAAAAGGCCTTTTCCCAAACTGGCCTGTCCTGCTTTTTTATTTTAAGCAAGGCCCGGGAGGGGGAATCTTCTGCCAGGTCAATTCTTACCGAAAACTGATTTTTATTTTCCGAAACGGAAAGGACCACTCCTTTTTCATGGGATTGCGGAAAATTAAACTGTTTACCGGCCCCGTCCAACTTTAAATGGTAAGCAGTTGAAGCTTCGGGAACCATATTAAAGGATCCAAAACCATATTGGTTCAGACGTGTCTGCTTGAGGGTGTCCTGGTGCTGATCAACAATATAAACCAGCCGGTTGGATGAATCGAACTCACCGGTAGCAGCCACCAGGATGCGGTTTTCCTTGCCGGCAATAAAGTTTTCACCCTCAGGGAAAAAGGAAATTTCCAGGGTTTCGTCTGGCATAACCTCAGGAACAATGTTTTGCAGATCTTTATCAAACCGGTTGGCAATAAAAACCTTTTTCCGGAAAAAAGATGTTTCTCCATGATTTTTCATCCAGTTGGTAAAGGCCACAATTTCGTATAGTCCTGTAGATAAAGTATCATGAAGGTATAAACTGCCGCTGGAAAACCCCTTGCCTAAATCAAGGGTCAATTGCTCAACCACTTCTCCCTGGCTTCTGAGGGCAAGGTATCCAAAATTGCTTTGGGGCCCGCGGTACTCATGCTGATTGAAACGCCAAAGGCTGAAAAACATTTTTTCCCCGGCCACATAAAGATCCCGATCGGTATGGACAAATATCTTCTCTTCCGGGTAATGATTCTGGCCACCCATTGCAGGATATGCTTTCTGATGCCAGGTTATCAGCAGAGAAGACAGTAGAACAAATATTTGTATTTTTTTCATCCTAATTTTTTCTTTAAATTCTTGAAAAAATCCCGGCTGTGCCTTTTAATAAGGCGGAAAAGATAAAACTTCGCCCGGGAAACATTTTTTAATGGATCCAGAAGTCAGGATATTCCATATACAGGCAATCATCTTCAGGAATTAATTCGGGATTAATCCATGGATGTATCTCTACACTGTCTGTTGCAGGTTTATATACAAAACGATGCGAAAAGGCCGTAGCAGAGGAAGCCTCAAAAAGTCCGAATACTTTGCGTTCTGGTTCATTCACACAATGGATGTTGCTTTGAAGTTGGACAGCGATGGGGTCAAAGAATTTCCCTTCATTGGTTAGCTGCGCATTCTTTGCCTGATGAAAAGCAAAACTTTCGTCATTGAGTGAGTAAAGGGTTGTAATCAGGGTGCGGTTATTATCAAAACTATGGTCGGGCAGGCTTAAATAAATCAGGTCACTGGTGTTGTAAGGCAGAAAACCAATCTCATGGTTTTGATATCCTGTGCCGCCGCTATAGTCAGGAATATCCCGGGGGAGAAACCTGGAGGCATTCCAGGTCATCCAGCAATAGTCCCAGGTTTCAGGCATATCAGTAACCGTAACCGTATACTGAAGGTATAATTCTGCTTTAAACCGGAATTTGGGAATGTCGCCCTGTTCCCATAAGGTTTCAAGGTATACTTTGGTTCCTTCAATGATATCCTGGTATATCCTTGAGGAAACGTTGGATTCGAAGTAAAAGACTTCCGTAGTAAATTCTGCATCCAGGTTTTGAAGATTGATGGGCGGCATCATCTCCTGTGGATCTGATTGGTAAATATAACCATCCGGGGTTGCAATATGTAAGACATAAGTTTTTCCTACTTCCCCATTAAAATCATTGGGGGTGTAATACCAACCCGGAGTTGATTCTTCCAGGTAAATTTCATTGCCCTCATTATCGGTAATCCAAACCTGGGCGTCTGAAACCATGTCGGTATTGGTTTCATTTCCGTAGGGAGTGGTGTAGGATAGACGCACGCCATGAGGACCTTGCTGGTTGGTTAATAATCCCTGCACCACTAAGTAGTCGGGCAATCCAGCCATATTGTGCTCGTAAATTTCCTGACAACCCTGCAACAATAAAATGCTGCTAAGTAAAACCAGTTGATATTTTATTTTTTTTACCATGACTAAAAAGAAAAATTATAGGTGATTGTAGGTAATGGTCTGCCAATGATATAAAGTTGATAAAGTTCGAAAGAGCGGGGTGTTTGAATGGTGCCCGGTTCACTTTTATAGAAAACAGAAAAAGGATTTTTTCGGCCGTACACATTCATCAGGGAAAAAGTCCAGGTTCCTTTCCCCCTTTGATTAACCCTTAAGTTTTCGCCAAGGGTAATGGAAATATCCAGCCTGTGATAATCGGGCAGTCGATGGCTGTTTCTGTCTGAATAGTAAATCAGCATATTGCCATTATAACGATAGGTCAACTCAGGCAGGGTTACCGGCCGGCCGGTGTTATAAGTAAAAGTTGCGCCCATGCGCCATCGCCTGGAAAGATGGTAGTTTGCATTGAGCGTTAGGTTATGCGGTCGATCGTAATTGGATGGAAAGTACGTGTTGTTGTTGATTTGCATTTCGGGAAAAGGGCTTTGGGACCTTCGCTGGCTTGTTGAATAGGTATAACTGGCCCATCCGGTCAGGTCTCCGCTGTTTTTGCGCATAAATAATTCCAATCCGTAGTTATATCCTTTGGCGTTGATGACATCCATCTCAAGAAAATCATTCATGGCAACTTCCGCGCCGCTCCGGTATTCTATTACGTTATGGAGCTTTTTATAATACACCTCCACGGAGGTTTCCAGGGAATTGTCCATAAAGTTACGAAAATATCCCAATGCGACCTGATCGCTTTTTAAGGGTTTTAAATGAGAATCGCTCAACTTCCAAAGATCGGTGGGGGCCATTACAGAAGTGTTGGAAATCAGGTTAATGTATTGGTTGGCCCTGTTATAGCTTAGTTTAACAGAACTGAATTCATTCAGGGAATAACGAAAGCCAAGCCTTGGCTCCAGTCCTCCATAGGTGGTTGCGATATCTCCTGAAGCGTAATGAATGGTATCCCTGATGGAGTCAAAAGAATAGGGTTTTTCGGACTCATATTCCCTGACTGTGGCAGGTCCCAGCTGCAAATAATGGGTGTAACGCAGGCCTATCTCTAAAGCCATTCGCTCGTTCAGGGAAATTTCATCGCTGAAAAAAGCTGAAAGTTCCATGGCCTGCTCACGTTCCATTTCTCTTTGGTGAATCTGGGTTACTTGTTCCAGGGGAGTGATTTTTCCGGGCTCTATATCATAATGGATGGCATTAATCCCGAACTCCATGTTGTGAACATCGCTTGGATAATAGGAAAAGTACCATTTCAGGTTGCGATAGTTAACGTTTGAATTCATTCGGTAATGGGCTTCGGGGTAAAACTCAGGTTTCTCATCCAGTTGATATTGGTAGTTGCTGAATCCCATCAAAAATGTGGAAGAAAGTCTTTCATTTAAAAAGCTGTTGAGTCGCAAAGAAGCCAGGTTATTAAAATATTCGTAATCCAGGTCATCTCCAAAATTAGATCGGTCAAAGCTCCGGTAACCAAAAAGGGTAAGGCGATGGTTTTGCGTAATGGCAATGTTTAGCAAACTGCTTATATCATAAAATCCGACGGAGCTGTTCATCAGGTCTTCATTGGGGATATTGGTCAGGAACCAATCAGAATAAGAAGACCTTGCCCCCAGAGAAAAGGTTGCTTTTTCTTCAACAATTGGGGTTTCAAAAAGCACCCTGCTGTTAATAAGCCCAATCCCACCTTCTACTGTAGTTTTTTCCTGGTCCAGGCCATTGCCAAGCCTGACATCCATCACAGCTGAGGCCCTTTCACCATACTTTGCCGGCACTCCTGCTTTCATCAGGGTGACGTTATTCACCATATCGGGATTGATTACCGAAATGAGCCCAAAAAGGTGGGAAGAATTAAACAGAGGTACATTCTCCACCAATATGAGGTTTTGGTCGGCACTCCCCCCCCTGACATTGAAGCCCGAGCCGAATTCTCCGACGGTTTGTACCCCGGGCATCATGGTAAAACTCCTGACAATATCCTGTTCTCCAAAAGAGCCCGGCAATTCTTTCAAAGCCTGTGAATCCATGCTGACCATGCTCATCTGGGTGCGTGAAATATTATCTTCGGCCCTTCTGGCTATAATGGTAAATTCATCCAGTTGTGTTGCTCCCGAAAACAATTCAAAACGAACCTCACCATTACTGATTAATCTTACCCTTTGTCTTTTTTCATCATAACCCACATAAGAGATGCGCAAATTGTATTCCCCAACGGGTAATTCAAGACTGAATTTTCCTTCAAAATCTGTTGAAGCACCGGTTTCGGTTACAGGTTCATAAACCACGGCACCAAATAAGGGTTCATAAGTGGCGGCGTCCAGCACCTCCCCGCTAATGGTAGCCCTTGAATATCGCCCATATTCACTGGGACTTCCAATAACCAGCAAATCATTTCCTGAACTGATCGGGTCTGGTGAACCTGACTCTGCAGGAAGAAGAAATATCATGCCGTCAATGTTAATAGAATTTAGGCCCGCTATTTCCTTGATTTGCTCAATGGCTTCCTCTATAGGCATGGCTGCCACCCCAGTTGGGAATTGATGTTGTTCAACCCATTCGGCTTTATAAAAAATGGTAGTGGAATGCTTCCTTTCAAGTAACTCTAAAAGGCTGTTTCCTTGAATCGTATCTGTGGAAAGGCTTTCAGGGTTTTGTGAACTACAAAATGCCGATGGCAAAAAATACAGAGATAAAATAAAAAAAACAATTTGTACGGTTCTCATGGCAAATGAAGAATATTTAAAACTGCAATCTGACATTATTTTGGTCTGCAAGATTATTTACCGGTTACTATTTTTAGTTTATGCAGAAAAACACCAGGGATAATAAAGTTGCAAATTTCTGCATTTATCTATGAATAAACAAATTAGTGATGGCCTTATTAATTTAAAAACAAACCTTGTAGACCAAATCAATTTTTTAACAGATTAGTTTTTTTTCGAAATTTTTCTTTTTTCAATAAAACGGTTAAAAAAAGTTGACATAAGGTAATCAAATAACATGCCTTTATTTTTGTTGACTGATAACCAATGCCTTATAAGGCAGGATTTATTCTCAGTTAATTTTTTTTGTTCGCTTTCGAACACAAAGTGTTCGTATTTGAACGGGCTTATTTTTTTTGTAATGGGTAGATTTCGATTGCAAATATATGTTTTTAATATGGACTTTATGTGATTGTTTTTTTAAAGTTTCTCAAAGGGTTTTCCCGAATGTTTTTACTTTTGCCCTTGTTTTTTGATTATACTAAAAACCTGGTGGCTTTTTACCCCCGGCAGGAAGTTGCCTTTTTAACTGAAAAACTATGCTGATCAGAATTATTGTGCTTTCCCTTTATGCCCTGATGATCGTTTTTATTGGGATTCGTGGTTTCAGGGGTACCAAAACCTTTAACGACTTTTATCTGGGTGGCGGAAATGTAGGGCCCTGGATGACCGCCTTTTCCTACGGAGTGGCCTATTTTAGTGCGGTATTGTTTATTGGTTTTGCAGGAAATATCGGTTGGAATTTCGGATATTCCGGGTTGTGGATCGCCCTGTTCAATTCCTTTGTTGGGGTGTTGCTGGTATGGTGGGTGGTAGGCCCCCGCATCAAGGATGCCGCCCTGGAATACAATGCCTATACTTTGCCTGAGTTTCTGCTGAAGCGGTATAACTCACCGGCCCTGAAGCTGATCGCAAGCCTGGTGATCTTTGTTTTTATGATCCCTTACAGTGCTGCGGTTTTTATGGGTCTTTCCTATCTGTTTACTTCCAATTTTGATATTGAATACGGGTATGCATTGATGTTTATGGGTTTTTTCACGGCCCTTTACATGGTTTTGGGAGGTTACAAATCCATGGCTGTTATCGACATGATTTTCGGCATGATCATGGCGGTCAGCGTTATCTTTTTATTTTTCAGTGCAACCCATCAGGGAGGGGGGCTTTCTGAGATAACCTTCAGCCTGCAGGATATTGATCCCGGACTAACACAGGCAGTCGGTCCTCCGGGATGGTGGGCACTTTTATCCATTGTAATGCTTACCAGTCTTGCCCCTTTTGCCATGCCCCAGCTCATGCAAAAATTTTATGCCATCAAAGACAAAGCAACCATAAAGCGCGGCATGGTCGGTTCTACGGCTTTTGCCATCCTGATAGGTGGGGTTGCCTATTTTATTGGCAGCACCTCCCGTATTTTCCTGAATACTGAAAATGCGCCTGCCGCTTTTACCATTGCCGGAGAGCCGGTTTATGATATCCTGATGCCGGAATTGCTTAATAACATTGTGCCGGAATCCCTGAATGTGATCATCCTGTTGCTGATCCTTTCCGCCTCCATGTCCACGCTTGCCGCCCTGGTGCTGGTGTCAAGCTCCACCTTTGTCAAAGACTTTTATGACGGCTTCATCAATAAAAACCTCTCTGATAGAAGCCTCACTTTGATGATGCGCGTTATGAGTGCTTTGTTTATTTTTATATCGGTAGTGCTGGCCTATATGAATTTTGACAGCATCGTGGCCATACTGGGTATTTCATGGGGCGCACTGGGTGCCTTTTTCCTGGGGCCGTTTATCTGGGGGTTGTTCAATAAAAAAGTGACCCGCGCAGGGGCTATGGTTTCCGGCCTGGGTGGTCTGGGCGTTTGCCTGGCATTGTATCTTACCGGCACTCCTTCGCCACAGGCAGGCACTGTGGGCATGCTTTTGTCGCTGGCGTTGAATCCTTTGGTCAGTTTGATAACGAAAACAAAAGCATCGTGAAAGCTAAGGGTTATTTTTCATGGCCGGTATTGATCCTTATTCTTTCTTCCCTACCCGTTTCTGGCGAAGAAAAGCCTCAGGAAGAAAAAGAATCACCGGTTTCTTTCGGGATTTCAGGTTTTGTAAAATCCGATTACTGGATTGACAGCCGGTCTGTTGTTTCAGCCAGGGAAGGTCTTTTTCTTTTGTTTCCTGACAGGAAGATCCCTGATATCCATGGGCAGGACCTGAACGGTGATCCTTCCTTTAATTTTTCGGCCATTACTTCCCGTATTGCCGGCCGTATTTCCGGACCTGATGCCTTTGGTGCCCGCACATCCGGGATGATAGAAGCCGATTTCTCCGGGGTGACCAATGCCGACATCAATGGTTTTCGCCTGCGCCATGCCTTCCTGAAGTTGGAATGGGAGAACTGGGATCTTCTGCTTGGCCAATGGTGGCATCCCATGTTTGGTGTTGATGTGGTGCCAACAGTTATCTCCCTGAATACCGGTGCCCCTTTTCAGCCGTTTATCCGTAATCCACAGGCTACCCTGACCTATCACCGTGGTAAAAGCCGTACCCTTTTTTCGATGATCGGCCAGCGCGACAATGCCAGCGACGGTCCTTTTGGCGTTCCCCTGAATATCTTCGCAACAGGGTAATGCCCAACTTCCACCTGCAATGGATAAGGCAAACCGATCATCACACTTTAGGGAGTGGGATTGATTATAAAATGCTGCGCCCGAGAATGGCTACCGACAGCCTGGTGCGCACAGCAGAAACTATCGGAACCTATGCCCTGATGGGGTATTACCGCTACCGCTCGTCCATGCTCGACATAAAAACCAAAACCATATGGGGGCAAAACCTAAGCGAGCACCTGATGATGGGAGGTTATGCCGAACGCAGCATCAGGCCTGAAGACGGGTATGTGAGCTATACGCCATTAAACCATCTTTCCTTGTGGGGCAATATTGTTTACGGGAGGCAGGTTCAGGCAGGACTTTTTGTGGGATACGGACAAAACTTCGGAGCCTCAGAAACCATTGAAGGGCTTTATTATGGAAGGGGGCACGACATTGCCTACCTTTACCGCATTGCCCCTTCTGTTTCCTTTATTTCGGGAAGCCTGCAACTCTCCACAGAACTGGAATATACCGCTGCTGCCTATGGCACTCCCGACTTATATGGAGTGGTAAAGGATCATGAAGAAGTAGGTAATTTCCGTTTGCTTTTCACCGCGTTTTATTTCTTCTAAAAAAAACAGGGCTTTTGGTGAAGCCCCGTTTTGTATGAAGTTTACAATGAATGTTGGTGCAAGGTTTTTGCTAGCGGCCAGCAGGGGATTTTCTCTGGCTAAATCCTGCGGTAATACGGTCAAGGATAATGGCCAGGATCACTACCACCAATCCCGCCTCGAACCCCTGTCCTACCTGCAGGCGTTGGATTCCGCGCAATACGTCTTCACCCAGACCACCTGCTCCAATCATAGCAGCAATAACTACCATAGAAAGGCCAAGCATGATCGACTGGTTTACCCCGGCCATAATAGTAACTTTTGCAACAGGGATCT
>SL_3KL_010_SEDDRAFT_10002296_pt1 | contig 17506 bp, 17 predicted proteins | sample SodLakKL_010_SED_2_FD_10381 | JGI IMG/M metagenome (IMG submission 10381) | reverse complement strand
ACTGACCACTGACTACTGACCACTGACCACTGACCACTGACTACTGACCACTGACTACTGACCCCTGATCCCTTCCAACCATTCGGTTACCATCCATGAAATGAAAAACCTGGAACAAAGCCGTTGAGTCGCCAGGTGGTGCTGGTGCACGGGCTCTGGTACGGGCCGATGAGCATGAGCCTGCTCGCACTTCGGCTGGAGCGGCTCGGACTTGAATGCCACCGCTTTGGTTACCCGACCCTGAGCCGGTCGGTCAAGGCCAATGCACAAGCTCTGTACCGATTCGCCCTTGAACTGGACAGCGATTCAATCGATTTCGTCGGCCATAGCCTGGGCGGCCTGGTGATCATGCACATGCTCGATCGTTTCGGCGATTTGCCGCCCGGTCGGATTGTCCTGCTGGGCTCGCCGGTGCGTGGCTCAAGCGTGGCCAGCCGCATGGTCGAGATCAAGGCCGCCCGTCCATTGATCGGTGAGGCCCGCTCGGGGTTGGAGCGGAGCTTTTCCAAGGCGCCACGGGACCGAGAGACCGGCATCATTGCCGGCACCAGCGGTGTCGGCCTGGGACGGGTGATCGAAAACCTGGAAAAACCGCACGACGGGACGATTTCAGTGGCCGAAACTCGCCTCGATGACGCCACCGACATGCTTGAACTGCCGGTATCCCATACCGGCCTGGTCATCGCTCGACCGGTCGCCGAAGCCATCGCCTCGTTCCTGCACCACGGCCGCTTCGATCACGAACCCAACGATTGACCCCTGAATCCTGACCCCTCAGCTCTTGCGTATCTGCAAGCGCAATTCGTCCAGTTGAGCGACATCCACATCAGCCGGCGCCCCGGTCAATGGACAGCCTGCAGTGGTGGTCTTGGGAAAGGCAATGACTTCGCGGATCGAATCCTCCCCGGCCATCAGGGCCGCGATCCGGTCAATGCCGAATGCGATGCCACCGTGCGGCGGGCAGCCATAACGCAGGGCTTCCAGCAGGAAACCGAAGCGTGCCCGGGCCTCCGCTTCGTCCATGCCGAGAATGTCGAACACCGCCTGCTGCAGTTTCGGATCATGAATACGAATCGAGCCTCCGCCGATTTCGGCCCCGTTGAGCACCATGTCATAACCGCGCGACACGGCATTGGCCGGGTCGGCCAGCAAGGCTTCGGCATCGGCCGCGGCCGGGGCGGTGAACGGGTGATGCAAAGCGTAGTAGCGCTGGTCTTCGGCATCGAACTCGAACATCGGAAAGTCCACCACCCACAGCGGCTTCCAGCCATCTTCAACCAGGTCGAAGTCGCGACCGACCTGCAACCGCAAGGCGCCCATGAATGCGGCCACATCGGACTTGAGGCCGGCGCCGAAAAACAGTAGATCGCCGTCGCCGGCGCCGGTGGCTTGCACAATGCCGGACACGGCCTCGCCAGTCAGAAACTTGGCGATCGGCGATTGCACACCATCCAGCCCGGCACCGGCCTGGTTGACTTTCATCCACGCCAGACCCTTGGCGCCGTATTTCGCGACCAGTTCGGTATAGCCATCGATCTGCTTGCGACTGAGGGATGCGCCACCGGGTACTTTGAGCGCGGCCACCCGGGAGTCCGGATCATTGGCCGGGCCTGAAAAGACCTTGAATTCGACCTCGCGCACCTGGTCACAAATGGTGGTCAGTTCCAATGGGTTACGCAGATCGGGTTTGTCGGAACCGTAGCGAGTCATGGCTTCCTGCCAGCTCATGCGCGGAAACGGGCCGGGCAGGTCCACATCCAGGACCTGGCGAAACACCGAGCGGATCATGCCCTCGGCAATGGCCTGGACATCGGATTCCTCGACAAACGCCATCTCGAGGTCAAGCTGGGTAAATTCGGGTTGCCGGTCGGCACGCAGATCCTCGTCACGGAAACAACGCGCGATCTGGTAGTAGCGATCCAGGCCACTCATCATCAACAACTGCTTGAAGATCTGCGGCGATTGCGGCAGGGCAAAGAAACTGCCTGGGTGAACCCGGCTGGGCACCAGGTAGTCGCGTGCGCCTTCCGGCGTGGCCTTGGTCAGAATCGGTGTTTCAGTGTCGACGAAATCATGACCATCCAGGAACTGGCGGATGGCGGCATTGAGACGCGAGCGCAGCCGCATGTTCTTCTGCATCCGCTCGCGGCGAAGGTCCAGGTAGCGGTATCTGAGCCGAACTTCTTCACCATCCTCCTCACTCATCAGCAACGGCAACGGTGCGCTGGCATTGAGAATCTCGACTTCGTCGGCGACCAGTTCGACCTTGCCGGTGACCATATCCGGATTCCACTGGCTTTCCGGTCGCATTCGGACCGTGCCGGTCACCCGGATACAGAACTCGTTGCGCAATCTCTCGGCGACCGCAAACGCCGGAGTGTTTTCGGGCTCGACGATAACCTGCAATACGCCGGCATGGTCGCGCAGGCCGATGAAGATGAGTCCGCCCAGGTCGCGGGCCCGAGCGACCCAGCCGCACAAGACCACATTCTGGCCGTCGAGACGTTCGTTGATGTTGCCGCAAAGATGTGTGCGCATTGGAAGAAGGTGAAAGGTTAAAGGTTAAAGGATCGAGAGGCGCCGGCGCGGGCGCGCCGGCATTCGGTCCAACGCAGGGTCAGGCTGCTTTTTCGGTGGATTTGGAGGTTTTGCCAGTGCTGGAGTCTGACGTTTTGGTGCTGTCGGACTTGGTGCTTTCGGTCGACTTGGTCTCACCGGCGCTGTCGGATTTGGCGGCCTGGTTATCGCCGGCCAGGTTGCGCTTGCCGTCTTTCTTGAAGTCGGTTTCGTACCAGCCACCACCCTTGAGGCGGAAACCGGCTGCCGAGATCAGGCGTTTCAATGCCGACTGACCGCAGGCCGGGCAATCGGTCAGCGGGTCATCGGACATCTTCTGCAGCTTCTCCAATTCGTGCTCGCAGGCATTGCAGCGATATTCATAGATAGGCATGATCTGGACCTTTCCCTTGGGGCAGTCAACATGTTGTCGGTGATTTGGGGCCATCCATGGAGATTTTCGAGCCCCGGCAACACGGTATTTTGCCAGAATCCGGCTATCATTCCCTCATGATCGTATTCCGGCCCCCAAGCCTGTCACCTGCCCGATGACCCATCCTCCCCCGATCCATCCCGACCAGATCCGCCAGCTGGATTTTTCCGCCGGCCAGGTGCTAGGCCAGAGCAATCAGGGTGAAGTCCGCCTTTTCAGAATTGACGGACGGGAGCTGGCGATCAAGATGCCAAAGGGGCGTGGCCTGGCCTGGAAAGTCCGCCAGGCCACGCTCAAACGCGAATTCCGGGCTTATCAACGCCTGGCCGGTGTTCCGGGCCTGGCCCGTTGCCACGGGCTGGTGGACGACACATGGCTGGTTCTGGATTACGTCACCGGAAAGCCGTTTCGAGACTTCCAGTTCACGGACCGTGAGGCATTCTTCTCCTGTCTGCTCAATACCATTCAGTCCATGCATGCCCGTGGTGTTGCGCATGGCGACCTCAAACGCAAGGACAACCTGTTGGTCACCCGGGACGAACAACCCATCATCCTCGACCTTGGCGCAGCCACCCTGGCGGGTCATCGGCTGCGGCCATTCAACTCGGCGCTGTTTCGATTCATGCGCCAGACCGACCTCAACGCCTGGGTCAAACTCAAGCATGGAAGTTACCAGGCGGTCAGCGAAGCCGACCGGCGCTACCTGAAACGTTCTCGATTGGAGCGCGTGCTGACCCGGATACGGGGACGCTGAACCGGTGGAACCGCTGATCGTGGCCATGGCCGTGGTGGCCATCTCGGAACTTGGCGACAAGACCCAACTGGTTGCGCTGGTCCTGGCCAATCGCTTTCGTCGTCCCTGGTCGATTGCCGCCGCCCTGATCTTGGCAATGACCATCATGCATGCCCTGGCGGCATTCGGTGGCGCCTGGCTGGATCATGTCCTGCCGGATCAACTGATGGCCTGGCTGGTGGGCCTTGGTTTTTGCCTGATGGCGATCTGGATGATCTTTTCAGATGAGCATGATCGCCATGAGATCCCCCGCCCGACCCGAAAGCGTCATGCGTTCGCGATTGCCCTGCTGGTCTTTCTGACTCTGGAGTTCGGCGACAAGAGCCAGCTGGCGACCGTCGGACTGGCGATCGCGCTGGAGCCGGCCTGGATGGTCGGCCTGGGCGCCATCCTGGGCAGCACCCTGGTCAATCTGCCGGTCATCTGGATGGGCCATCGGCTCAATCGCGTCATCCCGCATCGGTTGATCCGGTGGTTGGCAATCGCCACGTTTGCCAGCGTCGGTTTGACAGTATTGGCAAGGCAGGCGATGGCGATTATGTGAAGCTCTGGGTAGCTTCGCGCAATCTTTTCAGCCCGTCGTCGATGGTGACTCGTGGTTGGTAGCCGAGATCGCGGTGAGCGGCTTCCAGGCTGTACCAGTGGGCGGTTGACAGGTGCTCGACCACGAAACGCGACAGCGGTGGATCGGAACGTCGGCGGGTCATCCGCCATACGCCTTCCACGGTCGCCGCAGCGGCCATGGCGACCCGCGGCGAAATCGTGCCGATTCGCGGAGTTTCGCCGTACGCCCTGATCAGATCGGCAATGATTTCTCCATTGGGTCTGGGTTCGCCATTGGAAATGAAATAGGGCTTGCCAGCCGCCGTGGCCGGACCAAGCAGGTTATCCAGGGCCAGCACGTGAGCTTCGGCGGCATTGTCGATGTAGACGGTATCGATCAGCTTTTCAGGCGCCGGCAAGCGCAGCCTGCCGGTGCGATTCTTCTCCACCAGCCGTGGCACAAGCTGATTGTCACCCGGCCCCCAGATCAGGTGCGGGCGTAGCGCGCAGGTCATGAGATTCGGGCCATTGGCTTCCAGGACCAGGCGTTCGGCGCGCGCCTTGGTTTCCGGGTAAGGCGCATGGAAATGCTCGGGATACGACAGGGACTCGTCCCCATTCTCGATATCGCCACCACCATGGACGACGCTGGGTGAGGAGGTGTAGACCAGAATACCAATAGCGTGCTGCTGACAGGCCGCCAGCACATTGGCGGTGCCGGTGACATTGGGCGCCTCGAAGTCCGGTGCGTACAATCCCGGTCCGGCCTTGGCGGCGACATGGACGATGGCCTGGCAGCCTTCGGCGGCCGCCAACACGGCCTCGCGGTCGGCAATATCGCCACGATGGCAGACCACGCCCATCGATTGCAGTTCGGGATAAGCGGAACGATTCAGTACCACGACCTCATCGCCGCGCTTTGTCAGTTGTCGGATGATGGCCTGGCCGAGGAAGCCACCACCGCCGGTGATCAGGGTTTTCATTCTCTAGCGGTTTACGGTTTACGGGAAAGGCTCAAACGAACCCCACAAGTTTACGCGATCCACTCTGGTTTACGGGTTCAGGGTTCAGGAAAAACCACGCAACTGACCACCGACCACCGACCACCGACCACCGACCACCGACCACTGACCACTGACCACTGACCACTGACTACTGACTACTGACTACCGACCTCCGACTTCCGACCTCCGACTTCGGTCTTTTTTCGCCCCTCCCCTGCCCCCACATTGAGCCCTTGCAACCCAACAGGCCACTGCCACCCATGAGCCAATACGTCTACACCATGCACCGGGTCAGCAAGACGGTGCCGCCGAACCAGACGCTGATCAAGGATATTTCGCTGTCGTTTTTCCCGGGCGCCAAGATTGGCGTACTCGGTCTGAACGGGGCCGGGAAGTCGACCGTGCTACGCATCATGGCCGGGGTGGACAAGGAGTTCGATGGCGAGGCGCGTGCGCAACCGGGCATCCGCATCGGCTATCTCCCCCAGGAACCCGAGCTCGACGAGACGCTGACGGTACGCGAGTCGGTCATGCAAGGGCTGGGCGAGATCAAGGCGTTGCTGGATCGCTTCAACGCCATTTCCGATCGCTTTGCCGAGCCGATGAGCGATGAGGAAATGAACGAACTGCTGGCCGAGCAGGCCGATCTCCAGGACCGAATCGACGCCGCCGACGGCTGGGAGCTCGATCGCACCCTCGAGGTCGCCGCCGACGCCTTGCGCCTGCCGCCCTGGGACAGCGAAATCAGCGTGCTTTCGGGGGGCGAGCGGCGTCGCGTTGCATTGTGCCGCCTGCTGCTTTCTCGGCCCGACATGCTGCTGCTCGATGAGCCCACCAACCACCTCGATGCCGAGTCGGTCGCCTGGCTGGAACGCTTTCTTGACCATTTCCCGGGCACGGTCATGGCCGTGACCCATGATCGCTACTTTCTCGACAATGTCGCAGGCTGGATTCTGGAAATGGATCGCGGTCACGGCATTCCATTCCAGGGCAATTACTCATCCTGGCTGGAGCAGAAGGAACAGCGCCTGGCAGTCGAGGAAAAACAGGAAGCCTCGCGTCAGAAGTCGATCAAGTCCGAACTCGAGTGGGTACGCGCCAATCCCAAGGGACGCCAGGCCAAGAGCAAGGCACGCCTGAAGCAATTCGAGGAACTCAATTCAAGGGAATTCCAGACCCGCAACGAAACCCGACAGATCTACATCCCGCCGGGTCCGCGCCTGGGCGATGCCGTCATCGAGGCCGAGGGCATCTACAAGGGTTTCGGTAACGATCTGCTGATCGAGGATCTGAGTTTTCGCATCCCGCCCGGTGCGATCGTCGGCATTGTCGGCGCCAACGGGGCCGGCAAGACCACCCTGTTCAAGATGATTGCCGGGCTGGAGCAACCGGACCGGGGCAACATCCAGGTCGGTGAGACCGTGCAACTGGCCTGGGTGGACCAGCGCCGTGACAGCCTGGACGACAATCGCCAGGTCTGGGAAGAGATTTCAGATGGCGCCGACGAGATCGTGGTGGGCAATTACCGGATCGCGGCACGTGCCTACGCCAGCCGCTTCAATTTCAAGGGCTCCGAGCAGCAGAAACGGGTCGGGCAATTGTCCGGCGGTGAACGCAACCGGGTCCACCTGGCCAAGGTGCTCAAGAGCGGCGGCAACGTCCTGATGCTCGATGAACCGACCAATGACCTGGATGTGGAAACCCTGCGGGCGCTGGAAGATGGCTTGCTGGCTTTTCCGGGCTGTGCGTTGGTCATCTCGCACGATCGCTGGTTCCTGGACCGCATCGCCACCCATGTGCTGGCCTTCGAGGGTGACTCGCACGTCGAATGGTTCGAGGGCAATTTCTCCGACTACGAGAAGGATCTCAAGCGTCGCCGCGGTGACCAGGCCGGACCCAAACGAATTCGCTACAAGAAGCTGAAGTAGTTGAACCGAACCGAACTTCCGGGCTCTAATACAGGCGACCTTTCAAACCCACTCTTGATCTCACCATTGCAATGAACATGAAATACATCATTTTCGCCATTGCCGCCACCGTAATGCTGACCGGCTGTCCGTCCGAGGAAGAAGTCGAAACGCCCGAGGAAACGGCCACCGAAGCCGCACCGACGCTGTCGGAACAGCGCGCCATGCGTCAGCGCCGCAATCCCGAACCGCCGGACCGCTCTGACGAGCCGCGCAGCTTGACCGATCCCTCCCGGGAAATTCCACGCCTGACCGGGGAGCTCGAGCAGGATGGCTACGGGCCGACCATGATCATTGACGGATCCAGCCCTGACTCCTTCCGGCAGAGTGTGGAGTTGATCGCGGCGGATTCATCGGAACAGCAATATCGCGACTTCAATGCTGCGCTGCGCTTCCTTCGCACCTACTCTCTCGGCGCGCGTGATCTGGACACGTTCTATCAGACACTGGATGGCATGACCCCGGAAGAAGTCATCGAAATGGCCTCCGAGCGACGCGAACGCCGGCAGCGCTGATTCTCAGGCTTCCACGATGGGTCAGGGACGGAATGGTCGCGGATTCCAGCCGAGTTGCTCGCGAGCCGGCTGATCATCGACCACCAGATCGATTTTCTGCCGATCAATCATCACCGGGCGAATGTCACGCATCCGCCCGGTCCAGTGCATGACGCGAAGCAGTGACTTGAGGGCAATCGTGGGCACTCGAATCAGGCGCGGAGTCTGTCCGGTGCCGGCCGTGATTCGGCGCAGCATGTCCGGATAGGCCAGCGTCTCGCCGCCGCCCAGCCACCAGCTTCCAGCGCTCGCCTGGCCGCGCTTTAGACATTCGATTGCAAAGCGAGCCAGATCGTCGGCATGGACGGGCTGGCGCAACCCCCGACCACTGTAGGGCAGGTAACGCATGCGCGTGCCGAGCGCGGCGACCCGCTGGACATTTTGATTGTCCGCCGTGCCGTAAATCAGGGTGGGTTTGAGTAGGGTCAGGGGGATCTCGCGGCGGGCACACCATTCGGCAAGCTGGCGTTCGATCTCGATCAGCTCGGCCATCAGATGACGCTCGGCAGCATCGGGCGACGCCGCCTTGAAACGGGTGCTGGCCGAGCTCAGGGCCACGACACGTCCCAGGCGTTGCGACTGCTCAACCTGTTCAAGTGCGTGACGAAGGGGCCCCAGACTGACCAGAACCGATGCCTGGACTTTTACGGGTGAGTCGTTGAGGTCATGCTGTAGCCAGATGACATGCGGGTGCGTACTTTCGGGCCGCTGTCGCGAAACGGCCATGACAGAAACACCCTGCCCGCCCAGTCGCTTGAGCAGAAACTGTCCAACCGGACCGCTGGCGCCAAAAACCAGCAATGGTGCCCCGGCATTCAGCGTTTCCACAGGGCCACCGGCACCATGATCAAGGCGTGACACCACAAACCCAGCCACCACAATGGCCGACTCCACAAGGGCCAGCGGTCGCGGCAATGCTTGTTCAGGTATCGCCACAGTCCACGGTGCTTGTTCCACATGACCCGGACGGGGCGACGCCTCGAGGAAATCCCCCCAGCATGCGAAATCGCCACGCTGGGCACCAATCGTATCGACCACCCTGCCCGGTGAAGACGCGCCATCAGATCCAGATCTTCAAAGTGCATGGGAAATCCCGAATCGAATCCTTCAAGATCACGGAAAACCTCGGTTCTGAACAACATGCAGGCCCCCGACACCGCTTCGACCGGGCCGGGCTCGGCAGGGGCCGGCAAATGGGTCAGATCGACACCCATTCCAGCGCGAAACCTGAAGATTTCATTCAGTACCCTGCGCGGGCCGGGCAACTGGCGACGGCTGCCGCGCTGTTCGTTGCCGCTCATGTCGAAGATTCGTCCGGAAACCAGCGCCGTTTCAGGGTGCCCGATGAGCTCTTCGGCCAGGATGGCCAGACCCTCGGGCACCAACAGACAATCCGGATTGATGATCAGCAGGAATTCGGTATCGATTGATTTCAGCGCGTGATTGACCCCGGGACCAAAACCGATATTGCCGGGCAGTCGCTCCAACTCAAGCCCGGGCATTTCCGGCAGATCGCGCCAGCTGTCATCGTCGGAATCGTTATCGATGATCAATACCCGGGGGTGGCGTCCATCGCGGCCTTTCAATGCGCGTATGCAACGCCCCAGCCATGGTCCGGAGTTGTAGTTGACCACCACGGCAGTGATGCGAGCCAGTAGTGATGGGTCGCTTCGCTCAACCCCTGGCTGGCCGACTTCCTCGACCGAATTCATCAATCGGTCTGGTCGAGCAAGGCGCGCAAGCGTTCGATTTCGGCATCTCGCTCGGCCAGCAGCTTGCCGGCACGGATATGCTTGCGAATCTCGTCGTTGTAGTGCTGATAAACCGACTCGCCACGATCGCCAAACAGCGACAAGGCGCGCGTTGATGGGAGATGCCTGAATTCGGCCGCAGCCACGGCCAAATAGTAAAGTGGCGGCCACTGAGGGCTCGGTCCCGCGGCCAGCTCATCGCCGTCAATCATCAGGCTCTCACCTTCTCCGGCGCCATCCAGTGACCACAGCGCCGAAACGAACATCAGTTTCTGTCCGAACAATCTGAACGCGGGGAAATGCCGTTCAAGCAAGGCCTCGAACTGATCGCGGTAAAGCTCGCGCACGTGAAAGGGATTGTCGTACCCGGTTTCGTCACTGTAGGTCTTCTTGTCCGGCGAGGAGATCAACAGAAAGCCTTCGGGACGCAGGACGCGCCTGAACTCGGCCAGCAGTTGATCCTGCTCGGCCAGGTGTTCCAGGGTTTCGAAGGACACGACTACATCGACAGCATCATCGGCCAATGGCAAGGCGGTGCAATCGGCTTGCCTGAATTCGATATTCCTGCCGGGATAACGACGGGCTGCATGCTCGATGGCTTGCTCATCGATATCGACCCCGGTGACATGGTCTGCTTCCCGACTCAGGAGATAACTGCCGTAACCCTCACCACAGGCGGCATCCAGAACCCGCCTGCCCTTGACCAGCTGCGTGGCCCATGCGTAGCGGTGCCAGTGTTCATAGGCGATTTCACGCACACATTCCGGCGTGAACCGTTCGCCGGTGAATTCAAGCTCGGGTTGATCGGTCATCGCTTGGTGTCAATGCCAGTACGGTTGGGCAGTTTATCAAACCCTGGACGCGGGACTATTCGGACAGGCCGCGGTAGCAGTTCACGATATTCCGGCGACGCTCGGCCATGGGATCGGCGGCAATGAAAGCCTGGACGCGCTCGAGGTAGTCCGGGTGGCGTTGAAGCAGGGTGTCCATGGCCGCACCCCCGGCGGCCAATCCGAGCGGGCCAAAACTGGCATTGCCATGATGGGCGACATAGGCGTGGTCGCACAACACATGACGCCAACCCGCGTCAATGGCGCGCATGCACCAGTCATTCTCCTCCCCGTAGCCCTTGCCGAAGGCTTGTTCATCGAAAGCGCCGATTTCATCCAGGCAGGCGCGTCTCAGATACATGCAAAATCCGACCGCGGTGGGCACTTCAGGGTACTCGGCAGGCCCTGATTCACGGCAGGCGCGAGCCCAGCGCTCGGGATCGTCCGGCCAGGGATTGGCCGTGCAGAATTCCGGAATGGAAGCGATCTCGCCGTTGTTGGTCAAGGGCGTGATTGAAGCGACACTTGGATCATCGGCCGCACAGGCCTCGATGGCCGTCAGCCAGCCTTCGGTCACCCGGGTATCGGAATTGAGTAGAACCACATCATCACGCTGCGCCAGGGCCATACCGAGATTGGCGCTGGCGACGAAACCCAGGTTGTTGTCATTGACGACCCCGGCCCAGCCATCGGGCAGCGTGCGCATGATTTCGCCAATGGCCGAATCGGTCGAGGCATCATCGATTACTACCACCGGATGATCAGCCCCCAGTGTCGCCTGCAGACTTTCCAGGCAACGGCGAACATGCTCGGCGGCATTGAATACCGGAACGACGATGGTCGTCATTCGTGGTGCCGCCAGGCATGGTTGAGACGAACCAGCCCGACCTCCCGGGTCTTGCCGGTGACCGTAAACCCCATTTCACGGGTATCGTGCAGACGCAGGCCCTCGGGGTCGAGCACATGCCCCCGGACCGCGTAACCGCCCGGCAGAAGGCTGACATCGGGCAGCACGAACAGGGCCTTGAAACGTCGCTCGCCAATACGCTCCAGCGGCACTTCGTCAAAGTCATTGCCGACACCATAGACCGGCGTGCCATCGGCGCGCACGATTCCGATGACGACCACCGGCTCACGGCCATCCGGCGAGCTGGCCTCGACCTCGATGGTCAGCTCCTCGCCCATGGCGACCTGAGGCTCGCCCTGTTCCATTCCCTGGACCTGCAAGCGTCTGGCGGCATACAGGTCGGGATTGTCATGCGGGGTATGACTGAGTACCTCCTCCGCATCACGCCGCTCATGCCAGGCCAGATAGGCCTGGGTAACGTCAAACACATCACCATGGGCGCGGGCTTTGCCGTCGTCCAGCCACATCGCCTGTTGGCAAAGTTTCTGAACCTGGTACATGTTGTGCGAGACCATCAGCAGCGTGCCGCCCCGGTTGATGTAGTCTTCGATCCAGCGGATGCATTTTTTCTGGAACGACTCATCCCCCACCGCCAGGACTTCATCGGTGATCAACAAATCGGGACGCACCGAGGCGACCACCGCAAATCCCAATCGAACCACCATGCCCGAAGAGTAGTGCTTGACCGGTTCGTGAATGGAATCGCCAATGTCGGCGAATGCCAGGATGTCATCGAGATTCTCGGCGATCTGTTCCCGGCTCAGCCCGAGAAACGCGGCATTCATGTGCAGATTTTCCATGCCGGTGTATTCCTCGTCGAAACCGGCGCCCAGTTCGAGCAACGCGGCACTGCTGCCTTGACGCTCAATGGTCCCGCAGGTCGGCGCCAGAACACCGGTAATGATCTTGAGCAGGGTGGATTTGCCGGCGCCATTGGCCCCGATAATGCCCATGGATTGCCCCGGCCGGACTTCGAGGCTGATGTCCTCGAGCACGTTGGTACCCCCCGTGGACTGCCCACGGGTCAGCAATTGCCAGAAGGCTCGGAACCGCTCGCCCGGGTGGACCGTGGGCGGATAGGTCTTGCCGATTCCTTCCAGTCGCAGCAACACCGAGCTCACAGAAAATCCTCGAAGCTGGGGCTCAGGCGCCGAAACAGGCCGATGCCGGCCGCAAATGTCGCAACCGAGCCGATCACCAACCAGACAAAGATCAGATCGGGCAGCCATTTTCCGGTGAACAATGCGGCCCGGATTTCCTCCATCCACCAGGTGATCGGATTGAACTGCAGCCACCAGTCCATGTTGCCCGGCAGAATTTCCGGCGCATACAGAATGGGGGTCATGAAAAACCAGAACAACACCAGCGTCGGCAGCACCTGTTCCAGGTCACGGACAAAAACCTGCAAAGCTGCCAGCATGAGACCAAGTCCCAAACCAAACACATACAGGGTGGCCAGCACCAGCAAGGCAAACGGCAATGCGTGCCAGGCAAGATCGGTGCCAAGGACCTGCACGGCCACCAGTACAACCGAGTAGCCGATCATGTGGAGCACAAACACCGCAGACTGGCTCGACAGCACCAGGAGCTCGCGCGGCAGGGCAACCTTGGAAATCAGTCCGGAGTGTTGCAGGATGGATTGCGAACCACGCAACAAGCCTTCAGAAAACGCCAGCCAGGGCCAGAGGGCCACGGCCAGCCAGGCCACGAACGGCACATCCAGGCCTTCGGGCACCCTGGCGTTGAATATGACGCCGAACACGAAGCCGTAAACAGCCAGCAACAACAGCGGCGTGACCACCAGCCACAACCAGCCGCTGCTGGAATTGATCAGGCGATTGCGGATCTCCCTGCGGGTAAGATCCGGCAGCAGGCGCCACCAGTCAGCAGCCACCTGTGCGTCCTTGCTCAATCCTCGAACAGCGTGGGAAGGATTTCATCCTCGGTTGGCTGCTCGTCATCATCGACAACACCGTAGCGGGCCAGCAGCTTTGCGATGGAGCCCTCTTCAAATTCGAATGGTTGATCCTGAATGTCACGCAGCACTCGTTCAAAGGCAGTGGTCAGGTGATTCTCGCGCGCGGCGCGCATCGCTCGATCCTTGACCTCTTCCCATTCGGGAATTTCGCCCTCATGGACCGCCTTGAGCCTGACCAGGTGCCAGCCGTGCTGGGAGCGCACGGGTGGGTTGAGCTCCCCCTTGCTCGCCTGGCCCATCAGGGCGGCAACCTGGGGCACCAGAGAATCGGCGGCCACGGCTTCGTACAGGCCGCCATTTTTGTCGACGCCGGGATCATCGCTGTACTCTCGGGCCACATTGGCAAACTCGGCACCCTCGCTGATCATCTCATGGAGTTCCAACACTCGGGCCATGGCCTCGACCTCGGACCGTGTCTGACCCGCCAGGACCAGAATATGTTCAAAATCGATCGTTTCCGACTTCTTGAAGCGCTCCGGGTCGGTCAGATAAAGTTCGCGTCCTCGAGTCGAGTAGTCATCCAGCTCGATGTCACGGCGGAAGTGTTCCCGGAAAATGTCCCGAGCCTCACGGGCGGCAGCCAGGTTGAGCCGCGCGCGCATCTTCTCGTCATCGAGCAGGCCTTCCTGATGGGCCAGCGGCACAAAGGCCTTGATCAACACCAGGTTGGTCAGCAACTCTCCGATTCGATCTGCACTCTGAAGCACCCCGCCGCGGTGCTCTTCGGGCACACGCAACAGATAGGCATCGATATCGGCCTGGGTAATGGTCGTCTGCCCCATGGTCAGCACCGTGGGCGAATCCAGCGGCAGCAGAACGGGAGGTTCGGCAGCCGCTTCTTGAAAGGCCATCACCCCGAGCAGAAAAATGACGATCAAGCCCAGTCGGCTGGTCAATGCGTAAGAACTCATGCTGATATATGAATTTTCCATATTGAAAGAAAGTTGGAGGTCCCGACAATCAAAGGCGCTTGCGGATGGTCGTCCGCAAACGCCTGTAGTTACAGTTGTAGATGCCTCGGTTCCGCGAACCGTCCAGAATGAAAGCCGGTCGACTGATCGGGGACTCCAGTGTCAATCAAACGTGCGGATAGAAAAGATATTTCCGCACCGCTCGTCGCCATCGACACATGAAGGATTCGGCTCAATGGTACTCGGGTCATCAGTCAACGGTGACTGAGTGTAAAGAATGTTCAGATAATAGGTCTTGTCCGCTTCCAATTGACAAGTATCGTTCCCACCCCAGTTTAGATTCTGAGTGAATCGCGCTGCAGAACAGCCGGTTTCATCCATGATGGCATCATGATTGAAATCACCAGGGCACTCGGAAATAGTGACGAATTTCCTGGCGCTTTGTAGTGACGTAAAAGTTTCAATCCCGATTCTACCACTGTTGCTGGCAGTCAGCCCCTCGGTGGTAAAGGCCATGGCGATGTAATCCTCACCATCCGAGCTGCGCAGGCCCAGGCGCCGGGTTGAGCCTTGTAGTTCCATGAACGGCAACGGCCAGACACCCTCGATCTCCCGGCAATCATCTCCAGGCTGCGGGCTGCCCTGAAGCGAATAGCTACAGCTCAACGCGCCTGTGGTCAGTTGTGTCCAGCCGGGTGGCGCCTGACGCTCACTGGAATTGCAGCGCTCAGGCAAGTCGGTGGTGGATTCCTGAACGGTAATGAATACCGTCTCCTCAACCGAAACCGGACCGTTGTAGCACTCAAGCCCCACCTCGTAGGGCTCCTCTCGAGCCAGACCGGAGGTCGAGATCCGCCTCTGCGACGCCGCCAGGGAGGCCGAACGTGGCGGCATCTCAACCTTGTCATCCCATTCGCTCAGTTCGCCGGTTCCATCGCAATAGTAGGCGCCACGACTGTCCCAGGTAAAAGTGACATTGGCGCCTTCAAGCACCGTGACCTGGCTTAGACCTTCGCCAAGAAAATTCGATGGATCGACTATGACATCTTCGCAAGTCTCGCCACCGTTGTCGTTGCCGTTGTCTCCCGGACTTCCACTGCAGATCTCGGGATCGACCGGCGTCGCTTCCATGTCCCCGTCGGCATTGATCTTGAGGCTGCCCACCAGTTCGATCGGCGTCGGCTCCGGATGGGTATTGAGAATCAGCCAGGCAGTTTCGTCCTCGCCAAGCACATGCCCCCCGGAAACACCAACCAGTAGGCCAAAAGCAAGCAGACTTCTCACGGAGCGGGTGTACGAATTCATTTAGCGAAGACTCCAGAAAACTAGCAAATAATGATAATCCACGCGCCGACTCGAAAAGCAAAAATTCGGTTAGGCGCCGGCGTATATGACCCGTTCATGGTCGAAAAATTCATTCGGATTCAAAAGCTGATGCGAAGTAATTGAGAAAAACCTGCTCAGCCAGAATTGAAAAAGGGGCCACCCGGTGGGTGGCCCCCTTGTAACGCTAGCGATCCGCAAGGATCGCGAACCGGTTCACGGTTCAGTCATCCAGATCGTCGTACTCGACGATGCTGCGCGAACCGCGATGGTTGAAGGTACCACCGTAATTCGACAGCACACCGCTGGCCAGCTCGCCGTTGGCAAACGTGCTTACGGCAAAGCCGATCACCGGCAGACCTTCGAGCTGCTCCATAGCACGGGTGTTGATGTTCTCACCAGGCTCGGTGCGACGACGATCACCGGAAGTTCCGATTTCAGCCAGGTCAAAGCGGACCCAACCGGCATCGAACTCGATGTCGAAGTTGCTGTAGCCCAGAACGGTGCCTTCACGCTGCGGCTCCTTGAGGATCTCCGTGTATGCCGGCAGATCTTCGACTTCTTCATCGAGCGAGAAGCGAACGACATTGGCCTCACGGCAGAGCTGGAACAGCGTCGGGTCCGGCACATCGTTGTCATCGTCGTCCGGAATGGGCGGTGAGACAACCGGCGGACGCGGCTCTTCCAGTTCAGGCGGATCGATGTCCGGGCGCTCTTCACGGTCGAATGCACGGCTTCCGGTGGTCACGAAGTACTCATCGAAGTCTTCCGGAGTCGTGAACGCGAATACCTCGCAGGCCGGGCTCAGGTCAGTACCATTGTTCCAGGTACTGGTGAACGGCGGCACGGGCTGGTCTTCACCAACCAGACCACCAGCCGCATCGGTATGGAAGCGCTTGGTCGGGAAGGTCATGACCCACTCGGTGCGCGCACCAGCATCGGGCTCGGTGACGTACTCATTGAGCACCTGGTTGTACATCAGAACGGCATTGACCGCGGCAACAGGGGCACTGTCACCAGCACCACTCCAGTCATGGCTGAAGACTGCGCCGCCGGCGAACACGTTGCTGATGTCTTCGTTGCCGTCAGCAAGGTTCGGGAACAGGCTGGCCGGATCGGTATGCTCATGCGGGTGGTCAGTAGTCCAGAAGCCGTCGATCGGCGTGGCGTTGTAGCTGAACAGCACACCTTCTTCGACATTGATTATGCTGCCGGCACCGAACAGGCCGCCGCTCGGGCCGATCTCGGTATCGAAGCCCCAGTCAAACAGACCACTGACCCATTGCAGGTCATTCGCGGTCGGGTTGTTCGGTTCCGGATCGAGATTTTCCGTCCACTGATCAACCAAGTGATCGCAATCGTTCGGCACACCACCGACATGCTTGACGGCATGGGCAATGTAGGACTCATCAGCCGGAGATGGCACACCCTCTTCGGGATTCGGGGTCGGCAGCAAGGTACCCATCTCGATGACTTCGATGTAGCCGGACATGGTGCGCTCGGCATCAGCCGGGCCGCCGTCATCAAGTTCGATGGTCAGGAAGTCCTGCTCACCGTCACCACCGGCAAAATAGGGCACGGTGCAAGTCTGGTCGCTGGTGACCATCTTGGCGCCGCCGTCATCATTGGCGAGGACACCGGCGGTCCAGACGTCGAACGGCGACATGTAGATATTGAAGTCAAGAACTTCGCGCGAGTTCAGGGCTTCGATGAAGCGGATCTTGACGGCCTTGCCACGCTCGGTGGTGTTGACAATCGAGATCAGCGTAGCGTTGTCGCCACGCGCGCTGTAGTACGGATACAGCAGAACCTGGCCGAGACCGTCCGGGTTGACGTTGACAGCGTTGGAAACGCTGACCATCCCCGCCATGCCCGTCAGACCCGCCAGAACTGCGGTCGTCAAGGTATTTCTTTTCATTACAACACTCCTAAAGTTGTTGGACACAGGGCTCTGTG
>SL_3KL_010_SEDDRAFT_10002295_pt1 | contig 17510 bp, 16 predicted proteins | sample SodLakKL_010_SED_2_FD_10381 | JGI IMG/M metagenome (IMG submission 10381) | reverse complement strand
TATCTTTCTGCCAGCAGGACCGGGTCAAGTGAAATATGCTTGCTGCTTTTACCGGCAAAAAAGTAAAGGAAATGATCGCCTGCAGGCAGCACATTTTCAAAAACATCGTCAAGGGTATGGTAAACCGCAGCATTACGGTTTGCTACAGCTCTGCCCCGCAGGTCAGGGGTTGATACCATTCCAGTAACAAAAACCCCGTCGGCCTCAAGCAGGGCTTCTGCTTCGGCAAAAAACTCCCTGGTATAAAACCGGTTCAGCACTGCGGTAGCAGGGTCGGGAAGATCCACGATAATTAAGTTATACCTTTGATCCGTGGTTTTCACATAAAGCCTGCCGTCCGTGTGAATCACATTTACCCTGGGATCTTCCAGCGCTTTCAGGGTTGGTGAAGAAACAAAAGGCTCTGCTGCTTCTGTCAGGGCAGGATCTAACTCGAGATAATCGACCTGGCTTACAGGATGCTTAATAATTTCAGCTAATGTTCCGCGCATCCCCCCACCGATCAAAAGCACTTTTTCCGGCAACTGGTGCTGAACCATGGTCATATGGGCAAATTCCACTGCATCCTGTTCTTCCATCCCGGCCAGGGCCGTCTCACGACCGGCGGTGCTGAAGATCAGGTTGCCACTTTGAAAAAATGTATATTGTTCTTCAAGCTCTAATACCGCAATATTGCCATGTTTTGAATTATAAGTATCAATCAGTTCATGTTGGGGAGAAAAATTATGCCACTGCAAATCGTAAGACAATCGATCAAGCTTATCCAGCAGGGGAAAAGCTGCAAGCAACAGGCCAAACAATACAGTTAATATAACCGCCGGCAGAAAAAGTTTATTGCCCTTCTCTGCATTTGCCATAAGCACTACCAGGATAGCAGACACAAAAATAAAGAAGGTAATCAGTATGGCTAATTGGTAAGAGTTAAATATATGAACGAGTATAAAAGTAAATAACAGACCACCCGTAAAGTTACCTGCTGCTTCACCAATATAGGTCTTTCCTGCTCCTGAAGTATCTATCGAATCTTCATATTCCCTCCAGATTCTGGCCAAAAAAACAAATTGTGCTCCTATCAGCAGGCAAACCGGGGCAATTATGATAAAGGTAGCAATAAAAAGATCAAACAGGGAAAGGTAGGCGCCGGGAGGCAAATCGAAGTATGCCCGCAGGTTGCGGATCATGAAAATACTCAGGGGCGTCATAATAAAAAGAGCAGCCGTACTTAATAAGAAATAGTTATCCGGCCGATTCATCCTTTTCGTCAGGCTGCCTGCCAGGCGGCTGCCCGAACCAACCCATAACAGCCAGGCGGCAAGGATTACGCCAAAGGTCATTTCATTGCCGTGGAAAACCATCAGAAATTCACGAAAGAAAATAACCTGACATACCTGGGAAACAACCCCAAGCATTAAAACCCCCATGATATGAGGGGAAAGCTTTAACCATCCGGGCGGCTTACCCTCACCAACCGAAAGCAGGTTACGCTTTTTTTTAAGCAAATAGCGATTATTGAGATTTGCCATTCAACAAACACTCCGGAACTGCAGGCTGGAAAAATTCACACAACCAACCCGAAAAATTTAGCGGCTTGAACATAAAGGCCCCGGGAGTCTAGTCTTCTGGCAGCATGGCAATTACGTCTACTTCAACCAATCCTCCACCGGGAATAACACTCTGCACCGTAGTCCGGGCCGGATAAGGCTTATTAAAATATGTCTTGTACACTTCATTGTACTCATCAAAACCATTTATATCAAGCAGATGGGCATTTACCCCGATCACCTCTAAAAAAAAACTCGGCATACCTACGCCTTTGTACTGAAAATAAGGCGTAGATATACCGGAGATGTTTCTGCTTAAACCCAGCCTCTTTTTTTAACGGAGGCTTCAATTTTCAAAAGGGCGTTAACCCAGACCGCCATACGGTAAGAGGAATCCTTCTCTTTGGCCGTTTTCAACATCTTATCATAGGCCTTCAAGATCCACTCTTTGAGCTGCCCGTTTACTCTTTCCAGGTCCCAGTACTCATCGGTGAGTCCCTGGATCCGCTCAAAATGGCAGACCGTGGCCCCGCCTACATTGGCCAGCACATCCGGAATAACCGGGATGCCCTTGTCAAGCAGGTACTGCTCAGCCTTGGGAGTCACCGGTCCGTTCGCAGCTTCGATAATTAGCTTTGCTTTAATCCTCGGGGCATTTTCTTCACCAATCACGCTCTGCACGGCAGCAGGAACCAGGAATATCGGCATCAAGCTCCAACAATTCCTCATTACTGACTGGACTAGTCCCCGGAAAATCGACGACCTTGCCGGTTTTTTGGACATGTTCCTGCAGCTTTGGAATATCAATTCCCTCGGAAGAATGAATTCCACCGTAGATATCACTGACTGCCACTACCTTGTAACCACCTTCGTGCAGAAGCCCGGCCAGCACCGCACCCACTTTTCCGAAACCCTGCACGGCTACACTGCAGTCTTCGGCGAAGCCAAAGTCCTTAACAGCCTGCTCAAATATATAATATACACCCTGCCCGGTTGCCTCGGCGCTGCCGACCGTACCGCTTACAGCAGCAGGTTTATCGTTTACTGCAGCCGGACTGTGATAACCGATAATCTGCTCATACTCATCAAGCATCCAGGCCTGCGTTTGCTCACTGGTACCGATATCGGCACCAGGCACATCTACCCAGGCTCCTTTCATCGGCAGGTGGCGCATAAAACTACGCGAGAGCCTCTCAAGTTCCCAGGTGCTCAGCTCTCCCGGATCAACTTCCACCCCACCTTTGCCTCCGCCGGCAGGAATTCCGCCGACTCCGTGTTTAATGGTCATCCACAGGGCCAGAGCTTTTAACTCATCAAGAGTAAGGTTCCCGGTAAATCTGGTGCCATCCTTGAAATTGCCAAGAGCATCACACCAGTGAACCCGGTATGCCTTAAATATCCTGACTTCACCGCTATCCATCCGCATAGGAAAGGTAAACTCCATGGTGCGCTTCGGCACACTTAATAGCTCTATAACTTTAGGATCCAGCCCGGCCAGTTCAGCTGCTTCACGCAGTGAGTGGAGGGCCGTATCCAGGGGGTTCGCACTCATACCATCATTCCTTTCTGCTGGTAATATCTCTTTTTAGATTCAGGCCTTTTTAAGGTTTGGGAATGGAAAGATCGTCTCCGCCTTCTTTGACCACCAGGTTGTATCCGGAGCGTTCTACCCATTCCATGCAAATCTGGGCAATTTTAACCCGGTGCGCAGCCAGGTGATTCAGCAGGGCATTATCAACCCATGAATTATACATTTCAGCTTCTGAACGACCCGGTTCAATTTTAAAATATACGGGAGCACAAATACGAGCTATATCACCGCACTCATGGTAGCGCTGAAAGCCGCCCATGGATTCAACCAGGCTTACATAGATGTCTAGAGGCAGCTTTACAGTGCTCCTGATTGAAGCAAGCATCGGCAGGGTCAGGTCGCCAAGCGGGTTAAAGCTGTCCGCACCCATATCTTCCAGCAATTTAGCCCCGTAAGGGCTACCGTGCCCGGCAAATACAGATACCTTGAACTTAACATCATCAGGAAACACGCCATCTGCTCGCATTTTTGTTACCAGGTCGAGCAGGCCTTCGTCTGGAATAAGGAATCCACGGATCCCCGCTTCAAGGCAGCGATCAAGCTCTTTTAACCATTCATACACCTTATCGCTTCCCCTGAGGCGCATTCCGGAAACGTAGCCTTCCGCTGTTACATACTGCCGTCCGCTATCCCAGCCCCTGCTCGGCAGAGGGTTGATGATAACTTCAAGTTTATTCTGTGCTGCAACACTGGCAAAGTGCTTCAGCTCGGCAAAATCCATCATGGCAGCACCGCGGACCAGGGAAATGACCCGGTGCACAGGGACTTTTCTCTTTTCTGCTTCTTTAACCATTATTTCCAGGTTCTCGACGGTTTCCATTCCGGCAATTTCGGTGCGATAATGCGAACCATCGGGAAAAGTAACTTCCGAGCTGGGCAAGTCATAGCGATCCCGCAGCGGAAAGTTAGTTTTCTCCTTGATATACTTTTCAATCTTATCAAATGACATTTTAAACAACCTCCATCTATTTTTAAATATTTTATTACTATCCAGGCACCTTCACTTATTATGCGCCAGCTTTTAAGGGAACCGCCGCATTTATGGCACCTACGAATATTTACTTGTATTCGTCGAAAAGCTTCTCGAAATCTTCCAGGCTGTCTTTGCGCGGATAAACATGTTCCTCGGTTGGGAACTCGCCATTTTTCACTTCCGAAATGTATTGTTTAAAGGCATTAACACTGGTTTCTGCAATATTGGCATAGACTTTAACAAATTTCGGTGTAAAAGCCTGGAACTGACCGAGCATGTCACCGCAAATCAGCAGCTGACCATCACACTCCACCCCGGCCCCAATCGAGTAAACCGGGATATCCAGCTTTTTAGTGAGGAAAGCCGTTAATTCGGGAGCAACTGCTTCAATCAGAACCGAATATGCTCCCGCTTCCTGCACAGCCAATGCATCTTCAATCAAAGCCCGGGCTGTTTTCACATCGCGTCCTGTTGCTTTAAAGCCGCCCAGCTGACCCGAGCTCTGCGGGGTGAGGCCCAGGTGGCCCATAACCAGAACCCCGGCATCATTTATGGCCTTAATCCTGCTGGAAACCCGAACGCCGCCCTCCAGTTTAATGCAATCCATATCGGCTTCTTTCATAAAGCGAACCGCATTCCTGACAGCATCCTCATCACTGGTCTGGTATGAACCAAATGGCATGTCACCGATAATCCAGGTCTTAGGAGCTCCCCTCCGCACCGCTTTACAATGGGCCAGGCAGTCCTCCATTGTTACCGGCATGGTATCCTTGTAGCCTAAAAGCACCATCCCCATAGAATCGCCTACCAGGATCATGTCCATCCCGGCCTGCTCGGCAAACATGGCAGTCGGGAAATCGTAGGCAGTTACCCAGGCTGTTTTTTCTCCTTCTTTTTTCATCCTGATAAAATCCAACACACTTTTTTTAGCCAATCGTCTTACTCCTTTCAAATAATGTTTTTCGGGCCCTTATCAACCCGTTAAGCAGCATCTTATATTATCCTTCAATAAAAAGCTCAAGGGGGTAATCGAACATAGATTCATACCCGGTTTCGGTAACCCTGAAGGTGGTGTCAATTTCGAAGCCAACTTCGTCATACCAGATGCCCGGAATCAGGTGCAGCACCATGTTTGGCTCGAGGACTGTTTTGTCACCCGGTCTGAAACTGATAGTCTGCTCACCCCAGTCAGGGGGGTAATTAACTCCGATCGAATAACCAATTCTCGATTCCTTGACCACCTTGGAATGAGCAATGCCCTTACGCCAGGCAGCCTCTACATCTTCAGCCGTTACACCGGCCCTAACTGTGTCCATAGCTTTACCTAAGCCTTCCAAAACTACTTCTGCCGTATCAAGCAGCAGCCGGGGAGGGTTTTTACCGAGGTAAATGGTCCTTGCTATTGGAGCGTGGTAACGCCTGTAAGCACCACACAACTCAAGCAGGATAGCTTCCTCGTCCTGGTACACTTTTTCAGTCCAGGTCATATGTGGAGCTTTGGTTTCTTCACCGGCCATCATCAGGGGAACGATTGCCGGGTAATCGCCGGCATATTCCTCGGTTCCGGCGTACTGGGCATAGGCAACCGCAGCCGCGGCATCGCATTCCCTGGCCCCGACTTTTATCGCATTCCTGGCGGCATCCATTACTTTCTCGGCAATTTTACCGGCCCGTCTGATAAACTCGACCTCGGCTTCAGATTTAACGACCCGGACCCAGTTAACCAGGGCATTGGCATCTGCAAATTTTGCCTCGGGGAGCGAACGCTCCAGCTCAACATATGCGCGGGCGGTAAAATAAAACTGGTCCATTTCCACCCCGATTACACTTTTATCCCATCCTTTATCCTTGATCACATCTGCAACAAAGTGCATTGGGTGCTTTATGGTCGACTGCACATAATCATCTGCATAGGCAAGGATGTTCTCTTCTGACAAAAAAGCGGTCAGACGGGCCACGTTAGCATCCATTCCCCGGCCCAGCCAGATCGGTTCATCCTGATCAAGGTGTAGCAGCAGGCACTGGTGAACATAGAAACTCCAGCCATCATAACCGCTCAAGTAATTCATATTGGCCGGCTGAGAAATAACCAGTAAATCAAGGCCCTTTTCTTTCATGCTTTCTTTTGTTTTACTAATCCGCTGCCGATATTCGTCAGCTGAAAAAACTGCCCCCATCTGCATTCCTCCTCTTTGATTAAACCTAATCACCTAAATTAAGTTCTAACTACCCAGCCTGATAAAGAAAGCTGNGCTCGCTGATTGTTTAGGCTGGCCAGTTACTCTTAACCTAAGCTCTATTTACATAAAACCGTTAAATCGCTGTTTGACCACGGCTGAGTAGACATAGTTAATCATCGTGACGTAATCAAATATGGGCAATCCTACCGCCTGCTGAATTGCTGCACCATAGGGAGGCAAAACAGAACATTCCAGCAGCAGTGCCTTTAATGCTGGATCTGATTGCACCATCCGGAGTGCAGTGCTAACAACTTCCGCCTCTACTTTATCCCGATCCAGCTGCCCGGCTTCTTCTATAAAGGCAGACCTGAAACAAGGCTGGTCCTCCAGGCCGGCAATTACTGTCCGTTCCGGCAGGTATGCTCCGCAGAACTTAAGCACATCGCTGCTTAGCGCTGCCGCATTGGCCGTTAGAATTCCAATCTTATCTTTTCCACCAAGCAGCAAGCTAATAAATGAAACCTGCAGAAGGCTGGACATAAACACCGGCAAATCAAGTTCTTCAGCCAGGCTTTGCTGGTAAATAGCCATAAACCCGCAATCACCGGTGACGGCCCGCACTCCATTTTTCTTCAGGTCATGAGCTGCATCAATAACCCCGTCCAGAAGGGACAGGTCATGATTAAATATTCTTTCCACCGTCAGGCCGGGCACCTTTTTAAAGCGAACGGGAAAATTATAGGTAGTTGCGTTAGCTACGTCCCCGGGAATATAGGGAGCGCTGCTGTCAAGCAGCAGTATGCCGATTGCCTCTCCATAACTGACCTGTCCGGGCCGGGCCTTATAAATCAAGCTGCATCCTCCTTAAATATCGTCACTTTGAAATTACAGCAGAGCCGTATCCGGCAGGAATAGGGCAATCTGTGGGAATGCGACAAGAATAACAGTGACCAGAATCAAGATAATAATAAACGGTGGGGTATGACCGATTACTTCAAGATAAGGCCGCCGGAAAATAAGCTGAGCCGTAAAAATGTCACAGCCAAAAGGCGGTGTAGCAGAGCCAATTGCTGCCTGTAGGGTAACCAGGACTCCGAGCAGAATCGGATCTACCCCGGTTTGAATAACATATGGCGCAAAAATAGGGCTTAAAACATAAATGGCCACAATAGGGTCTACAAACATGCAGGCCACAAAGTAAGAAACAACAACAATTAAGATAACAGTAATATAGGTGGGATCCGTTCCAAACAGCGGTCCTAAAACCTGCTGGGGAATCCTTAAAAAGCTAAGCATCCAGGATAGAGCCTGTCCGGCACCAACCAGGATAAAGACCACCCCGGTTATAACCCCGGTCTGTAAAAAGCTATCAACCAGGTTGCTCATCGTAAGAGCCCTGTAAACAACCAGTTCCAAAAATATTGCATAAGCCACCGCAGCAGCTGCTGCTTCGGTCGGGCTCAAAATGCCGGCATAAATACCACCGACAATAATGGCCGGAAAGCCCATAACCGGCAAACCTTCCTTAATTGCTTTAGTTCTCTCACTCCAGGTGGCTTTGGGCAGCTGTCCGACCTTTTTATACTTGGAATATAAATAGCTGTAGAGGGAGAAAAGTAAAAAAATCAGTATTCCCGGTCCGATCCCTGCCAGGAATAGTTTGCCGATAGAAGTGCCCGTTACAACACCGTATACGATGAAGCCGATACTGGGAGGAATCAGAAAAGCAATATCACTGGAATTAATGATCAAACCCAGGGTAAAAGAACTGGGATATCCCGCCTGCAGCAGCATGGGACGCATCGTCCCCCCGATTGCCGCAACAGTGGCCTGGGTTGAGCCGGAGACTGCTCCGAACATTGTGCAGCTTGCATTTGTTGTAATCGGCAGGCCACCGGGAAGGTGCCCGACAAATGATTTAACCATGTTAATTAACTTTTCTGCAGCCTGTCCGGAAGTGATAATATTCGCTCCTAAAATAAACATAGGTACGGCAACCAGGGCCGGCGGTTTAATTCCGCTAACCACCTGCTGCACCAAAACGTGCATATTGAAACCCGGCATATAAATCCAGAAATAGAGGATCAATGAGCCGAGGAGAACGACCATAAAGGGAAAACCAAGTAATAATTTTGTTAACATAGTAAGACCTAAAAATAGCAACTATATCTCACCACCTTTCAAAGTTACTTTTATCCTTCAGCTTCGTATTCACTTTGCTGCTCAGGTGATAACCATACTTCTTTTTCAAAAATATTTTTTGCAATTGTCCGCAGGTACTGGATTCCGGCAGAGGCAAAACCGACAATGACAATTACTACAACCAACCAGTAGGGAATCCTCAGGGAGGCAGTCACCTGCATGGTATTATATGCTGATACAACATAATGATATGAAAAATATGCCATCAGGAACATCACTGCTCCACTGTAACCGGCTATAACATAGATCATAATCTTTTGCAGCCGGGGATTCAGGGAATCAAAAATTGCTCCCATCCGGATATGCCTGGCCTTGCGAACAGCATAGCTTACCCCAACAAAAGTAATAAAAAGGACTAAAATCATGGAGACTTCTTCAGCGTAATGAATGCTGCGAAAAAAGTTCCTGGCTACAACATTGGCAATAAGCAGGGCCGCCAGCATAAATACTCCAATGCTGAGAACCCCCACTTCAAACCAGTCAACGATGGTACCTACTATTTGAAAAAATTTTTTCATACTCATAACCTCTCTTTTAAAAAGCCCTGCAGCTGTTTTACCAGCTGCAGGGCTTGCTGTAGGTTACTTACTAATTACTCATCAATACCCAGCTCAGCCTTAGCCTGCTCGATATCGCTGATCAAAGCATTATATATTGCTTCTGCATTTGGGCCACCCTGCTCAAAGAAAGCCTCGTGTGCCTCCATGGCTTTTTCTTTGAAAGCTTCCTTTTCTTCACCGGTTACTTCTATTACTTCAATCTCCGGGCGATCATCCAGCATGGCCTGTAAATCCGTTTCGTGGCGATCATTGATCCAGTCTGCTGCAGGGATGACAGCATCTGCCCACCATTCACGGTGCTCCTGCTGCACTTCCTCAGGCAGGGAGTCAAAGAAAACCATGTTGATGGTCGGGATACCTACGAAAACTTCGGCATAAATCTGGGTAAAATAATCCTGGACTTCATAGAAATTCATACTCCTGATTGCGAAAAGCGGGTTAACCTGGCCGTCGATCAGGCCAGTCTGCAAGCCGCTGTAAACTTCGCCGTAAGCCATCGGTGTTGGCGATGCCCCTAAGGCCAGGTACTGCTCGGTTAACATGTCAGAAGCCATAATCCTGACATCAAAACCGGGCATATCATCTACTGTCCTAATTGGGCGATCAGAAGTAATCCACTGCCAACCTTCGAACATAATGCTTAAAGGAACCAGGCCTTCACGGCGGTAGCTTTCTTCCAGGATATCCATAGTTTCTCCGTTACGGACAACCCATTCCATTACTTCCCAGGGACGCTCTTCGGGCCAGACATAATGGAGGCCAAAAACCATGGCTTCAGGAACAAAGGCGCCAATCCAGGCAAAGTCCGAAAAGACATATTCTACAACACCCAGCTGTGCCAGCTCGTTAATATCGCGGGCATCACCCAGGGTGCCATAAGGATAAACTTCCAGCTGGAACATTCCACCGGACCAATCATACATGTGGTCAGCAAAATTTTCGGCCCAGACAGTCATGAAGTCTCCTTCAATCTCCTCAGAAGCAAGCCTTGCTTCAATCACTTCAGTTAGAACCGGCTCTTCCTCATCTACTTCTTCTTCAACCGCTTCTTCATCTACTTCTTCTTCCGGTTCATCAACTTCAACGGGCACTTCTTCTTCAGCGCAACCTGCCACTACTACCATACCAAAGGCAAGAATTGCCACTAACAAGAACATCCAAAGTTTACTTTTACCGATCATAAACATACCCCCATAAATTAATTATTCACGCGCAATAAAACAATCCGTCCAAAAATCATTGATTGCGTTTTTTCACCTCCCATTCATCAAAAAAACGCATAGCAAACCGGATGTAGAGTTCAATTCCTGGNGGGATTGTATCTTCATCGATATTAAAGCGTGGATTNTGGTGTGGATAATGGCTTTCTTTCTTCTCATTTCCGGTCCCTAAAAATATAAAAACACCGGGCACACGGCTGGAAAACTCCGAAAAGTCTTCACTGGCCATGCAAAAATGCCCGGTTACATCTGACTCGCAGCCTGTCACTACAGAGGCTGATGCTTTGGCAATATTCACAAGCTCAGAGTTGTTGACCAGGGGAATGTTTTCCCTGAACCAGCTTACTTCAGCTTCGCAGCCATGGACCGCCGCAACCTTTTCAGCCAGGTTTTTAAGCCTGAGCATCGGATCTTCCTTGTCGCTGTCGGCATACAGGGTTCTAATTGAACCTTCCAGGGTAACCGTGTCGGGAATAATGTTAGCCTTGGTGCCACCTTTAATCATTCCGAACATAATTACCGTGGGCTTGGATAAGCTTATTTCACGGGTCTGAATACGCTGCGCCGCCTGTACTAGATCTGCAGCGGCGATGATCGGGTCTACCGCCGCTTCCGGATACCCGGTATGCCCCCCGACCCCCTTGAGAATAATTTTAAAAATATCCAGCCCGCCCATTACCGCACCTTCACATATGCCAAGCTTGCCGGAAGGAAGCGGAGTCCAGAGATGAAGCCCCATTACCGCGTCTACGGACGGATTATCCAGTACTCCTTCTTCAATCATATGCAGTGCGCCGGCATTCTCTTCGTTAGGTTGGAAAACCAGCTTGATACTACCAGAAAGTTGATCTTTCATTTCATTAAGGATCTTAGCAGCCCCAAGCAGGATTGCGGTATGAGCATCATGCCCGCAGGCATGCATCACACCCTGGTTGGTTGAACAATAAGAAACATCGTTGGCTTCTTCGACAGGAAGGGCATCGAGATCTGCTCTGAGCATAAGAACGGGCCCGGAAGAGTCGCCTTCAATAACTCCGACCACTCCTGTACCGGCAACCCGTTCTGTTTTAATACCCTGATTTTGCAAATATTCTTCTACCAGTCCTGCAGTGCGGTGTTCTTCGAAGCCAAGCTCGGGGTGGGCATGGATATCCCTGCGGATAGCTACAATCTCATCAGTTATTGAGGCAACTGCCTCTTTAATATTATCCATATTCATTTTTACCTTTCACAGTCTGCGAATATAAGCAATTCGAGCGAATTAGTTCAAATTTTTTCTGCTTTTGTTCCCATCGCCTAGACACTAGAAAAAAATGGATTTTCCTGTTGTGGTTTTTTTCTATTCTATAACGATTCTAAATATCCTGCCGGATCCGGAAAATAAATTTCAATATTAAATACTTAGTTCCTATATTAAGAACTATTATAACCTAAATAAAAGCATTTACTCCTGGATTAGGAATAAATGCTTTGGTTTTACACCACTTTGTACCTGCTCAAGTTGCTTTACTTTTTTCGCTTATCATCGCAATAAAATCAGGACCAGGACAAAACAGCTATAATTTTTCTTCTTCCGACAGTTTAGCGGCCATTAGATGAACCAAAGAAGTTTGACAGTTGATCACAGGACCTCTTTAGACCTGCCTTGCAGATCATAATTTTGTCAAGATCCATCCTGAACGATGGTCCGCTGACACTAAGCGCTGCGATAATTTCATCATTAAAGTTATAGACCGGCATAGCAATGCAGCTTAAACCTGTAGAGAGCTCTTCATCGTCAACTGCATAGCCGGTCTGGCGAACCTGTTCAAGCTGTTCTTTTAGATGTTCGAGGTTTTCCACCGTGTTCTCTGTAAATTTTTCGAAGCTGACATTGGCAAATATCTTCTCGAGCTCTTCCTCCCCGAGATCTGAGAGCAAGACTTTGCCCAGAGCTGTCGCATGCAGTGGTTCGTGCTCTCCAAGGTAAGGGCCCGCCTTAAATAAGACCCGTTGAGGATCAACCTTGGCTATGATTGCCACTTTATTATATATCCTGATCCCCAGGTTTACAGTCTCTTCGTATTTATCGCAAAGCTCCCAGAGAACTTTTAAGTCAAGGTTATTGAGATTGCGCTGCCGGGGCACTACACTGCCCACCTCGAAAAATTTCCATCCCAGGCGATACTTCCTGTTATCCGTTGATTGCTCTACATAACCGTAAGCTACCAGGGTATTTAAAATACGGTGAACGGTACTTTTGCCCAGTCCCAGCTTATCACTCAAGTCTTTCAGCCTAACCCCATCAAATGGGCCTTCCTTCAGGATACTGACTACATCCAGGGCTTTTTCCAAAGTTTGAACGGGGTATTTGATACTATTGTTCTTTTTCACTTCCAAATAAAAACACCTCTCTATCAAAAGGTGGAAGATGCAACATTATTGCTTTTTAACCAGCAGTTATCAGCCTGACATTACTCTCTTTCTATCATACTTACTATTTTTATTCAAGCATTAGCGACTGAAGAAACTGCACTCGCTAATCATTTAGTCTTCTTTGATGCAATACATGCTCAATCTATTTAAATGTCTGCCACAAGACAAATACTAACACTTACTTAGTCACTCAACCTGATCAAAGTGATGACTGAATAGTTTATCATTTAGGGCCATTATAGCACAGTTTTATAAAATGATGGATTAAAACTTAATCAAAAACCGTAAGTTGACAATATTGCTCAAGGTATTTAGGATTGAAATATGAAAAAAAATTGTGACATCCTACTCTGTGATCTCGATGCTTTCTTTGCCTCGGTTGAGCAACTGGACAATCCTGACCTCAAGGGCAAGCCAGTCCTGGTCGGGGGTAGTCCGGAAGGACGGGGTGTTGTCTCGACCTGTTCATATGAAGCCAGAAAGTATGGGATCCGGTCAGCCATGCCGATGAAAAAGGCAATAACCCTTTGCCCCCAAGCTGTAATAATCAGAGGCAGGATGTCCCGCTACAAGGAAATCTCTTTACAGGTGCGAAATATCTTTGAACGCTTTACCCCCGACATAGAATTTGTTTCCATTGACGAAGCCTACCTGGCAGTCAAAGCGGGACGCGGTTTTGCAACCGGAACAGCTATTCATAACGCTGTCAGAAATGAGCTGCAGCTGCCAATCAGTGTAGGTGTTTCAGTTAATAAGTTATTGGCAAAATTGCCTGCGAACTGGCCAAACCGAATAATGTGGATACTCTCTGGCCGGAAGAAATCAAGGAAAAACTATGGCCGTTGTCAATCAGGGCCCTGCCGGGTGTCGGGCCGGTGGCCGAAAAAAGTTTAAACAGCCTCGGCATAAAAACTATAGAAGATTTAGCCGCTTACCCTGCTGAAGGCTTAAAAAGGATACTCGGAAACAACGCAGAAACTGTCCATAATTATGCCCACGGTATTGACAACCGTGAGTTGGAACTGGAACATCAGGCCAAATCAATCTCTGAAGAAACAACATTTGCCGAAGATATCTTTGACCATGAAACCATGAAATCAGTTTTAATGGAACTTTCCTCTGGCGTCGGTTACCGCCTGCGTTCGTCAGGGTTTACGGCTAAATCAATCACCCTCAAACTGCGCTACCGGGACTTCAGAACTATTACCCGCAGCCTGACAATACCGGAAACAATTTATAGCGACAGGGATATTTACCAGGTAGCAGTAAGCCTTTTTGAAAAGAACTGCGGCAGTCCACCCTGGCGATTAGTGGGAGTTCAAGCTTCGGGCTTTGAACAGGGCAGTCAGATGTCACTATTCACTTCCAAGGCTGAACATGAGAAAGAAACCAGGCTGACCGAAACCAGGGATCAGTTGAGAGAAAAATTCGGTTCTGATGTGATCATCCAGGGCAGAAGGTTGAAAAAAAAGGATTAGCGCATCCTAAGACAGGGGGATAAGACAGGGGGACGTTTCATCTGTCTTATGTGTTAATTACAATAGCGAGAGAAACTGATTAAAAATATCATCCCAAGTTTAATAAGACAGATGAAACGTCCCCCTGTCTTGCTAAAATAGCTTGAGTTGCAATTGATTATGGTTGTCAAATTCATTGCCAGGCAAAACGCTAAAGTCATATGTTCCGACTTGATGATCATTAAGATAATTTGCCGCAAATAGGTTTTCCTCTTGTTCATTAATATCATTAACAAAAGCCAGTTTCAGATCCTGCTCCTGTGCGGTCATTACCGGGAAACCATAATGTTTACTCAGGTGCTTTAATTTGCCTTTTTCCTTCTGGTAATTCTCCACAAATTCGAGATGTCTGGCAATTCTTTCCCGGTTATATCTGCTCAGTTGGGGAGCCTCTTGAATCAACCTGTTTTTAACAGGTTCGTAAAAACTGCTCTCAAATTCATAGTTAATGCTGTTTCTTCCGGCGGCAATAGCAGCCATCGCAGTCGTCCCCGTCCCGGAAAAGGGATCTAATACCGTATCACCGTAAACCGAAAACATGTTAATCAAGCGAAAGGGCAGCAGAAAAGGATAGGCGGCGCTTCGTTTGCGAAGCTCACCGGAAGTGGTTTCCTGCCTTGTTCCTTTGAAATTCCAGAGATCGGAAAACCAGCTGTTTCGCTCTTCCCAGAAATATGCGCTTTCCCTGCGGTTTTTCTTTTCTTCTTCAGTGGCAAAAACCCTTTTAGGGCCTTTACGGAAAATCAGGATATATTCATGTTCAAGGGTAATGTAAGCACCGGGTGGAAACATACCTGAACCCATAAATTTATTTGGCGCATTGGTCTGCTTGCGCCAGAGAATTACAGGCAACAGGTCAAAGCCAAGTTCAAAGAATTTGCTTTGGATCCGAGCATGATTGGCAAAAAGCCGAAACCGGCCATTTAAGGTCCTGGTTGCATCCCCGATATTTATACAGGCCAGGGCCCCCTGTTTCATAACCCGCTTAAGATCAAACCAGACCCTGTCAAGCTCCAGGTGCATTGTTTCAAAAGCAGCACTGTAATTACTTTCTTCCAGCATGGCTTCCAAACCCGGGATGAAGGAGGAAAACTGCTTGTCCCACATTTCAATCATCGGGTAAGGCGGTGAAGTAACCGCCAGATCGATGCTGTTATCTGCTATTGTTTCCAGGTTCCTGGAGTCTGCATAGATAAATCTGTGCTTTGTCTGCAATACACTTGGTCTCCTAACAAAAATTTCTCTTAAAATATTCAAACGAGCTTAATAGACAGCTATTGCTTCGATTTCCACATCAACACCCTTAGGCAGCCCGGATACCTCCACACAGGATCTGGCCGGATAGCTATCGTCAAAAAATGAAGCATAGATTTCGTTGACAGCTCCGAAATCATTCATGTCTGTAAGAAAAATGGTTGTCTTGATGATATTATCCGCTTTTAATCCACCTTCTTCAAGAATAGCCAAAACATTTTTCATGCACTGCCTTGCTTTTTCACCGACATCGCCTTCTAAAACTTCTCCGGTTGTCGGCACGACTGGCATCTGCCCGGAAACAAACATCATATTACCTGTTTTTACCCCCTGGCTGTATGGACCGACTGCTGCCGGGGCATTGTCGGTATGAACTCTAACCTGCTCTGTCATTAAAAAGCCTCCTCATCTCAAAATAGTTATTTAAAAATCATGTAACTGCCCAACCTGCTCAAGAAAGCTGAAGCGAGCATAAAGTCAGGCATGGAAATGCCGGTGAAGTGAGGCAATTACAAACTTTTTAGCTACTGCCTTGTAGAACGATACATTAATTTATATTCAATAGGTATTCTCTTTTTCCTCTGAGTTAAATAAACTCCTTAATCAAGGATTAATCTGCGTTTGTAATTATCCATAAAAATGGTAAACTATATGAAGCAACTTCAGAGGAGGATTTAACTTGTTAAAGTGGCTGGCTCTATTACTATTTAAACTCGGAAGATGGAAGCAGTACGGACAGATCCCTGACGATGTTGATAAGTGTGTTGTTGTCGGCGGTCCGCATACCAGTAATTTTGACCTGATTTTTGCTTATGCCGGTTTTATAAAAATGAAAGTTCCGGTCAGATTTTTGATAAAACAGGATTGGCTCAATTATTTTCTTTTGAAAAATATTTTACTATCTGCCGGTGCACTAGGTATCGACAGGGCTAAAAAAGGCGAAACCATGGTCGATAAACTGGCAGAGCTGCTCGTAAACTCAGAAGAAAGAATGGCTGTGCTAATAACCCCGGAAGCAACCAGGAAGCATACCTGCAAGTGGAAAACCGGTTTCTATTATGCCGCCTTGAAAGCCAATGTCCCCATATATCTAAGCCATTTAGATTATGCTAAAAAGGAAGCAGTCTTAGGCCCCGGTTTTATGCCTACCGGAGATTTTAAAAAGGATATGGAAATCGTAAGAAATCATTACAAAGACGTTACTCCAAAGTATCCGGAGAAGTTCTGCCTGAAGATATACCTGGATGATGAAAACGAAGCTTGTCCAAATGCTGCCAGAAAATAAACAAAGGGAATGAGTTAAATAACCGCAGTCAAAACTCCACAAAAAAAGCTAATAGCACTTCTGATCATATCAACTGCATATATTGCCGTTTTTATTAATATCCAGGGCTTTAAAGCCATGCTGCCACTGGTGCAGGACGAGTTCCTAATCAGCAGGGCCGAGGTGGGGCTCTATTCAAGCTTTTATTTCTTCAGTTCTGTGATGATCGCCATCTTCAGCGGTAAGATNGCAGACCGCCTGGGCACAAAAAATGGCCTGGTTATTGGNGTNGGCCTGGTAGGGGCAATGATAGCCCTGCACTCTATTTCTCCGACTTTCAGCCTGATCCTGATTCTTGCCTTTATTACAGGTATTGCTTTTAGCCTGATTACCCCTTCAGTCAACAAAGGGGTAATGGAAATATCGGAACCATCGAAGAGAAGTTTATCTATGGGTATCGTCCACGGCGGCGGTGGTCTGGGTGGTGTGCTCGGGGCAGTGATGCTGCCTTACTTAGGAGAAATATATGGCTGGCGCACAACCCTGCTCATGGGCAGCGTTTTTGCCATAATAGTTGCATTATTTATCTTAAAGTATTTCCGNCAGCCGTCTAATCCGGAAGAACNGTCTGAAGCAACTNTTGAAAGAGAAAAGTCCTCTTTAAGGAAAGACCTGGGCCTGTTCCTGCGTAACCGCTATCTGATGACTGTGTTTGCCATGGGGATAGTATTTGGTGTTAGTATATCTTCAGTAACCGGACACTTTCCACTTTACATGGTCCGCGACCTTGGCA